>ERZ827458.859-NODE-859-length-31462-cov-8.897125_pt1 | contig 31462 bp, 26 predicted proteins | sample MGYA00519706_ERZ827458 | MGnify/ENA primary metagenome ERZ827458 (study PRJEB31778, sample SAMEA3449309) | human gut metagenome | biome: human gut; feature: human-associated habitat; material: faeces | place: United Kingdom | collected 2010/2012 ...
ATAGCGAACCCGAGAAGTGCTATCCGACAAAAAGAACTATCGGTAGCTTGCTATCGTAGCCATAGCTGAATGAAATAACAGAAGTATATCCAAATGAAAGACTTTTTCTACTTGCTTAAGTCTCCGACTTGAACTGTCGGAGACTTTTCGCTATCCATAAATGCTCATAAATAAAACCCTTGAAAGCCTCAGCCTTCAAGGGTTTTGTTGGCGCAGACGGTGAGATTCGAACTCACGTGCGGTTGCCCGCAAACTGATTTCGAGTCAGCCCCGTTATGACCACTTCGATACGTCTGCATATATCCTGTGATATCTTCCGACATCACAACGATAATATTATACACCAAAAAAAGAGCTTTGTCAATCATTTTTTATCTTTTCCTATTTCGAAAGCCCTTTTGAATATGCTCAGAAGCAAAAATATCATTATTACATCAAGTGCGCCGAGCAGTATGCTTACAGCAGGCATATCCTGCACACATTTTACCGTAACGATAGCCAGTATCGCAATTATCACGGTAAAAGCAAGTGATGCCGGCACACAGCAGATTATCCTTAACGGTTTCGTCAGTCTGTGAACTGTTCCTGTATCGATAAGTATATCACATAACAATCTATAATGAGATTCGAATTACTTTCCTCCTGCGATTTCCGACAGCTTCAGCGTAGCGTCAACGCTTATCTCACGGCTCTTGTAAATGCCCTTGTCGGCAAGCTCAAGCGCCTGCTTTGCATATTTTATTGCCGCCGCTTTATCTCCGCTGTTCATAGCTTTTTCCGATAATGCTATACAACAGCGTGCCGTTATCGCTTGCCCCTCGTCCTCGAATTCACTGCCGTTGAGTTTTTCCGCCGCCTTTATGCAGGCAGAATAATCGCTTTTCTTGTACAGCCGCTTTACCGTTATAAGCTGTTGTGCGTTTCTGTCGGGATCTTCCTCGCCCTGCACCTCGTCGGATATAAGACTTCCTGCAGGCAGATCAAGCCGCCCTGCCAGATATTCAAGCGTTTTCACGGACGGGCAGGCATTTCCGCTTTCGATACGGCTGAGCATATTTCTTGTAATGAACGTTCCGACAAGCTCGGATTGAGTCATCTTCTTGGCAAGTCGTGCTTCTTTAATTCTTTTTCCCAGTTCTTCAGAATTCATATTTTCACTCCTTCCGCATTGATAAAGTATTGATCGTTCAGACGGTTACGGATAATTACCTTTAAACAGTCTCTGTAAATTTAATTTACCTTTTATATTGATAGTTTAGCAGATAGCCGTAAAAAAATCAAGTGCATTTGCCGAAAATTTTTTATCTGCGGTGCAAATAATGTCGCTTTTCTGTGTATTGCACAAAAAACATAGGCTTATATTGTGCAAACTGCTTATTTTTTACAATTGCAAAGTTTGATATTGACATTTCGTTCAAATGTGCTATAATTAAGGTAAATTAAATTTACATAGCAAGATCTGCTATAGGCAGAAAGGATATTGAAATTGAAATTTTCATATAGATTAAAGAAAACGTTATTAAGGGCGGCGGCTCTTTTCTGTGCGGTTTCGACAGCGGTTGCGATGACCGCCTGTTCTGATAAGGGAGAAACCTCCGCAGTACAGCTTTCTCCGAAGGAAACCGTTGAAAAGATATTCACGCTTGCAAAAAGCAAGGATTATGACAGTCTTGCAGAGTATTGCCGTACCTTCTCCAAAATGAGTATGGAGCTTTATTTTACCGATACAGGCACAGATTATGACGCAAAATGGCTCTCACGATATTCCGCTGCCTTAGCGTCAATATTTGATAATTATGTTACCTATAATAATCTGACCGAAAAGGCTGACAAGGAAACCAGAACAGGCAGTGTCACAGGTACCTTTACCGCTCTTGATATGGAGAAGTTTAACGAAAAGACCGATTCAAAGATAAATTCGGAATTCAAGAATGACTACAATGCACAGATGGATTATATAGACAGCGTTATCGGCGACAAGGAGTTCAAATCGAAAGAATTCGAGTATACTATCGAGTTCAAATATGTAAATGAGCAATGGACGCTGACCGACAAGAATTTTCTTATACTTCTCACGTTGGGCTATTACAACAAGTGACAGACCCTACATTCACGGATGGCCCGTGAAAAATGTTCTGGCGCAGTATTATATGAAAAGAAAGGGTGGAAGATATGTTTGAATGGTGGAATTCGCTCGGTATTACAATGCAGGTCTTTTACTGCATAGCCATACCCGCAACGCTTATTATAGTGATACAGACTATCCTGCTTATGATAGGTATAGGTCACGGAGGAGAAGGCATTGAGTTCAGCGACACGAGCGGAATAGACGGTCTTGGAGATGTTCCCGATATGCCTGCCGATGTTCCTGCGGACATACCGACGGATATGACAGCTCACGCAATAGAAGGGTGCGACCATATGACGACCGGCGACGGCTCGAATCCGGCGGACTTCGGCACAATGCAGCTTTTCACATTGCAGGGAATTATGACATTCCTGTGCGTATTCGGCTGGACGGGTATTATATGTACCTCGCTCGGACTTCACGTTGCGATAGCTATAATAATTGCGCTTGTGCTGGGATTTCTTGCGATGCTCGGAGTCGCAAAGGTGCTTCAGCTTACAAGAAGGCTCACTCAGGACGGAAGCCTTGACGTGCGCAGGCTGCTCGGTGAAAAGGGCAGGGTATATATCCCGATTCCCGCAAACGAAAGCGGAGAGGGAAAGGTGACAATAGCGGCGGGAGAGCGTTTCATAGAGCTTTCGGCTGTCACCGATGAACAGGAAGCAATCCCCACGGGAACGCAGGTGCGGATAATAGACGTGCGTGGCGATGTCGTGGCGGTTGAAAAGGATAAATAAGCAATAAAGCAATTTCTAAGTTACAGGAGGAAATATTCATGCAGCCCGAAATTTTAATTGCAATATGCGTTGCGGTAGTTATCGTATTCGCATTATTGATGGGTATCTTATCAAGATACCGTAAGTGTCCCTCGGATAAGATACTTGTTATCTACGGTAAAGTCGGAAGCGACAAGAACGGTCAGGCAAGAAGCGCAAAGTGCGTACACGGCGGTGCGGCATTCATTATGCCCATCATCCAGTCATATCAGTTTATGGACTTAACGCCCATATCTATCAATGTAGACTTGAAGAACGCACTTTCAAAGCAGAATATCCGTGTTGATGTACCCTCAAGATTCACAGTAGGTATTTCGACAGAGCCGGGTATAATGCAGAATGCCGCTGAGCGTCTGCTCGGTCTGAGAATGAACGAGATACAGGAGCTTGCTAAGGATATCATATTCGGTCAGTTACGTCTTGTAGTTGCTACTATGGAAATTGAGGAGATAAACAACGACCGTGACAAGTTCCTTGTTGCCGTATCAAACAACGTTGAGATTGAGCTTAAGAAGATAGGCTTACGTCTTATCAACGTTAACGTAACAGATATTAACGATGAGTCGGGATATATCGAAGCGCTCGGTAAGGAAGCTGCCGCAAAGGCTATCAACGATGCGAAGAAATCCGTTGCCGAAAAGGATCGTGACGGTGAGATCGGTCAGGCTAACGCACAGCGTGACCAGCGTATACAGGTCGCTGCCGCAAACGCTCTTGCTATCAAGGGTGAGAACGAGTCCAAGATTGAGGTCGCTCAGTCTGAGGCTTTAAGACGTGAAAAGGAAGCAGAATCAATGCGTCTTGCTACAGCCGCAGAAGCTGTTCAGGCAGCTAAGGCAAAGGAAGAAGCCTACATAGCACAGCAGCAGGCAGAACAGACCCGTGCCGCCCTCGAAACCGCAACTCAGCAGGCAGACGTTATCGTTAAGGCTAAGATTGCCAAGGAGCAGGCTGAGATTGAGGCAGAGGCAAAGGCAGAGGTTGCACGCCGTACCGCAAAGGGTGAGGCTGACGCTCTGTTTGCAAAGATGGAAGCACAGGCACGAGGCGCTCAGGAGATACTCGTAAAGCAGGCTGACGGTATGAGAGAGCTTGTAAATGCCGCAGGCGGAAACGCAGACAGCGCAATCAAGCTGATTCTTGCAAACAACATGGAAGAGCTGATGAAGATACAGGTAGAAGCTATCAAGAACATCAAGATAGACAAGGTAACCGTTTGGGACGGCGGCTCAAAGGGCGAAAACGGCAAGACCGCCACAGCCGACTTTATCAGCGGTATAATGAAAGCTGTTCCGCCTATGGGTGAAATGTTCAACCAGGCAGGTATGGAGCTTCCCAAGTTCTTAGGCGAAAAAATAGACGGTCCCAAAACCCTCGACAGCTAAGTGGCGAGTCGCCACTGACAATTCCGCCTTTGGAATTGTCAGAGCTATTCGCAGAATAGCGAAACGGCGGGATTAAACAAAGCAGTAATTGCAGATAAGTGGGCGGCTGTGAGCCGCTTCAAGTTCCACCTTTGGAATTGTCGGTGTTCAGCTAAGATTAGCAGAACGGCGGGATTACACAAAGCAATAATCAATATAAAGCGGACGGCAATGTGCCGCTTCAAATTCCGACCTTTTTAAAGGTTGGTGCGTTATTGAGGTTAGCGAACGGTCGGGAATAAACAAAGCGTTAATTAATAAAAGCGGTCACGGCGGCAAGCTGTGACCGCTTTTGCATAATATCAAAATTCGATATTGAAAGGCTTACTATGGAACGCAGTCATATAGACGTGAGATTTGCTTATGAATATGGCGATAAATCGCTTCCGAAAATAAAAGAGCTTGTTTGCGAAAAACCGGACAGCCAAAAGAAAATAATACTGGAATATCTGAGAGAGCATTGTGTAATCTGCTGTCCCGGTACAGAGCGTGACATTATAAATCCCGACGAAATTATCGGTTACGGAAACATCTATTCGGATAGGCTGTACTACTGGACTGATGTTTTTACAAATTATGTAGACAAATACAATGTTCCTGTTCCGGCTGAATTCAGAAAGCGTATAATGAGCAATTACGAGTCAAGACGTAAACGTCATATGTTACTCAGATGGTGAACCGTCTCGAAATATACAATGAGGCGGCTTATGACAAACGGTACAGAGTGTGTATTCACAGAAACGGTCTTATTGAATACAGAGATTTGTTCCAAAGCAATGATGACATTCTGTTTCGGATAAATAAAGAAACGGCAGGTCATATTATTAACCCGGCGGCTTCTGAATTGTTTTGCTATGATTCCGATAATCACGGTAAAGCACTTATTGACGGATACCACTGGAAACTGACTTTTATGCAAAACGAAAGAATCATTGATATAATCGAGGGAACAAACGGAGAGGATAACCGGAGATATAATCAAATAAAGTCGGTAATAGAATTTGCGGAACGTTTATTCCATATGACTTAGGTTCAGCTTATATGTGTATAAATTAAAAGCACTTTAGACTTCATAATATATCAACAAAGTTCGGTAAGCATCCGGCAATCACTCTCACTATAGTTGAATTCTTCTCAACAAACGAGCTATAGACAAATCTGCTGAAATCGAATATTATTATAGCAGGAGCTCCAAATGAACAGTACGGAGGAAAACACTATGCTAAATCTAGGGCTTAAACTTGGCGAAAACCTAAAGAAATTCCGATTACAGCGTGAGCTTACACAGGAACAGCTTGCTGATGTTCTAGGTGTGTCGGCACAGGCAGTGAGCCGCTGGGAGAACGGAACGACTTATCCCGATATAACGCTATTGCCGACTATTGCGAGCTACTTTGAAATTACTCTTGACGAGCTTATGGGAATGGAGAATTGGAGGAGCGAGGAACAGCTAAAAGAATTGCTCGGACAGCTTGAAGAGAATGGCTCAAAGGGCTTGATCTATGAGAATATTCTGCTACTGCGTGATGCGGTAAAAACCTATCCTACAAATTATGAGCTTCAATTCAGGCTTGTCAATCAACTGGCATTCTGTGAATACAAAGACGGTCGGGGATTGTCCGAAGAAGAAAAAATCAGCTTCAATCGTGAGGCTGCCGAAATAGGAAATCGTATTTTATCGCATTGCACAGACGGTGCGATTATTAACCAAACAACTCAGCAGCTTTGCTATATCTATTCAAGTCTCGGAGAAAAGGAAAAGGCGATTGAATACGCTAAGAAGCTTCCCAATATAGGATGTACCGATACAGTAGTTCTCGGGGATTTATATGAGGGAGAACAGCAGAAAACACATCTGAAACGTGCAATAAAGTGGTATACAAGTATATTTTGGTGTGCGTTAATAAATCTGGCTGACCTCGGATACAGGAATGAAACTATGTCCGATGCGGAAAGAATAGAAATAATGAAAAAGGCGCTTGCGATTCTTGAACTTGTATTTGATGACGGCGATTATCTTAATTACAGCGGTACAGTGTCAATTACGCATAGGTATATTGCTGATCTGGCTATGTCTGAGGGCGATTATGAGCTCGCGTTATCAAGTCTTGAAAAAGCGGCTCAATTTGCTGTAATGTCAGATACGCTACCCGAAAATGCACGGCACACATCTCTGCTTGTAAATAATCTCGAATATGGTCCGTTCAATACTATCAAGAATTACGATTTCACGGACTGCAAGGAATTGTACGATAAAATGCAGGCGGACAGATATAACGCTATCCGTGATGACAAGCGGTTTATTGCCGTTCTTGAGAAAATCGGCAGATATTGTTGACAGTCCGAACAAAGAAGTAAAATATAACGGGTATCGGTAAAATGCCGATACCCGTTTTCTATGCTTATTGCCTGTCAATCCTCACATCATACCGCCTGAGCCAGTATTCTATCTGCAAGAGGTAGGCGAAAATCTGCGGCGAGGTCATAAGCTGACCGTACCAATTCCCCTCAAACAGTGTCGGATCGTCGCACAGCCATAACAGCTTTTCACGGCTGACGATCTCGGTAAGGCGGCAATCCTTGTCGGCAAGCACCGCCCTCATCCTGTGGATAACCTCGGCAAGATAGGTCGGGTTGTGGGTCTTGGGATAAGGCGATTTCTTGCGCCAAAGCACATCGTCGGGCAGTATGTCTTTCATAGCACGGCGGACAATGCCTTTCTCCCTGCCGCCTGCCGCCTTTATCTCCCACGGAATATTGAAAGCGTAACGGGCAATCCTATGGTCGCAGAACGGCACCCTGACCTCAAGTCCGTGAGCCATGCTCATCCTGTCCTTGCGGTCAAGCAGGCATTGCATAAACCAATAGAAGTTCAGCATGAACATCTCACGCATACGTCTGTCCTTGCGGCTGTCGGTGTCGAGATATTCGGTGTTCTTAAGCGTTTCGTTACAGCAGAAGTTGACATAATCATTCGGGTCGATGTCACCCAGTATCCCCTCGCAGAGCAGACCCGCACGGGATGCGGTCGAGCAAGCCCACGGGAAGCCCGGTTTGTAGAGAATTTCCTCGTTGTGATACCACGGATAGCCGCCGAAGATTTCATCGGCACACTCACCGCTCAGAGCAACGGTGAAGTTGCCCTTGATAGCCTTGCAGAACAGGTACAGAGAGCTGTCCACGTCTGCCATTCCGGGCAGGTCACGGGCATAGGTTGACAGCTCCAGAGCGTCGGTCAGAGCAGGTGTATCGACCTCGACATTGATGTGCTTAGAGCCGATAAACGCTGACATTTTCCGTATCCACGGTGCGTCCATATCGGGCTGGAATTTACTGCTGTGGAAGTTCTTTTCGTTGTCCTTGTAGTCGATTGAATAGGTGGTGAGCTGTCTGCCGTTCTGCTCAAACTCACGGGCGGCAACGGCGCTTATGATACTGCTGTCAAGACCGCCCGAAAGCATTGTACAAAGCGGAACATCGCTGACAAGCTGGCGCTTTATGGCATCGGTCAGGAGGTAGGCTATGTGCTGCTCGGTTTCCTCGGCGGTTTCTTTATGGGGAAGGGCGTGGAGCGACCAGTAGGTGCGCTTTCTGAGGCCGCATCGGCAGTACATTGCGCACTCGGCAGGGCGAAGCTCCCTGATCCCTTTGAAGATGCCGCTTCCCGGCTTTCTCGCAGGACCTAAGAGCATTATCTGAGCGATGCCGTCACGGTCAATCACCGGCTCTATCATAGGGTGGGCGAGGAGCGTTTTTATCTCGGACGCAAAGATAAGACCACCTGCGTATTCGTAGTAAAACAGCGGCTTCACGCCGATTCTGTCACGGGCAAGAAAGAGCTGTTTTTCCTTTTCCTGCCACACGGCAAAGGCGTATATTCCGTTGAGCTTGTCAAGGCAGGCCTCGCCCCAGGTGATGTATGCCCAGAGCAGTACCTCCGTGTCGCCTGAGGAGGTGAACGAAATGCCTGTAGATTCAAGCTCAGAGCGGATTTCGGCGGTGTTGTAAAGCTCGCCGTTATAGACGATAGTGTAGCTGTCGAGGGCGGTTTTACGGGTCATCGGCTGGGCGCTTCGGGCGGGGTCTATGACGCTAAGGCGGCGGTGTGCGAGGGCGCAGTTATCATCGGTGTAGAAGCCGCCGCTGTCGGGGCCTCTCGGAACCATTGTCTGAGCCATTCTACGCATTATTGCGGCGCTGTCGCACAGCCTGCGGCAATCTATCCAACCTGCTATTCCACACATTAAAAATCACCTCATTATGTAAATTTATGGTATATTATGGCTGATACAAGAGTAGTATATGCTTTGAAAATAATTTCCGTGAATGGAAATATCAAGGTGATGATTCGATTACGATAAAAAACTGCGTTTTTCTGCATTACCAAGGGGTTTTGGCAGAACAGACAGAATATGCGCAGGTTGATGAATTGTGATGAATTTGAGAATTGAGGGGAAGGTGGGGGAAATTTTTGAAGTCAGATTACGATTACTTATATATTATGAATAAACAATATAATACCTGCTAGTGTATTCAAAAACTTTGAAAAATCAGATATAATTAATCCGATACTTGACAGATATTGTTCACGGTGATATACTTAAACAAAATCAATAAAAACATTTATAGTGAATATTTGCGGAGAAAAATATGTGCAAGGTGATAAATTACAATTTATGTAAACGGGGGGGGCTTTCTGAAAGCACCTCTGTAAGTAATGCACAAAATTTCTCAGTAAAATCAAATATGGTAATGAAGGCACAGTCTGCATAGGGTGGATTGTGCCTTTTTTGTATCTAATTTCAAAATGCTATTTGCAGAGTGACGATAAATATGTTTTTGAAAGGATAATTTTATGAACAAGTTTTATGATGCAGTAATTGATGTTTTAAAAGAAGATGAAAGGTTTTTCAGTGAAAGTGGAGATTTATTGAGAAATGCTGTTGTTGAAGCGTCAAACAAAATGGACGCAAAGTTGATTAAAGGACTGTATAAAAATGCGGTTACACGAGAAAAATTTTTTACAGATACTGACGGTATAGCCGTGTTTGATAAAACGGGGTTCGGTTGGGTAATAAATAATCGTGAATTTTTGCCGGATTCCTATACTCGCTATAAAAACAAAATCGGGCTTGTCAATAATAAAGGTGAGTATATTTCCAATTCTAATGATGTGGAGCTTGTTTTTCCTTACAAAGATTGTATTCTTGAGGGTGGACAGACAAAAGAAGAACAGAAAAGAAATGAGATTTTCTACAATGAAACACTTGCTCCGGATGAAGTAGACAGACTGCTATATCCTAAAGTTTTTACAAATGTAAAAAGATACACTGCTGATGGTTTTGAGGATGCCTTGAAATTTCGTGATAATGACAACTTAATCATCCGTGGCAACAATCTGCTTGCATTAAGTTCTCTGCTGAAAGTGTTTGAAGGAAAGGTGAAATGTATCTATATAGATCCTCCCTACTATTTTAATGTGAAGAAAGATGAAGACACTTTCGCTTATAATTCCAATTTCAAGCTGTCCTCTTGGCTTGTGTTTATGAAGAACCGTCTGGAAATTGCACGGAGACTGTTATCCAACGACGGTGCTTTGTTCGTTCAGGTTAGTGACGATGGTGTAGGAGAACTTCATTGCCTTCTCAAAGATATATTCGGCGTTGAAAACTTCATCAATAAGATAACTGTGAAAACAAAATCTCCGTCAGGGTTTGCATCGGTAAACCCAGGTGTCTTTGAAACCGCTGAGTATATTTTAGGCTTTGCTAAGAGTAAACGAGCATGGAAATACAATCCTCAATATGTCGAAAGTGGATATGACATGAACTACAAGTCTGTTGTAGTGAATAAGAACGCTCCTGCAAGCGAGTGGATAATCAGGAATATTGTCGATGTGCTGGCAGAGGAACATGGTTATAATGATGCAAAAGCAATGCGGAACGAACTTGGTAAACCAGTTGTAGATGAGATGGTTGCACAATTTGCATTTGAACACGCAGATTGTGCATTCCGATTTGTAGCAATAGGAAATAATGCTGGGCAAGCAGTAGTGGAAGCCCGTGATCAGTCTAAAAAGCAACCCGAAAGTATACTCACAGTTGAGCGTGAAGGACAATACACGGTTTATGTTCATAAAGGTTGTGAGATTGCCTTTTATTCAAAAAAACTGCATGAGGTGGATGGGGAACTCGTCCCTTCAATGCAGGTTTCTAATATCTGGACAGACACCCCATACGAGGGTATCGCAAGAGAAGGCGGCGTAACATTAAAAGGCGGGAAGAAACCCGAAAAGCTCATACGCCGCATCATTGAGATGGCGTCCAACCCCGGGGATATTATCCTTGATTATCATCTTGGTAGTGGTACAACCTGCGCAGTCGCACATAAAATAGGTCGTAGGTATATAGGAGTTGAACAGCTTGAATATGGAGATAATGACTCAACCGTTCGTCTTGAATCTGTCATTAAAGGGGATAGCACCGGAATTTCAAAGGCTGTAAATTGGAAAGGTGGTGGTTCCTTTGTTTACTGTGAGCTTACAAAATTAAATCGAAATTATGTTGATGCTATCGAAAAAGCGGCAACGGACGAAGAATTGTCTATGCTTTATTCCGATATACTTGAAACCGGATTTATAAGTTACAAGGTAAACCCAAAAGATATTGATACAAAATCTGAGGATTTCATCGAATTATCTATTGAAGATAAGAAGAAGTTGCTTATGGAATTGCTTGATAAAAATCAACTTTACGTTAATTATTGCGATATTGACGACGAAACATACGAAATATCAGAAGAAGACAAAGCTTTTACAAAAAGCTTTTATGAGGGGGTATAAACGATGCCGTTCCTTTATGAAAAGATAGATACATTGCGCGAAGTCGGCGTGCAGAAAGAATTGCCGCAATATATGCAGGAGAATCTTAACCGGAATTTTGAACTGCGTCCTTATCAGATAAAAGCGTTTGAGAATTTTATAACATATTTTGAAAACGATAAATTATGTCAAAACCCGACACAAACACTTTTTCACATGGCGACAGGCTCAGGAAAAACATTGATTATGGCAGGTTTAATACTGTACCTATATAAGCAAGGATACAGAAATTTTCTGTTTTTCGTAAATCTTTCAAATATCGTCCGCAAGACGAAAGACAATTTTCTGAAGAGCACTTCAAGTAAGTATCTTTTTGCTGAGGAAATCGCTATTGATGGTGAAAAAGTGCCGATTAAAGAAGTCACAAATTTTCAATATTGCGATGATAAGGCGGTCAATATTTGCTTTACAACAACGCAGGGACTTCATTCTGATATGTGGGGAGTAAAAGAAAATGCACTTTCTGTAGATGACTTTGCCAATAAGAAAGTAGTACTTATTTCCGATGAAGCACACCATTTGAATGCTGATACAAAAAAGATGAGCAAGGATGAGGAGGTTAGTTATAAAAGCTGGGAATATACCGTCCATCGTATTTTTTGTGCTAATCGTGATAATGTACTGCTTGAATTTACAGCGACGTGCGACATTAAAAATCCATTGATAAAAGCTGAATACAAAAATAAAATAATCTTTGATTATCCGCTTTATAAATTCCGTGCTGACAGATATTCAAAAGAAATTAAAACCCTGCGTTCCGATCTGAACATTGAACAACGTGCACTGCAAGCTTTAATATTAAGTCAGTACAGATATAAGGTTTTTCAGGATTGCCGTCAGAATGTAAAGCCGGTTGTGTTTTTTCAATCAAGATTAGTAAAAGAAAATACAGAAAATATGTATATCATAATAAATATGGTGAAAAATCTTTCGGGAGAAAAAATCAGAAATTTGTTAGAACAGTCAACAAGCACAATTATCAGAGATGCTCACAAATATTTCGTTGAAAACGACATTTCCTATGATGAATTAGCGGCTGAATTAAAAGACGATTTTTCGGAAGAACACTGTATTTCTGCAAATGATAATCAAGATGTAGAAAACAAGCAGATAATACTTAATTCACTTGAAGATAAAAGCAATCCGTACAGAGCTGTTTTTGCAGTGGATAAGCTTAACGAGGGATGGGATGTCCTTAACTTATTTGATATTGTACGACTGTATGAAACCCGTGACGGTAAAAACGGTGTTCCGGGAAAAACTACAATGAAGGAAGCGCAACTTATAGGACGTGGTGCACGCTACTGCCCTTTCAAGATTAACGAAGAACAGGAAAAATATCAGCGGAAGTACGACAATGATATAGATAATCCGCTCAGAGTATGCGAGGAACTTTATTATCATTGCTGGAATGAACCACGATACATAAGCGAATTACATACTGCGTTGCGTGAAATCGGTATAGATCTTGATAAGACTGTAACGAGAAAATATGAACTGAAAGAAGAATTCAAACATGATGAGATCTATCAAAACGGATATGTCTTTGTAAATGAACGTCGATTAAAAAAACGAGATGATGTTGACGCACTGTTGCCGTCGGTCAGAAATCAATTGTTCGATATTTCAATAGAAACGGGGAGCACGGGCGAAGATGTTATTATGGAAGATGACACAAAGCAAGAAAATAATCCGGTAATTTTCACGCATAAAATGACAATCGGTCAAATAGCAAAAACAAATTATGCGATAGTATATAAAGCTTTATGCAAATACAATGTATTTAAGTTCAATTTGCTTAAATCAAAATTTCCTAATTTAACGTCAACAAGGGAGTTCATTTTAAACAAAAACTATCTTAGTGAAATTGAAATCAATATCAAAACACAATATGAAAAACTCACCCCGCAAATAATGTATAATGCCTGTGTTCGTGTTTTGGGAAAAATAGCTGAATCGGTCACAGGAATTGTCGAAACTTACGAGGGTAGCAGTGAATTCTCGGCAAAGTATATACATGACATATTTAAAGATAAACGTTGTAATTATACGCAACTGCATAAAGGCGGTATTGGTTATTCACAAAATGATGAAAGCTGTAATGATGCGGGTTATAGAATGGATTTATCAAAGGAAGATTGGTTCGTATTTGGCGATAATTACGGTACAGGCGAAGAAAAGGCTTTTGTGGCTTACTTTGAGAAATATGTCAGGAGTTTGAAAGAAAAGTATGATAAGGTTTATCTAATACGAAATGAACGTCAACTTGCAATATATTCCTTTGATGGCGGTGAGCGATTTGAACCTGATTATTTGTTGTTTTTGCATTCGCCGAAACAGAATGGTTATGAGCAATTACAGGTTTTCATAGAGCCTAAGGGGGAACCATTAATAAGTCGAGATAGCTGGAAAGAAAAATTTCTTATGCAACTTGAAGCAAAGGCTGTTCCGTTTACGAAATTCGCTGATGATAATAAATATAGAATTTTGGGATTCCACTTCTTTAATCGTAATGAGCGTATGGAAGAATTTAAAGTTGATATGGAAAAATTAGCATCGCAAATATAACGGTTGACGGAAAGATAAATTGCAGTGAGTATGCAAGCGTTAAGGTTAAAACGACTGAGTAAGTTTTAAATATCAAAGCCCACCGCTATGGAATCTCCTGTGGCGGTGGGCTTTGTATATGATAAAAAGTGCTTTATTATGCAGTTTGGGAGGCTTTAAAAGGCGGTCTTTGATAATTTTGAAAATTTTTTCGAAAACCCCTTGATTTTTGTAAATTTATATGTTAGAATAAGCAACGGGTAAACGATTACACGAACGGCGATAAAACGTTGCGGATTGTGATAAGTTATGATAAGCTGTGATAAATCAAGGCAGGCTGAAATGGGTCGTGAAAAGCTGTGATGAATCAAGGCAGGCTGTGACAGGTTGCGATGAGCTGAGAAGGCTGTGACGGTTGTAAAAAAACATAGCAAGTTACAAATTATGCAATAACAGTTTGTGAGGCGTGCGGTGCGCAAAGCGCCGTGAGCAGAGGGTCGTTTAGCGAGAAACAGCGGGGGAATACCCGTATGGAAAGTAAATTTTGGCGGAAGCGTGACCGCCGTTTTGAAAGGAAAGGTATAATCTATGAAGTATTCAGACGGTTTCTGGATGAACAAGTCGGGCTACGACGTAAACTATGCAACTCAGATCTATGAGGTAAAGGCTACAGACAACTCGATAACCGTATATGCCACTAACCAGTGGATCGGTAACAGAGGAATGACGCTTGGCGGTCCTGTTCTTGAGATCACCTTTACATCTACGCTTGCCGATTCAATCAAGGTTACGATTGAGCATTACAAGGGTGCTGTAAAGAAGGGTCCGGACTTCACATTATATGAGGACACAAACTTCAAGCCTGTTATAAACGAGAAGGACGAGTACTGGGAGCTTGTTTCGAACAAGACTTCGGTAAGAATCGGCAAGGCAGGCGGAGCGTGGGATATAAAATACTTCTATGACGGAAAGCTGCTCACAAAGGAAGGCTGGAGAACAACTTCTTATATCGAAGAACAGCCCTGGCTCACAGACTACCGTATGGAAGGCACAAAGGCGGAGCGTTTCTACGCACACGCATCTACAGACGAGCCTGCAAGAATAAGAGAGATGCTCAACATTTCCGTAGGCGAGAACATCTACGGCTTTGGCGAGAAGTTCTCTACATTCGTAAAGAACGGTCAGACGGTAGAAGTATGGAACAACGACGGCGGTACCTGCTCTGAGCAGACATACAAGTCAATCCCCTTCTATGTATCATCGAGAAACTACGGTGTATTTGTAAATCACCCTGAGAACGTTACATTTGAAGTAGCAAGCGAAACGGTTTCAAAGGTTGCTTTCTCCGTTCAGGGCGAGAGAATGGAATACTTCGTAATGGGCGGTAAGACAATCGCAGACGTACTCGGCGTTTACACAACGCTGACAGGTAAGCCTGCACTTCCTCCTGCATATACATTCGGTCTGTGGCTGACAACATCATTCACTACAAACTATGACGAGGAAACAGTTTCGTTCTTCATAGACGAAATGGCAAGACGTGATATTCCTCTGGAGGTATTCCACTTCGACTGCTTCTGGATGAAGGAATTCAACTGGTGCGATTTCACCTGGGATAAGAGAATGTTCCCCGATCCCAAGGCTATGCTCGCACGTCTTAAGGAAAAGAAAATTGAAATCTGCGTATGGATTAACCCCTATATCGCTCAGCAGTCATCCTTATTTGACGAGGGCGTAAAGAACGGCTACTTCATCAAGAAGACGGACGGCGGTGTGTTCCAGTGTGATATGTGGCAGCCCGGTATGGCTATCGTTGACTTTACGAATCCTGAGGCTTGCAAGTGGTACAAGGCAAAGCTGAGAACACTGTGCGAGATGGGCGTTGACGCATTCAAGACGGACTTCGGTGAGAGAATACCCACAGCCGATGTTGTATACAGCGACGGCTCCGATCCTTACAGAATGCACAACTACTACACATATCTCTACAACAAGTGCGTATTTGAGGTGCTTGAGGAATTCTACGGCAAGGACAAGGCTTGTCTGTTCGCACGTTCTGCTACGGTCGGCGGTCAGCAGTTCCCTGTACACTGGGGCGGCGACTGCTTCAGCCAGTACGAATCAATGGCTGAAACACTCCGTGGAGGACTTTCACTCTGCTTATCAGGCTTTGGCTACTTCAGCCACGATATTTCGGGCTTTGAGGCTACAGGCTCACCCGACTTATACAAGAGATGGTCTGCATTCGGCCTTATGTCTTCACACTCAAGACTTCACGGCAACAGCTCATACAGAGTACCGTGGAACTTTGACGAAGAAGCGTGCGATGTTCTGCGCCACTTCACAAAGCTCAAGGGTCGCCTGATGCCGTATCTGTTCGCTAACGCAGTAAAGGCTCACGAAAAGGGCGTTCCTATGATGAGAGCTATGGTTATGGAATACAGCGACGATCCTGCCTGCTTACCTCTTGACAGACAGTATATGTTCGGTGACAACCTGCTTATCGCTCCCGTATTCAATGAGGAGGGTACTGCTCAGTTCTATCTGCCTCGCGGCAAGTGGACCGATATTCAGACAGGAGAAGTTCTTGAGGGCGGTAACTGGTACGACAAGAAGTATGACTACTTCTCAATGGGTATGTATGCTAAGCCCAACAGCATAATCGCTTACGGTAACTTTGAGCGTAACTTCGCATATGACTATGTAGAGGGTGCAAAGCTCGTTATCTATCAGCTTGAGGACGGCAAGAACACTCAGTGCAAGATCTACGATAAGGACGCTAAGCTTGAGCTTACTGTTATGGCTGAGAGAAACGGCGATACAATCACTGTTACACATACAGCTACAGATAAGCACTTCACAGTTGAAAGCGCAGAGGGTCTGAACGTAGTTATAAGCAAGTAATTATAACGGAATATAAAGGAACGGTCGGCAGATGCCGGCCGTTTTGCTTTTCTTGACAGGAAGAAACGATTAAATATTTTGGCTGATATACTTCTGCTATGTCATTCAGCTTTGACTATGATAGAAAGCTACCGATAGTTCTTTTTTGTGAGATGGCACTTCCGGAGCATTCATTTAAAGGCAAGGGTGTTGGCGATTTTCGAGGGATAGTGAGGTTTTGAGAAGGGTTGGTGCGAGCGAGGGGTTATCGTTCTTTTACAGTGGTCGTGGGGATATATAGGTTCGGTGCAACGGGAGGCAATCCCTCCGTCTTGACGGCAGAAGAGTTTGTAGTATAAAAAGGGTGGGCATATCGCAAGCAGAAAGCAATAAAATCAAGGCTTGTGTCTTGCCGTCAATCCACCTCCCTTTGACAAGTGAGGCAAGGGCGTTGGCGATTTGCTAGATTTTGTGAAATCGGCAAAGCGTTTATTTAAAGGCAAGGGTGATGGCGATTTTTGAGGGATAGTGCGGAAAATCTCATTGATGGTGCGGATGGGGAGCAATCCCCACCGTCACGGCTCGGAATAGTTTCAGAATCATAAAGGCAGGACTATCTGAATACTGTACAGCAAGCCAAAAAATTGTATCAGCCGTGCCACCTCCCCTTTTTCGAGGGGAGGCAAGTGTGGTGGTGCTTTTCGAGGGGTAGTGCGGTTTTCGAAAGATTAATGTCAGTGCAGTTGTGCTGATATACTCACGAAAATATTAATGTCTTGTCGGTACGGAAGCAGTTTTAGGCGGTGTTGCTCACGCAACAGTCCGAGAACGTTTTACCATAAATCTTTTGTCTGACGGCAAAATACGGCGTACCGCCGTGTCGGTTTACACCGACTTGATTTTATGGTATAATTATAGTAACAACTTAAACGGAGGTGGGATCATGACAGATACAGAGATCAGCAGATATATGGCACTGCTCTTAAGGCATAAGCCCGAAATAGCAGGACTTGTACTTGACAAACAGGGCTGGGCGGACGTTGATATGCTTCTGAAATGTATAAGCGAAAATATGGAGCCGGTGAGTTTTGAGCGGTTGTGCGAAATCGTGAAAAACGACAGCAAGCAGAGATATTCGTTCAACGAGGATAAAAGCCGCATCAGAGCGAATCAGGGCCATTCGGTAAATGTTGACGTAGGGTTGAAGGTTGCTGTGCCGCCGGAATATCTTTATCACGGCACTGCGACTAGATTTGTCGAATCTATTGACAGCGGCGGGATTATCCGCAAAACAAGGCTTTACGTTCATCTGTCAAGAGATACCGAAACCGCAACGCAGGTTGGTATGCGACACGGCAAGCCGTTTATATACCGTGTAAAGAGCGGAGAGATGGCAAGGGACGGATATGTGTTTTATCTGTCTGAAAACGGCGTATGGTTGACGGAAAACGTGCCTGTGAAGTACCTTGAAAAAACGTGGCAGGATGACGCTTGACTTTTTTGAAAACCTGTGGTACAATATTAAGGCAATACCGCACAAAGACCATATTTTGTATTTTGTGTACATCTTGCTTGCATATTTTCCGTCATCTTGCACAATTCGTCCTTGCAAGGCGTCAGCCTTGCTGTGTCCTCATTGTACAATCTGACGAAAAATCTGACTTCACAATATGCACACAATCTTTGTGCGGTATTGCCTTAAAAGACTGAATAGGGGAGCTTTTGCTGAGAGGAAGTTCGGCTTCGACCCTTGACCTGATGCGGATAATGCAGCCGTAGGAATTTCACGATATTTCTATAGCTTGTATTATCCCCGACTGTATTCAGCCGGGGAATTTTTACGTTAAAGCAGGTATTCGGTTAAATTTATTTAACGGAGTTTTTTCAAATGAAAAACGAAAAGGTACTTACACTTGTTGAGGGGGCGGTGATGGTTGCGCTTGCGACCGTGCTTAGCTTTGTCAAGATCGTTCATCTGCCGTGGGGCGGATCGATCACTCTGCTGTCGATGCTCCCGATAATTGTCTTCAGCATCAAAAGAGGTGTGGCAAACGGTCTTGCGGCATCGTTTGTGTTTGCTCTGATACAGTTCATTCAGGGCTGTGCGGACGGGCTATTCGGCTGGGGGCTTACTCCTGTTGCGCTTGTGGCGTGCATATTCATAGACTATATTTTTGCATTTACGGTGCTGGGGCTTGCGGGAATTTTCAGAAAATACGGAATGCCCGGAGTGATAGGCGGAAGCGTTATGGCTATGGGTCTGCGCCTTGTGTGCCATTATATAAGCGGAGTGCTGATATTCGGCTCATTCGGAGAGCTGTGGAACGGCTTTACCGTAAACGAGCCTTGCCTTTACAGCCTGCTTTATAACGGGGCGTATATGCTGCCGGAGATAGTGTTTACTGTTATCGGAGCGGTTGTTTTGATGAGTGTTCCGCAGACGAAAAGGTTGATTTTCAAAAACGTATAAGAGGATGAAAAACCACCGTTGCGGGTATGCAACGGTGGTTTTTGCTGTAGAAAAAGTCTTTTGTTTAATGTGCTTGTGTTATATCGTTCAGCTTAGACTATGATAGCAGGCTACCGATAGTGCTTTTTGCAAGATAGCACTTCCGGAGCGTTCATTTAAAGGCAAGGGTGGTGGCGTTTTTTGAGGGATAGTGCGGAAAATCTCATTGATGGTGCGGATGGGGAGCAATCCCTCCGGTAGTCGCCCGAATTTTTTTCGGGCGACAGCACCTCACCTTTGACAAGGGAGGAAAGGACATAGTGCAGGGCAAGGGATAGTGCGGTTTTGGGAGGGTTGGTGCGGGGCGAGGGATGGTGAAATATTTCACTGTGTGGGGTTTAATAATCGGTTTATCGACAGACTAAAACCACCGTTGCGGGTATGCAACGGTGGTTTTGTATATCGTGGTTATTTCAGGAAGCCCTCGATTATTTTCTCTTCAGCTTCTTCTCTTGTAAGACCCAGCGAGCAGAGCTTTAATATCTGTTCGCCTGCTATCTTGCCGATAGCCGCCTCGTGAATAAGTGCGGCATCAACATTAGCCGCATTGAGAGCCGGCTGTGCATCGACCTTGCCGTTATCCGCAAGTATCGCATCACAGGCGGAATGGCCTGTGCAACGGTTGTTGCCCTCGACTACGGAGTAAAATGCCTGATGGGAATTTCCTCTTGCAACAGAACGTGAAACAAGGTCTGCGCCGCTGTCCTCGCCGTTAAGCTCGACATGGAACTTTGTTACGGCCTCCTCGTCACCGTCGGTCATTATACGCTCACGGACAACTATTTTTGCACCCTTGCCGAGTACGGCGGAAGTGCTTCTTGTTGTTCTGTCGACACCTCTGAGCTGTATCGTATCCATCTCAAGATATGAATCCTCGTCAAGAACGCAGTCTGTGACGGGGTCGATCTTTCTGAGTCCTGTGCCTTTGCCTGTTCCGATATGCTTTTCCTTGTAAAGCACTCTTGCGCCTTTTTCAAGGAAGAAGCGGTGAATGCCGTTGTGACGAGCCTGATCCTCGCCGTCATTATGCACGCCGCATCCTGCTACTACAACAACGTCAGCGCCCTCGCCGATATAGAAATCGTTATAAACAAGGTCGTCAACGTCACTGTGGGTAACGCAGGCGGGAATGAATACCGTTTCACCAACAGTAAAGGGCTTTACACGGATATTTATACCCGGCTTGTCTTCTTTTGATTCGATAGTGATATTCTCCGACGATCTTCTGCCGGCGCACTTGCTGTCCTCACGGATATTGTATGCGCCCGCAAAGCCTGATACCTCGTCATAATCGGAGATTATCTTAAGCATTTCGGCTGTTATGCCGTTGAAATTTACGTCCATTATATTGCTCACTGACAACCGCCTCCGTTTCTCTGGGGACATCTGCAGGCGTATTCTCCGCCGAGCAGTTTCGGAAGGACTTCCTCACGGGGTCCTGCCGTGCGTATTGTGCCGTCTGCGACTACTATTATTTCATCGGCAATCGAAAGAATACGCTCCTGATGCGATATTATAACGAGAGAGCCTGTGGTGCCGTTGCGTATTTCTTCAAACGTTTCCACAAGTCTTGAGAAGCTCCAGAGATCTATTCCTGCCTCCGGTTCGTCAAATACCGACAGCTTGACGTTTCTTGCAAGCACGGTCGCAATCTCTATACGCTTTGCCTCGCCGCCCGATAAAGCGCCGCTCATCTCTCTGTCGATATATTCCTCCGCACACAGACCGACCTTGCCGAGAAGCGCACAAAGCTCGTTGTGACCCAGCTTTTCTCCTGCGGAAAGCTCAAGAAGATCTCTTACCGTAAGACCCTTGAAGCGTACCGGCTGTTGAAAAGCATAGGCAATGCCCAGCTTTGCTCTGCCTGTGATGTCCATATCCGTTATATCCGTACCGTCAAGGAGAATCTTGCCAGATGTGCATTTTTCCACACCTGCGATGAGCTTTGCGAGGGAGGTCTTACCGCCTCCGTTTGGCCCTGTAATTACCGTAAGCCTGCTGTCAAGCTTACAGGTTATGCCTTTTATAATAGGTTCTCCGCTTGGAAGCTGCCATTTTACGTCCTGAAATTCCAGCAAAGTAGTTACCCCTTTCATTTTTTATCATATTATCGTACCATATTAACGTGATTATGTCAAGAGGCGGCGGTCGGTATTGAATTTTTTTTCGTTTTGTGATAAAATATTATGAAAATGATATGCGGTTTATTTTTGAAAGGTAGGCATATAGGAATGAAGGTTTCTATTATTGATAACAGCTTGTGTGATTCATCGTTTGTAAGTGATGTGAAGCCTGAGGCAATCAAGGCTTATACGGACGCACTGCACGAGTTCGGGGTAAGCTATATCGAAATGACCACAGACAGCTTTATTATGATACCGCCTGCAAGCGATATGTCGAAGATAATACTTCGTATGACCTCGGTGCGTGACTTGCTGTATATAAATTCGTTCGATTTTGCCTATGTTGTCGTGCCTGCACACCTGACCGACCTTATACCGAAAATCGAAAGGCCGGTTATATCGGAGCTTTGTCTGCACGGGTCGGACTATATGAGGGTCATGGAAATGTTTGAAAAGAACTTTGAGCTTGACAAGGTTTCGATGATACGCTTTGTTGACGATTTCAGAAAAAGTCCGCAGGAAATGGCTCGGATGCTGGCGGAATACCGCAGGAAATACTACCGTCCGATAGATATATGCCCGACAAACAAATACACGAACGCTGTCAGCGAGGCTATAGCGGCGGTGATAGCGAAAAGCGACAGCCTGACTATGAGATTCGGTGATTACGAACAATATGCGGAACTGCAGGATTACACTGTTTCGCTTGCCACGCTTTTCGGCGTAGCGCCGTCACCGCAGATGATAATGGCGCTTTATAAATGCGGTTGTCTTTATGCGATGATATACGGCAGGCAAGCAAAAAGCACGCTTGACGACTTGAGATCAAGCCAGATTTCGCCGCATTATGTCACTAACGTTGACAAGCCGAAGCCATTTCTGCCAAGTGAGCGGACAAAGACCTCGTCTTACGTTACTCCTCCCGAAACAAAAGAAAAAGAGGGCGGAGAGCTGCTTTACAGCAAGCTGAGAAGTATGATGCTTGACGCAGACAGCGCAGAGGAGCTTGAACAGGAAATCGAGCAGTTCTGCACACAGCTGTACAACAAGTATGGCGACAAGTCCGGACATTGAGCCGCTAAGACTGCAAAACAACTATATGTATAAAAAATCCATAAAAACGCAGGCTATATAGTGCAATATGACGAAATGTTAAGCGGCTGAAAAAAATGCTTTTATTTTTACGGCAGATATGCTATAATAATTTTATACTGTGTCGGTGTGTACCCAAATATCATTCCGACGCACTGTTTTATGAGATACAGAGCCTTAAAGGGCGTTTTATTATATCGAATTCTATATTTTAAATGAATCGAGGAAGTGTGACTTTTGGAAAAGTTTATTATAAAAGGCGGCATTCCGCTGAGAGGCGAAGTGCGGATAAGCGGAGCGAAAAATGCTGCGGTAGCTATAATTCCTGCGGCGATACTTGCAGAAGATAAGTGCATACTTGAAAATGTACCGTCAATCAGTGATGTTGATGTTGCTCTTGAGATACTCTCGAGCATGGGAGCGCAGATAAGAAGGCTGAGTAAGTCGAAGATAGAGGTGGATACGTCAAGAATCAAGGACGGAACGGTACCTTATGAGCTTGCACGCTCCACAAGAGGAAGCAGTTATTTTTTAGGTGCGCTGCTCGGCAGATTCAAGAAGGCGAGCGTGCCGCTACCGGGTGGGTGCGACCTTGGCAGCAGACCTATCGATCAGCATATCAAGTGCTTTGAGGCGCTCGGTGCAAAGACTGATATAAAGCACGGTATCGTTGACCTTTCGGCTGACAGGCTTATCGGTACGCAGATATATTTCGACAAGGTGACTGTCGGAGGAACGATAAATGCGCTTCTTGCCTGTGCAAAGGCAGAGGGGCTGACTATAATTGAAAATGCCGCCAAGGAGCCTCATATAGTGGACCTTGCGAATTTCCTCAACTCTATGGGTGCGGATATTATGGGCGCAGGTACGGACGTTATAAAGGTGAAGGGCGTTTCACAGCTTCACGGCACAGAGTATTCGGTCATCCCCGACCAGATAGAAGCGGGAACGTTTATGGTTGCTGCTGCGGCTACCTGCGGTGATATTACGCTGAAGAACGTTATACCGAAGCACCTTGAGCCTATTACGGCAAAGCTACGCAAGATAGGCGTTTATGTTGAGATAGAGGACGATACGGATAATGTTAGGGTAGTCGGCAGACCTCATTATGAGGGTACGGATATAAAGACTTCTCCGCATCCGGGATTCCCTACAGATATGCAGCCGCAGATGACAACGCTACTGGCGATGTCGAACGGTACAAGCATGGTAACTGAGAGCATATTCGATACACGTTTCAAGTATGTTGACGAGCTTCGCAGAATGGGTGCGGATATTACCGTTGACAGCAGGGTAGCGGTAGTAAGAGGCGTGGATCATCTTACTGGCGCTCCGGTAAAGGCGAGCGACCTCAGAGCAGGTGCGGCGCTTATCATTGCAGGACTTGCGGCGCAGGGCACTACGGAAATCGAAGATATTCACCATATTGAGCGTGGATATGAAAATATGGAAATAAAGCTGAGGGCACTTGGCGCTGATATAGTAAAGCGTTATTATCCCGATGACGAAAAGATGAGAAAGGCACTCTGATGGCAAAGGTTGTTCCTGTATGCTCTTCAAGCAAGGGCAACAGCGTTTTTGTCGGTGACAGCACCTCTGGCGTACTTGTTGACGCAGGATGCAGTTTCAAGGCGCTGAGGGAAGGTCTGGCACTCTGCGGTATACCGTTTGAGGCGGTGAAGGCTGTGCTTGTGACGCACGAGCATATAGACCACACGAAAGCACTCGGACAGATAACGAAAAGAACGTCTGTTCCTGTGTACGCATCTGACGGCACTGCAAGAAAGCTGTTTTCTGACAAGCTGGTAGAGCAGACGGCGGTTATTCATCCGCTGTCGGAAATAAAGAGCGTACCTGTCGATATGGATATTGATTTTTTCCATACACCGCACGACGCTGCGGAAAGCGTAGGGTACACACTGAAGTTCGGAGAGCATAAGGTCGCCTGCTGTACCGATTTAGGCTATGTTACCAATGAGGTGAAGGATAATCTGCTCGGAAGCGACACGGTATATATAGAGGCAAATTACGATCCTGTGCTGTTAAAGGGAAATCCGAAATATCCGCCGTATCTCAAAACGAGGATTTCGGGGGACCACGGACATCTTTCAAACGGCTGTTCGGCTGAGTTTTGTAGGGAGCTTGTCGCAAAAGGTGCAAGCCGTCTGATACTCGGTCACTTAAGCCAGGAAAACAATTCTCCGAAAATGGCGTATGAGGCGGTAGAGAAAACGCTGAAAACCGCAGGAATGTCGTGCGGAGTTGATTTTACGCTTGATGTTGCGCCTGTTGTGACACAGGGAAAATACATAATTATCTGATGAATATGCACTGCATTTTCTGCTTGGTGGTAACTTTGCAGTTGTGCGGTGCTTTATTTTTTTATTGCGAAAGGAAAAACTATGGCAGTATATCTTATACTTATGGCACTTGTGCTTGTGCTTGCTTATCCGCTCATCGAGCATAAGCCGAATGTGGTGAAGAAGCTCTGTTATGTTATCGTGACATTCGGAGCAATGTATCTGATAAGCGTATTCAGATACGGACTGGGAAACGATTATTATTCGTACATCTATATTTTCTGGAATATCAAGAATGCACCCGGACTTTCGATATTCAACTACGGGTATGAGCCGGGCTTTACGATCGTCACAAAGCTGATCTCGATGTTTACCGCAGATGTGAATATAATGTATGCGGTGTACGCACTGCTGATACTAATACCTACTGCGTATGCGATATTCCGTTACAGTGAAAATATATGGATGTCAACGATGATGTTCATATCGCTGACGTTCTTCTACTGCTCGCTGAGCTTTATCCGTCAGTCGATAGCGTTTGCTATCATACTCTGTGCTTACAGATTTATGAAGGAACGCAATCATTTCATGGTGCTGTTGTTCATTTTCTTAGCGTGTCTGTTCCACAGTACAGTAATAGTGCTGATACCGCTGTATCTGATTGCGGCGTTCATAAAGCCTACAAAGATAACCGTACCGATATATGCAATATTGACAGCGCTTGTATATCTGCTTTCGTGGCCGATATTGCGGCTTGCGGTTGTGCTTCTTCCGCAGTACAAGGGCTATCTTGAGCTGAGCTTTATCACGCAGGGCTATTCACCTGTTTATATTATAGTGCCTGCGATAATCACGGCACTTGCGCTTATCGCACATTTCACGGGATACGGAAAGGCATATCCGAAAGAATCGGCACTGTTCACGAACTTTGCGATATTCAACTTTATTATATGGTTTATAGCGACAAAGCACTTTGTTATCGAGCGTTTCTCGATGTATCTGTACATTATGATGATAATGTTCATACCGTCAATAGCAAGGTACTATATGAACTGTGCAAAGGCTTATCTTGTACGCAGGAAAAATCCCGACGCTGTGGTTGAATTCGATAAAACGGTAGATGAGGTCATTCGTTCCAAGCATCCCGAAAAATATGCAAATAACGCCGGCACCGAACCCAAAAAGGAAAAAGCGGTTTCACAGCCCGTACCGGAAAAGGCGGAGGCTGAGCTTAGCGATATAGAAAAGGAAAAGCAGAGAATTTTAGCCGAGATCATGGCTGAGGACGGCGGCGACAGCGATATAGCGACAAAGCCCGTTGAAGCTGTGGAAAATAAAAAGCCCGAAAAGCAGAAGAAGTATTCGTCTGTATTCGGAGAGCAGTTTAAGGCTGACGAAAGATATATGCCGAAGAACAGGGTATTCAAAAAGAGAAGGAACGGTTTTGTAAACTTCGTTACACGTCCTGTTACGATATTTGCGGCTTTCCTTGCTGTAGTAGTTGGTGCTAACCTGTGGTACAACTATTTCGGTCTTACGGTATCGGAGAAGGGTTTCCACGGAGTTATGCCGTACAAGAGCATTGTTCCGCAGTATACAGAATTTGTGCTTTCAAAAGAAAGCAAGGATGAAAAGAATACGAACCTCAGAAGCGAGGATAATTTCCTTAACTATATGTACAGGCTGAAAGAGGGCGAGAATTTCACCGCCATAATCTCGGCAAGAGGAGATGTGACGGGCGGATATAACGACGGCGCTTTATCGGCTATAAAGGAGCTGGGGCTTGAAAAGCTGCTTACGGCTCAGAAAAATCAGCGTTATATTGCGATAATAGAAGGCGGCAAGGTAGTCCGTGAGGAGCTGTCGAAAGACAGAATCGATACAGGTGTTATTGATGTACTGGGCTATAAGACGCAGATAATCAGCGACGCAGGTGAATCGATTGTCAAAATGGGCAACAAGAACTACTCGCTCAATGAGCGTGGAATGAATATCGTGGTGCTTGACAACACAACAAGAAACATTGTTGACAAGGTGCGTTTCAAGACGTATTACGTTATGCTGTCGGCAACAAGATAAGGGCGGTAACACTTATGAGAATGAGAAGAAAAAAATACCTTGATGAACGTCTTGACGCTTGCGGCAACGTGAATCTCGGCTGGCTTGTGGATTATGCCGCAGAGCAAAGAGGTGAAACACAGCAGAGGACGCTTGATGTGCGGGAGATATTCGGCAATGATAATCCTGTTCATCTTGAGGTAGGCTGCGGAAAGGGCGGCTTTGCGGTTGAAGCGGCAAGGCGTAACCCGGATATTAATTTTATTGCGGTGGAGATGGCAAGAAACGTAATAGTCAGCGCTATGGAGCTTGCGGTAAAGGAAAATCTGCCTAATCTGAAATTTCTTATGGGTAAAGCGGAGTATCTTGAAAAATTCTTCCCCGAAAATTCGGTAGAACGCATTTATCTTAATTTCAGCTGTCCTTATCCTAAGGAAACATATAAAAAGCACCGTCTTACTCACCCTGTATTTCTTGAGATATATAAGCACATACTTATACCGGGCGGTGAGATACATCAGAAAACCGACAATATGAAGCTGTTCGAGTTTTCAATAGAGAATCTGTCACAGTGCGGCTTCAAGCTGAAGAATGTCAGCCTTGATCTGCATAACAGCGGATTTGAAGGAAACATTGTGACGGAGTATGAAAAGAGATTTTCCGAGCAGGGATTTCCGATATATCGCCTTGAGGCAGTAAATCCGACAAAATAGGCTTTACTTTTCGTAAAAAATGGTATATACTGAGTATAAGCAAACGGGGTTTTACCCGGAAAGGATGTTTAGTATGAATAAGGCAATGATATTTTTCGGTATTGCGGCGGCTGTCGGTACGGGGTATATTTTAGCTAAGAAATATATAGATAAAAATCCTGAGGCTGTGGCGGCTATGAAGGAAAACTGCAGTGATAAGCTCCACAAGGCTTCGGTCTACTGCACGGGCGCAGTAAAGACAGGCAGTGAAAAGCTCACAAAGAGCGTGAACGATATTGTATCGGCAGGTAGGGAAAAGAGCGCAGAGCTTATGAAGAAGGCGGCTACAACAGGTACGGCTTTCAAAAACGAGATAAACAATCTCAAGGATATGGTAGTGTCGATAAACAGCGGAGTTGATGTTGATATTTCCGATGTTGACGATGATGCGGACAAGAAGAGTTTTTCCTTTACCGAGGGCGGAGTGGAGGACGAGATAATCGAATCTCCCGAAGAAGGCTCGGAGACATTATAAAATCCGATAAAGCACAATGAAGTGTCACGGCGGTATTGCTGTGGCACTTTTGCTTTTGATATTTTTTTAAGGAAGTGCGGAGTGATGGCAGATATAGAAATAAGGACGGCAACGCCTTTTGACGCAGAAGAACTGCTCGGTATCTATTCTTATTATATTATAAATACAGCGGTAACGTATGAGATTGATGTGCCGTCTGCAGAGGATTTCAGGCGGAGGATAGAAAAAACGCTGAGGAAATATCCTTACATAGTGGCTGAGCGTGACGGAAGGATTATGGGATATGCCTATGCCGGAGTGTTCAAGGACAGGGCGGCTTATGAGCGTTCTGCCGAAACGTCGATATATGTTGATGTGAATGAAAAGCGTCACGGTACGGGAACAGCGTTATATAGGGAACTTGAAAAACGGCTTGCGGATATGGGGGTAAGGAATGCGTATGCCTGCATAGCAAGCACGGATAAAGACGATGAGTATCTGAATCACGACAGCATCAGATTCCACGAAAAGCAGGGGTACACGCTTGTGGGAACGTTTCATAAATGTGCCGAAAAATTCGGCAGGGAGTATGATATGGTGTGGATGGAGAAGATTATAGGGTAGTGGGCAATGTGTTCACGGTATGCAAAACAGCCTTGCGGGTTTCGCAAGGCTGTAAGATTTCAGAAAAAGTCTTTTGTTTAATGTGCTTCTGCTATATCATTCATCTTTGACTATGATAATAAGCTACCGATAGTTCTGTTTATCGGACAGCACTTCTCGGGTTCGCTATTCGAGTGGGTACACTTGTCAATATTAATGAGGGAAAGAACCAAAGCAATCAGGAAAACAACTGCTAAACAATTACAATCCATACCATAGTTGGCTCTGTCAAGCCGAGTAAAAGAAGCTCACCTTTGGCAAGGAAAGCAATTTTAGTGCGAGGCGTGGCGGTGGATGTGCTTTTGAGAAGGTTGTGGGAATGGAGAGGTTTGGTGCAACGTGAGGGGCGAGCCCCTCGCCCTACGAAAAGGGCGTGTGATAGTGCGAATGTAAAAGCATATAAGTGCATATAGATGTTGGCATTAAGAAAAGTTAGTGGGGTAGTGCGGTTTTGGAAAGGGTTGGTGCGGGGCGAGAGATGGTGGCGTGACAATCCCTTCGTCTTGACGGCAGAAAAGTATGCAATATAAATAAAGTGGGCATATCGCAAGTAAATGCAATAATGTTAAGGCTTGTGCCTTGCCGTCAAGCCACCTCCCTTTGACAAGGGAGGCAAGGACATGGTGCGAGGCGAGGGATAGTGCGAAACAAACAGAGCGTTCATTTAAAGGCAAGGGTGTTGGCGATTTTCGAGGGATAGTGCGTTTTTTTGAAGAGTCAATGTCAGTGCAGTTGTAATGATGGACTCACGAAAATATTAATGCCTTGTCGGTACGGAAAATGTTTTCAGCGGTGTCGGCGATATGTTTATCGGTGCGGATTTGATAATAGTCGGTTTTTCGACAGTCTGAAACAGCCTTGCGGGTTTCGCAAGGCTGTTTGTTATAATATAAGAATATGGTCATATACCGCAACAGCTGTCGCAGTGGTCGTCCTTTATCTCGCCTACAAAGGGTGTGGGGTCGATTCCCTGTCTTGTGTAGTAGTCGGCAATAGCCGCCTTGATAGCCTGCTCTGCAAGTACGGAGCAGTGGAGCTTTGCCGGAGGCAGACCGTCGAGCGCTTCTACGACCGCTTTATTGGTCAGCTTCAGTGCTTCGGATAAGGGCTTGCCTTTTATCATCTCGGTAGCGATGGAGCTTGTGGCGATTGCCGCACCGCAACCGAATGTCTTGAACTTGACATCCTTTATAGTGTTGTCCTCAATCTTAAGGTACATTTTCATTATATCGCCGCACTTTGCGTTGCCGACCTCGCCGACACCGTTTGCATCTTCAATCTCGCCTACATTTCTGGGGTTGGCATAGTGATCCATTACCTTTTCAGAATAAATCATCAGTAATACTTCCTTTCTGATAAATCAATGTTTACTTTATTTTGAATGTTTCGCCCTTGACGATGTGATCCCACAGGGGCGACATACTTCTGAGCTTGTTTACAATAACGGGGAGAACCTCGAGCAGCTTGTCTATCTCCTCCTCGGTCGTGTACTCTGACATTGAGATACGCAGTGAGCCGTGCGCTACCTCGTGGGGAAGTCCTATGCTCAGAAGAACGTGCGAGGGGTCAAGTGAGCCTGATGTGCAGGCAGAACCGCTCGATGCGGCAATGCCCTGAAGGTCAAGCTGGAGCAGTAAGCTCTCGCCCTCTACGCCCTCAAACGAGAAGTTCAGGTTGCTCGGCATACGCTTTTCTCTGTCGCCGTTTAAATGAACACGGTCAATCTTCATTATCTCGTTATATATCCTGTCGCTGAATTTTTTCAGCTTTTCGTTTTTGGAATCTATACCGTTTACGGCATCTGTTATAGCTACGCCGAGTCCTACTATAGCAGGAACGTTTTCTGTGCCGGCACGTCTGCCTCTTTCCTGAGCGCCTCCGTCAATAAGGGGAGGAAGGCGGTATTTCTTGTTTACATAAAGAACACCGCAACCCTTCTGTGCGTGTATCTTATGACCGCTGAGGGAGAGCATATCTATATTCTGCTCTTTTACGTTGATGTGGACGTTGCCGATAGCCTGTACTGCGTCTGTGTGGAAGATGACGCCCTTTTGCTTACACAGCTCGCCAATCTCGGCAATGGGCTGTATCGTGCCTATCTCGTTGTTGGCGTACATTATCGTGACAAGGGCTGTATCGGGACGGATTGCGTTTGCTACGTCCTCGACTTTAACTATACCGTTTGAATAAACGGGAAGGTAGGTTATTTCAAAGCCCTCCTTCTTCAGAGAATCCATTGTGTGCAGAACCGCATGATGCTCGAATACAGAAGTGATTATGTGCTTCTTGCCTTTTAGCGCCATCATTTTTGCGGTGCTTTTTATCGCCCAGTTGTCGCTCTCACTGCCGCAACTTGTGAAATAAACCTCGCTGTCCTCACAGCCGAGCGCCTGTGCGACCTGATGTCTTGCCTTGTTTACGGCTATTGCGGAATTTCTTCCGAGAGTGTAGATAGAGGAGGGGTTGCCGTATTCCTCCGTAAGATAGGGCAGCATAGCGTTGAGAACGTTATCGCTTATCTTTGTGGTAGCCGCATTGTCAAGGTATATTGTTGTTTTAAGCATTTATACTATCGTTCCTTTCTTTCTGCTTTATGCTAAATGCCGTTTAACGCACTGTAAAGGGATGCGGTAAAGACGACAGATTTAGTCCGATTTATATTATACACCTGATAGCCTACAAAATCAATAGGTTTAATAAAATTTTTCAAAAAAATATCGGCAGTGAGATTTTTCTCACTGCCGATAAATCAGTTATTCACGATTGTCTGCAAAGGTGAAGGTCGGATTATTCGATTGCAATCACGTTATTGCCTTCAACCTGAGGTGCGGCTTTCGGAACGGATACCTTTAAGATACCGTCTTCAAACTTTG
>ERZ827458.861-NODE-861-length-31371-cov-9.782667_pt1 | contig 31371 bp, 13 predicted proteins | sample MGYA00519706_ERZ827458 | MGnify/ENA primary metagenome ERZ827458 (study PRJEB31778, sample SAMEA3449309) | human gut metagenome | biome: human gut; feature: human-associated habitat; material: faeces | place: United Kingdom | collected 2010/2012 ...
ACGCAATCTCGCTCGCGCCGCTGGTCGCCTGCGTGAGCAGATTGCCTACGCTGTCATAGCGGTATGAAGTTGTCAAGGTGCTGGACGCGGTTTCAATGCGCCGCCCCGCCGCGTCGTAGGTGTAGCGGGTGACATCCCCGTCCAGTCCTGTGACACTGGTCATGCGGTTCATAGCGTCATAGGTATAGCTCACCATGCGGCCGTCCGGGTAGGTCATGGACGTCCTGTTGCCGTACGCATCGTAGGTGTAGGAAACCTTGTCGCCGTTCACATTCGTCACGGAAACCAGATATCCCTGCCCGTTGTACTGGTAAACAATCGTTCCCTCGGCACTGGAAACCTCCGTGACCCTGCCGGTTTCATTGTAGCTGCTTTCCACCGTCTGACCGTCGCCCACGTGCTGGGTGAGCAGGCTGCCGGTTTTGTCATATTCAAATGTGAGGACGGTTCCGTCTGCCTTGGTGATGCTTTCCAGCCAGCCCTCCGGCGTGTAGGCATACCGCACCCTGTTGCCCAGCGCGTCGGTTTCAGTGAGCAGATTGCCATTCTTGTCGTAGGTATACCGGGTGATGTGCTTCAATGCATCCGTTACCTGGGCGATGTTGTCCAGCGCGTCATATTTGTAGCTAGTCTTGTTGCCCAGCTCATCAATCACGGCTGTCAGCCGGTTCACCTTGTCGTACTGATATTCCTTGGTGTTGCCCTCAGCGTCGGTTTCGGCGGTCACGTTGCCCGCCGGGTCATAGGTAAGGGATTGCGTGGTTCCGTTGGCATAGGTCACCTTCTCCAGCAAGCTTTCGGCGGTATAGGCGAAGGCTGTGACGTTGCCCAGCGGATCGGTCTCGCCGGTGAGGTTGCCCAACGCGTCGTAGGTATAGGCAGTCTCCGTGCCGTCCGGCGCGGTAACGGCAACCATGCGGCCAAGGATGTCATACGCGTAGCGCGTGGCCTGCTCGCCCCGCGTGACAGAAACGATATTTCCGACCACGTCATATTCGTATGCAGTCGCCAGCCCTGTGCGCGGGGTGTTTTTCAGCACGCGGCCAAGGGCATCGTATTCGGTTGTATCCTTCGTCCCGTCGGGGTAGATGACTTCGGTCAGGTTTCCGTTCAGATCATAGGCGAATGTAACCCTGCGGCCCTCCGCGTCCGTCACGGCGGCAATGTTGCCCGCCGCGTCGTATTCGTATAGCGTGGCGTTGCCGTTCACCGTCAGGCTTGCGATCTGACTGTTTTCATTGTAGCCGTATTCCGTGACGCAGCCCTCGGGATCGGTCATAGTCAGGGCGCGGCCTGCGCTGTCATACTCGTACATCGTGATGCTGTTGCCGGGCGCTGTAATCTTGACGATGTTCCCCAGCGCGTCATAGGCGAACGTGGCCTGCTGGCCTAGCGCATCCGTGACTTTCGTGATCAGGCCGTTCCTGTTGTAGCCATACTTTGTGGCGTGGCCGTTCGCGTCGGTTTCGAAAACCACGCGTCCCGCCTTGTCGTAGCCGGTCGCCAGCACGCCGCCGTTCTTCTGGATGGCTGTGGTGGCGCTGCCGTTCTTGTTGTATTCCAGCGAGACGGTCTGCCCCAGGGCGTCCGTCATCGCGGCAAGGTTTCCGTTCTCGTCGTACTGATAGCGGGTCACACTGCCCAGCGCGTCGGTGACGGAAACCAGATTGCCCACGCTGTCGTAGGCATAGCGGGTTACGCCGCCATCCGGCGCGGTTTCGGAGATCACGCGGCTGAGTGCGTCGTAGGCGTAAGAGATAACGCCGCCCAGGGCGTCGGTAACGGTGAGCAGATTGCCGTTCTTGTCATAGGCGTACGTCGTTTCCGCGCCCAGCGGATCGGTCACGCGGGTGATCCTGCCCAGCAGATCGTATTCGATTTCCGTCACGCCGCCCAGGGCGTTTACCTGACGCACGGGCCGGTTCATGCTGTCGTATGCCACAGAGATGGATGCGCCGCTTGGCAGCGTGCGGGTGAGCAGGTTGCCCGCCAGGTCGTAGGTCATGACCTGCGTCGCGCCCGTGGCGTCCGTCACGGTGAGGGGCAGGCCCACCTCGTCATAGGTGTATTCGGTCACGCCGCCCAGGGCGTTGATCTCCCGCAGGAGGTTTCCTGCCCTGTCGTATTCGCTGAGGGTCTCGTTTCCGGCGGGGTCGGTAACAGTCAAGCGGTTGCCGTTTCCGTCGTAGGTATAGCTGGTCTTGTTGCCCAGCGCGTCGGCAATGCTCTTTTGCTGGCCGTTTTTCGTGTAAGCGGCGGTCTGCACCGTTCCGTCCGGAAGCGTGGTCTTTATCAGGTTGCCCAGTGCGTCATAGGCGTACTTCGTCACGTTGCCCCTGGGGTCGGTCATGGAGGTCTGGCGGCCCAGCGCGTCATAGGTATACGTCACCTGCGTTCCGTCCGCGAAGGTGAGGGAGAGGAGATTGCCACTGCCGTCGTACTCATACCGCGTCACGTTGCCCAGGGCGTCCGTCATGGAGGCGAGATTTCCGTTTGCGTCGTAGGTATAGGCGGTCTCGTTTCCTTCGGGGTCGGTGACCTTGGCCAGCAGCCCGTTCACGTATTCATAGGCCGTCCTGCCGCCCAGCGCGTCGGTCTTTTCCACCATGCGTCCCTTGCTGTCATAGGTGTAGACCGTCACGCCGCCATCCGGCGCGGTTTCCGTCAGCAGATTGCCGTTTGTGTCATAGGTATATGCGGTGATATGGCCATTCTGATCTGTCATGCTGAGCAGATGATGGTTGTCATCCCACTCCATGACCACCGCCGCGCCGCGGGGATCGACCTCGGCAATCTTGTCGCCGTTTTCGTTGTATTCGTATGTCGTGACGTTCCCCAGCGGGTCGGTCATGGACACGATTTCACCCTGCTGTCCATAGGTGAACGTGGTCTCGCCGCCCAGGGCGTCCACAATGCGCGTGGTGCGCTTCCACTCGTCGTAATAATAGGTAACGACGTTGCCTTCCGCGTCGGTTGTAACGGTATATCCGTCCTCATACTGAATCTTATACCGTCCGCCGTTCGCGTCCGTCTGCGCGGTCACGCGGGACTGCTTATCGTACTGGTTTTGCACCTGGCGCTTGCCGCTGGCGTCGTACCATGCGGTCATGCGGCCCTGACTGTCATATTGGTATTTGGTCGTTTCGCCGTTCGCGTCGGTGAAGGAAACCAGATTCCTTCCCTTGTACCCATAGGTCAGTTCCGCGCCGCTCGGCGTGGTGAGCTTGACGATGTGACCATTCTCATCCATCTCGACCAGCAATTCTTCCTGGCTGGGCGCGATAATTTTTGTGATGAGGCCATCCTCGTCGCGCACGATCTGGGTGACGTGCTGGCCGCCGTCCTCCTCGATGCGGGAGAGCAGGCCGCCGGAGGCGAAGGCGTACACCGTGCCGTCCGTCAGCGCAATGCGGTATTCCGTGCGCGCGTCGTCATAGGCCAGGCTTTCGTATTCCGTGGAGTTGCTGGTAAACGTTCCGTCCGGCTGGATGTAGAAGATGATCTCGCTGCCGTCCGCGCGGCGGTAGCCTACGCTCCCGTCGTTAAACAGGCGCAGATGCTGGCCGTATTCCGTCGCCCACTTCGCGCCGAAGGGGCCGTCCGTTTCCGCGCTCTGGCTGTTGTAGGTGCGGATGATCTCCAGCGCGCTCCCGCCCAGGTCGGTAAGGCGGATGTCCTGTGTTTGCAGGAAAAAGTTGCCCGTGTTGAAGTTGAGCGGCTCAAAGCCCAGCGAGCAGAAGCGGTGTGGCCCCAACAGGCTCTGGTCGAGTGCAAACTCGTGGCTGGGCGGGTTCGGCTCGGCGGAGAAGGTATAATTCCCGCCGTAGAGGTCGTTGAGGTATTCGGATTGGGTGAAATCCTCCACATTGTGCGCTACGCCCTCGACGCGCTCTTCCCTGGGAATGTAAACGGACTTGGCCTTCACGCGGGCGCTTGTGCGGGTCAGCTCGGAGGCAAGCCCATCCTGCGGATCGTCGTATACCCGGCGAGCGGCCACATGATACACCGCGCCGCTGACGTAATCGTAGTCCTCATAGCGCGTGCTCCGCGTGGTGGCGATTCGCTTTCCGTCGCGATAAATATCAAAGTAGATTTCGTTGGCCAGCGACGGGTCGTCCCGATTGGCGTCCGACCAGGTAATCACGTAACGGCGGAGCTTCTCGTTTTCATAATAGTCGCCGTAATCTGCCGCCTGCACGTTGGCGGGCGCTTTGATCAGGCTGGTGGAGATCGCCTTGCCGGCAGCCGTCACGCCTTCCAGATGCAGGGCGCGAAGCGTTACGCCCTCGGGCAGCATGGCGCGCACATAGAGCGTGCGCGCTGCTTGCGGAAGGAAAGCATAATCATTCAGTTCAAAGTCCGTCCATGTCTTTCCGTCATACGAATAGGCGTACAGGCCGGAGGTGACGACCTTACCGGAATCATCCTGACAGAGGGTTTCCAGACGGATGGCGTAGGCGTCCCCATTCAGGGTCAGCCTGTCGCTCTCGTAGACGCCCTTTGCTCCCGGCGCTGTGCGCAGAAGCAGGGAGGTCTTCGCGCCGCTGCCGTACAGACGTCCAGAGGCATCCAGCCCCAGCGCCGTGACGGTATGCACGCTTCCGTCCTCGCAGGGCAGGAGGTTCGCGGTAAAGGTATTGCTGTTCCACGCGCCGTCCATGTACAGCCTGCGGGTGGTCAGCTCCGCCGGACAATCCGTCTCGATGGCAGGCATCGCCTCGGTGAACTCACTGCCGCCGGTGAGATGGAAGGAGGTAACTGGGCGCAGCAGCTGCACCTTGAAGCGCACGGGGTTCATCTCATAGACGCCGGTTACGTCCAGGCCCTGAAGGATGGTTCCCGCGCCGGAGAGGTTTGCGCGAATCTGAACGCTGCGCTGGGGCACGTCAAACCAGGCGTCGCGACCGTCCCGGATCGCATGCCAGGACGCGCCGCCGTCGATGCTGTATTCATAGGTTACGGAGCCCTGCGCCAGGGTATGGAGGCGAATGGCCTGCACGCTCTGCGCGGCAGAGAACGCCACGGAGGTTAGCTGGCCGGAATCGCCCGCGCATACCGCGCCCATGGGCGTAAGCTCCACGCCGCTGTGGCTGGCGACCTTGCTTTCGTCCTTCCAGATATCGCTGAGGATCAGCAGCGACGCCATGCCCCTGGCATAGTGCAGCACATCGCCGCCGTCCCTGGAAATGACGGAGAGGGAATGGGTCGAGCCCTCGGGATAAAGAATGGGATACAGATCAAACTTCTGGCTGGAAGCGCTGCCGGCGGACTGCCCGTCAAAGATCACGCGGCTGTCCGACTCGCTGCCGGCATACTCGCGGGTGTACGCGGCCTGCGTGTGGGCCGTGGTGATGATCTCGCCCTGAGCGGGCGCGGTGACGGTCACGTCCGCGACCACGGGCTGCGCGGAATGATCCGCCTTGATGAACACGCCGCGGGCGGTGCTCTCATGGCCTGCCTGATCGTGAGCGACGAGCGCGATTTCGATGGTTTCCCCGTCCGCAAACTCGCCGGTATCCAGCACGCCCAGCTGCTCGGCGGTCTTCTCCGCGGTATCCGTCCAGACCGTTATGACCTTGCCGGAGGAGCCGGTGGCGGTCAGCGTCCAATCCAGCAGGGAAATGTCTGTAACATTGCCCCAGATATCCAGCACGCCCGTGACCACCGTACCGTCCGGCGGGGTGAGCAGCTCCACCTGGGGCGGGGTGACGTCCACATAGAACTTGTGCTCCCAGGAGGCGCTGTTGCCCAACGCGTCCGTCAGATGCAGGGTGATCGTGTGCTCGCCGTCCGCCAGCGCGGTGATGTCGATCTCCTTGCTGCCGGTTTCCGCGACCTCAAGGGGCACGAATTCACCGCCGTCGATGGCATAGTCCATCTGCGCGAGGCCGCTATAAGCATCCGCCGCGCCCTCCCAACTGAGGGTTACGCTTTCCGTGTCCGCCCAGCCCACGGGGTCAATCGAGGAAGCAAGAAGCGTGGGCGCGCCGCGGTCGATCCTCACGGTGGCGGTTCCTGCCGCGCCTTCATTGCCCGCGACGTCCACGCCGCGCACGGCGTAGGTATGCTCGCCGTCTGTAAGAGCGGAAATGTCCAGCGGAAAGCCCGCGCAGGTCTTATCCGCGAGATTCGTCGTGAGATACGCCCCGCCGTCTATGGCATATTCCACCCGCAGCAGATCGTTGATATCCGAAATGCCTGTCCATGTGAGGCTGGCGCTGTCGTCCTTTGTCCATTCGTCCGGCAAAATGGACACGTCGGGCGCGGTGGGCGGCGTTTTGTCCACATACAGCTGTACGCCCTTGGGCGCGCCGTAGTTGCCCGCGCTGTCCGTGCCGCGCACATACACGGCATGGGAGCCGTCCGCGAAAGCGGAGGTGTCCAGCGTGAAGGAGCCGTTGGCGGTATTGTAGGCGGTGTTTTGCCACGCCCAGGCCGCCGCGTCCGTTTCGGCTGGATTGACAACGTATTGCACATGGCCCGTGCCCAGTGTGGAGGCGTTTCCCGGCTGATCCGTGATACCCGCCCAGGTGATGGTATGCGTCCCGGTACTCGACCAGTCAGCAGGGCTGACGCTGACCGTGGCGGGCTGGCTGGGCGGCGTGGTATCCGGCAGGAGAGCCGATACCGTGGCGGCGGTAGCGCTGCCGGCCGTCTGGCCATACGCGTTGGTGGGCATGACCCTGAAATAATAATTCAGGTCGCTCTGACCGAGCCGCGGAATATTGGGCAGCTCCTGACCGGCGCCGTCCCAATGCAGGGCATACTTGCCCGCGGCGATCTCCTCGTCGGTGGGCAGAGATTTTTCCCTTTGGTGGTGAAGCTGGTGGTATTGCCCACAAACTGATATTCATACTTTTGTCCGTTGTAGATGCCGATGGTATACCCGCTTGCCCCGCTCACCTTGTTCCAGCTCAGGTCTACCCAGCCGCTTTCGCTGTTGGTTCCATAGCCATGGGGTGTGGCTGTCAGGGTGGGTGTGCCAATGCCGGTCACATAGGTGGCAGAGAAATTCATGCGTTCGTTGCGGGGCAGCACATCCGAAGAACAGATGCGCGCCCATGCGCTGCCAGATGTTACGGCAATGCCATAGTTTTGTTTTTGATCCGCCGCGTTAAACCACGCAGAAAAGAGCCTGGTCACATCCAGGCTGTTCCAGCCGGTGTGAAGGGAAACGTCTATGCTGATTTCACTGGAGAGCGAGGGGCGGCTGTTATAGGTCACGGTGGATGTATTCCAGCTGCCCGTTACCAGAGAAATTTTGAATTGTCCATTGCCGCCTACCTCATGAACATAGACGTTCCACATGGCGCTTTCAATGAGCAGATCCGTTCCCGTGGGGAATTCTGAGACGTTCCCATCGCTGCCCGCAAAGCCGGTAAGCGACGGAATGATTAAGGCGATGTTGTCGCTGCCGTTGTTGCCGGCATAGAGGTTAGTGCCCTCCAGATTGTGGTTTCGCTGGGGGCTTCCCCGATCTACCGTATGATCATAATGCTTGCCCGGGTTGGCGCTGGACACATACACGTCGCCGATACCGGTGGCCAAGTCATTGAAGTAGCTGCCGGTTGGGTCGATGGTCACGGGATACGAGGCAGTCTGCATCCAGGCGTCGTTGGGCGCATAGGTTACGGTATAGCTTCCGCCGCCGCCTTCCAGAGACACGGAAATATCCGTGCTGTAATTCCCCGCCGCGTCGGTCATATGCGGCGCTTCGAGCTTGGCCAGCGCCTGACCATCCTCGTTGTAGAGAAGGATTTCCTGGCCGGACTGGCGCGCGGTCAATCCCTGGGTGGACAGACGATAGGCGTACACATGGTTGCCGGTGTACTGGCGGACGATGACGTCCTCCTTCACGCCGGTGGTCAGGGCGGATAGACGTACATCCGTCACCGCGTCAAACAGGCCGGGATACACAACGGCGCTGACGCCGCCTGACGCGGAACGCGCCCTTCCGCCGATGCGCTGGCCGGTGATGCTGGAAGGACGGCTGTCCTCGGCGTATGCGGATGAGAAAAGCAGGCGCAGCAGAGCGACGCTTATACCCAGTTCTTCCGCGTCATCCGATGCTTCCGGTTCGGGCACAGGCTCCGGTTCTTGAACGGGTTCCGGATCGGGTTCAGGTTCCTGCGTGGGAGGCGCGGTGGGCGCCTCGGTGGGGTTGGCTGTTGGCTCGGCGGTTGGAGCGGCCGTTGGCTCGGCGGTCGGCGCAGCCGTAGGTTCAGCCGTTGGCTCGGTTGTTGGTTCGGCTGTTGGCTCAGCTGTCGGTTCGACGGTCGGCCCAGCCGTTGGCTCAGTTGTTACCTCTGTTGTCGGTTTGGTTGTTGGCTCAGTCGTTGGCTCGGCAGTCGGCTCCACTGTCGGCTGAGTCGTTTCCTCCGGCGTGGGCGTTGCGTTGGGGTCGGAGGATGCGGTAGGTTCAAGACTTGGAGTGGGCGCAGGCGTATCTGTGGGCCGTTCTACAGGCGTATATCCATCTGTCCGGGGAAGAACATTTCCTTCATAAGAACGAACCTCGTCCTGGGATTCAGCGTCCCGGACGGCTTGCAGGCGCTCCTGCTCGCTCAGGTTTTCCAGATGCCTAATCGAAACAAAGCCGTCAACAAGGCCAAGCGGCGTGTCAAATACGATTTTCGCGCGGCGCTCACTGGGCACAGAGCAAACGTATACCACAGCGCCTCGATTCAAGTTCCCCAACGCATCGCCGCTTGTAGCGGAAGCATATACGTCAGCTCGGGCCATTGTTTTGGCATAGCCGACGGTCAGGCGGATCTCCGGAGTTGCTTCGACAGCCGGTGTTTCGGACAGCTCGGGCGAGCCGCTGGGATCAGGAGAATCCGTCAGGGCTGGAGATTCGCTGGGCAACGGCGATTCACTTAGTAGCGGAGATTCGGAGGGCACGGGCGATTCGCTGGGTTCGGGCGATTCCGATGGTTCGGGCGATTCGCTGGGCTGCGGATAATAGTCGTCCAGCATCAGCGGCGCAAACGAAAAGCTGGTCCCTGCTAAAGATACAGAGGCCAGCTTTTGATTGGCATAATATGTGCCCTGAATCTGGGCGTCTACAACGCCTTCGGCATTGCGCAGATAATCCCCTTGATCTTTCATGGAAGAGGGCGCGCTCTCCAATGGCAGCAGTTTTCCTGTAAGCGTATCCGCGGTCAGCGTGACCGTGTGCCTGCGCAGACCATCTGCAGCGCCGGCATGCGCGTCCGCGGCAAGTGCGGCGGGGGTGTTCACCGCCAGCATAAGCGCGAGGATCAGGGAAACGATACGCTTCAGGTTCATGCTGTACTCCTCCTGAAATCTGTCAGTATTGATAAACATTAAAATAAAGAGACAAAATAAAGGGATAACTACCCAATCAAATAAGCGATAAAGAGCACAAATAAAGCATGAAATAATTCCTATTTACACTATATTCAATTTGTATTAACTTGTCAATGGAAATTTGAAATTAATTTCCGTGCCGCGTGGGCAAACGGGGCGGCTATATGCTTTTCGCAGAGCAATACGCAAGACTTCAGGAATTTTGCTCGAATTGTTTTACGATTTAGAACAAGAGGTGCGGTAATGGTGTCATCAACAATCGGAATAAGCGATAAAAATAGACTCCGCAAGAGAACCTTAATCCTCTCGGAAGCCATTGAATCTTGGTTGCCGCATGCCGCCCGCGCTGGTTCGTTCCATATAGGTGATGATACAGATGGGCGGATTTTTATACCAAACGGCGCCTTCATTTCCCGAAGGTAGCATGTCGAAAGGGCAGCTTGGTGTTGTTGGAAAGCGGCATGCCACATTCCTCGATACGCCCAGCGTGACGTGCCCCATATAGCGCAAAGGAGCATCCATGGAGCCGAGCACCAGACTGGTGATCTGTTCGCCCTTGGCGATGTACCCGCAGGCCAGAAAGTCTTCGTCCACAAGTTTCTTCACCTTCACCCAGTCGCGGGAGCGCTTGCCCATGCGATAGGGGCTGTCCTTTTTCTTTTGTACGATTCCCTCAAGGCCCTGCTCGGTCGTTTGATCAAACAGGGCCTTTGCGTTGCCTGCGATGGTTCTGGATACCGCCAGCCGCCCGCGATCAAAAGCCGTCTCCCGCAGGATAGCCTTGCGGTCGATCAATGGCCGGTTCGTCAAATCCTCGCCGTCACGATACAGGATGTCAAAGGCGACAAAGTTAGCGGGCGTCTGCGCCGATTTCAAGCGGATGCGCACAGTGCCGGTCATCATACTGCGCGCCTGCAGAGCTTCAAAATCCGGCTTGCCGTTCGTGTCCGCGATGATGAGTTCGCCATCCAGGATGCACGTTCCAGCGACTGCCTCATGCAAGCCCGCAAGCTCTGGAAAACTGGGCAGCAGCCGCAGGTTCCGCTTGTTGCGCAGGTCAGTTTCGCCGGGGCGCAGGTAGGCGACGCAGCGGATGCCGTCCAGCTTCAGTTCATTCAGCCATTCGTCCGATTCAATGGGTTCATGGCGCTCGGTCAGCAGCATGGGGCGGACGCTCCGGTCTTCAAAGAGCTCCATCAATGCACACCCGCCAGCTGAGGCTGCTGCTGGGCGAGGCTCCGCTCCAGTGCCTCCATGAGGTTGATCACATTGCCCTGCGGCTCGGCGGCGGCGATGATCTCCTGGCCCTCGATCTTGCGCTGGATGGCGGAGACGAGCTTCTCTTCGTACTCGTCGCGGTACTTCTCCGACGCGTAGGGCTGAATCATGGCGTGGACGAGCATGCGCCCCATCCGCATTTCTGCGTCTGAGACCTCGCCCTGTCGGGGCTGCACGGGCAGGCGCTTGATCTGATCCCGATAGAACAGCGTCTGCATGCGGATGCCCTCCGGCTCCGGAATCAGCGCCAGCATGGTCTGCTTGCTCCAGAGCACGCATTGGCCGATGCCGATTACGCCCTCATCCAGCATCGACCGGCGCAGCAGTTCGTAAGCCTTGTCGCTGCCATCCGGCGCGCAGAGATAGGACTTGTCGAAGTAGACGGATGGAATGGATTCGGGCGGGGCAAAGTGCAGGATGCGGATGGTCCTGTCGCGTTCGGTCTTGATTCGCTCCAGCTCGTCGTCCGTGAGTATGACATATTGGCCTTTGGCATACTCGTAGCCCTTGACGATCTGGTCGGCCTGCACCTCCGCGCCGGTGTCCTCACGCACCTTCTTCTGACGGACGCGCACGCCGTCCCGAGTGAGTTGGTTGAAGCCGACACCCTTTTCCTGAACGGCGGTGTAGAGGGACACCGGAATATGCACCATTCCAAAGCTGATGGCCGCTTTTCTCGCTGCTGCGGGCATAAAAAATACCTCATTTCGGAATTAGCTTGTCCGAAATGAAGTGGTTTTATGGAAGCAGAAGCTGCCATCTATCCGTTTGGAAGCACAACCTTCTCGACGTTCCAGCCTCCATTTTCGATTTTCATCACCGCGAAGGAAATTTCTTGGTCGAACCGCCGCTTGCCACCGCTGCCGGGATTGAGCTTCGTTCAACCCTTTTCCTATGATGATCCGCCTCAAGACGTTCGCACTGTCAAAACGCAAGGAATTTATCAGATCATCGGCGAGCGTTACGGTCCATATCTTTTTAGCCATATTTGCTTCCATTTATTCATCTTCCAAACAGTAAGCAAATGCATCATAGTATTGATGAGTTAAACACAAAAAGGTGGCGTCTCCGTAGAGACTCCACCGAGTTGCCTTATCTTTTTGAAATACGGAAGAATTGCCTGCAAAGCTCGGCTGATTCCTTTTCTCTTTGCATTATTTCTGATTCAAATGCTTTACTCCCCTCCGTTTGAATGATCCTTTTGATTGTTAACGCCTCTTTTCTCAAAGCCATACGCTTATCACTTCACACTACTATTTTAGCCCATTAGCTCCAGGTTCGATAGCAGACAATTTCCGCGGAGGGCAACAGCTTATCAGCCATGAATCTTCACGGATTTTACGGAACATTTCTTCTTAAAAAAAGCAATTCCGTAAGACCATACTTCATTCGCTCCATCATCAATCAGCGGTTCAGCATATTCCCGTTCGAGAATTTGCTTCAACGCCGCATCACATTGCGCCTCCATGTCGTTCCTGCTCTTGGCTCGTTTGGTTTCAATGATCATCCCAAGCTCTCCAGTGGCATTCTCGATCTGGATGTCACTTCTTCCCATGCCCGCCTCACGGTTGGAGAGGATCGTCCAGTCGCTTTTTCCCTTCAATAGTCCCAGCAGAAAGCCGTGATAGAAGCCCTCATAGCTATCATAATAGCTGATCGTCCCACGAAGCTGCTCATTCAGCATCGTTTCCACCTGTTCCGCGTCCCCACTTTCCAGTGCGCGACACAGCTTTTCCATACTGTTCTTCTGTGTGACAACTTTCTCCGCGAACCACTTCTGGATCTTCTCGATAAAGATTTCCCTCACTTCGCGGTTGGGGATGACGAGGCTGGTGTAGTCATCCTCATCCTCGGGCGCGTTCTTGTCCACCGTCAGGTATCCCGTCAGGAACAGCACACTCCATAGATTGTCGATGCTCTCTGTCAATTCACCATAGGTCAGCGTCTCCACGATCTTTTTGCGAATCGTCTTTCCCGCCACAAGCTGCTCGATCTCGCCACGCGTCGTCGCGTCCGCCATGTCGATAAACTGCTTCACCAGCGCGTTGGACGAGGTGTTATTCCAGTAGGGCTTTGGTCTGGCCTTTGGATTATCCAGCAGCTTGTCGCAGTGATTGACTACATCCCACGGGCAATAGACGTCCGCATTGCCGAAGTGATAGCCGTCGTACCACGCCCGCATGTCCTCCAAGGCATACTCCATGCCATAGTCGGCCAGCAGCTTCTTTACATCCGCTTCCGTAAAGCCGAAATATTCGTCATAGCGCGTATCCGTGATGGTATCCACCTTGAGGTTGTTGATCCCCGTGAAGATGCTCTCCTTCGAGATGCGCAGGCAGCCTGTCACCACCGCGAAGAACAAATCCGGGTTGGTTTTGAACGCTTCGCCGAAGAAGCCCCGCAGGAAGGCTACCATCTGGTCGTAGTACCCATTGATGTGAGCCTTGTCCAGCGGAACGTCGTATTCATCGATCAGCAAAATCACCTGCTCGCCGTAGTGCGCGTGGAGCATCCGCATTAAGGTTACGAGGGCATCTTGCAGTTCATCTTCCTCGGGTTGCCGAGCCATAAGGTTACGGAAGATCTTCCGATCATCTTCTTTGACATCAGGTGCTTTCTCAAGATAATCCAGTCGCTTGCATTCAGTGGAGATCAGCGTGACCAATCGCGCAATGGCTTCCTCATACGTCAACCCTTCCACGCCCTTGAGCGAAAGGAAAACGACGGGATGCCTCGCCTGATATTCCTCGCAAAGCTGCTTCTCCTCGCTAATCGCAAGTCCATTGAAAAGTGACTTGTCCGAGCCGATCTCAAAGAAGCTCCAAAGCATGCTCATATTCAGCGTCTTGCCAAACCGGCGGGGACGGGTGAACAGGTTCACGTCGCCTCGGTTGGTCAGTACATCTTGGATGAGTAGCGTCTTATCCATATAATAGTATCCGAGTCGACGAATCTTCTCAAAGCTATCCAGACCGACCGGCAACATCTTTTTATCCATATGCGACCTCCTTTTCCCGCGGCGCATTGATTCTCAAAGCCATATGCTTATAACTCTCCACTTTCATTTTATCGCATTATCGGCTTGATAGCAAGCGATTCTCTTTCTCGGTACAAAATAAACAGGGCCCACAGTAGGATGTAGTTTATTCATTGGCCCCCATTTTATGTAAATTGTTGCATGCGCCAACACGGCAAACAATTATGTTTTTATCGCAAAATATTGCGCCATTTTTCCTGCTAATTTTGGTGGCGGCTGGTTTTTTGTCCCGCCACATTTTTTAGCACTGCTAACATTCTGCTAACGGCAACCCGGGATTTGCGGGGTATATTCAAGGGAAATGCGAACACCCACATTCGTTAGAAATCCAGTAAAATAAGGCATTCCAGGGCACTCGAAGGCACGCAAAGGCGAACAGTCTTTCGTCCTCCTAAGCGACAGGCCGTGGGTTCGAATCCCGCCGGGATCACCATTTTACCTACCAGATTCGACAGATTTGCCCTCAAAAAGGCAACTGTGAAGCTGGTAGGATTTTTCTTTTTCAAATCACTATAGAACGCAAAAAATCTGCTAACAGAAGATGCCCCCTGTTAGCAGATTTCTAATTTTCGAGCCCGATTTCTAATCAACCCTCATGGAAGCCCCTGCTTCAGCGTCTAATTTTTTCGGACGATCGTGCTAATTTGGGCGGACGACGCGAACGGCATCTTTCCTGAATCTGAAAAAAGCGCTCGTAAGCCCTAGCGTTTTGAGAGCTCAGTAAAGAAAAATCAGACGAACATCAAGATGCTTTTGATCTCTGTGAGGACAATTGTCTGCTAAATGTGGAAGGTAGTTGATTAGCAAGATTAATGAGGTTTATTGGCTCTGCTAATGCCTACCGGAATATTTAGAAAGGAGGATGTTAGAAGGATTTGTACTCTTCTCCAGGACGCCAGGAGTGGCCCATCAGCTGCCGGAACAAGTCCCGAATCCCCATCAGCACAAAACCAAGATGATTGGTTGCCTGAGTGCCATTCTTCGGATTCTTCCAGTTCTCTGGCTGCACTTTAAGCGAGCCATCAGAGTTCAACAAATCGCTTTCAGTCAACCCTGCACCATAGATTCCATCGTAAGGACTGGCTTCAATTAAAACAGCGTTCTCCGTTTCCAGTAGCGCATTCACAAGCACTATATCATTCTGGAATTTTCCAAGATTTCCATGGAAAATAATTTCTCTCAACGCATTATCCCAGGTTGTGGATTCAAATCCTGATACCAAGCGGCCAAGGTCTTTGCATTTCTTCGGAGAAGGTTCCTCCATGATTAAGCTGTAATGATATAGATCCTTGAACAGGAGAGCCTTTTCAGACATCATATACTGCTCCGCCGTTAAATATGACCGTCCGTTTACAGAAAAAGGCTTCCCTGCATACCACTGCGAAAAGTAGTGATTGGGATATACTTTGCCTTCGTGCCAGAAGGTAACGTATTTCAGTTGTGTTCCTGTCTTTATGGTATCGATCAGCCAATCAATATTGTAACGGTTAAAATACTTTACTTTATGAGGGGCTATAACTCCAAGGTTACCAAGATCAATGGCCCTGGAAACAACGAACGATTCAGACTTCATGTGAACCTCCAATAACCGCTGCATTCAATAAACCATGCCACTGTTGAAAGTCCATCAATGCAGAATGGTTGAGATTTGATGTGCAATTCTGTCCATCTGTTCAGATGTGTTGTCCAGTCCCAATGTGATCCGAATCGTCCCTTGAGCGTATGCTTGTGGAACTCCAATTGCATGAATCACATGAGACAATACCGTATCCTTGGAATCGCAAGCGGAGCCTGTAGCAACTGCAGTACCCATCAGGTCAAGACGATGCAATAGCATTTCTCCGTCTGCACCTTTGAAGGACAGGCTTAAGCTACCTGGGATTCTGTTGTGGCTTCCGTTCATGCGGAAGTCAAGGCCCTTTGATTTCAGCTGATCGATCAGCCTGCTGGAAAGCACATTCAGATACTCGGCCTCCTGCTGTAAATGCTCTATATGTTGCTGTAATGCAGTGGCCATGCCAACGATTCCAGCAACATTCTCCGTGCCGGCGCGCATACCGCGCTCCTGCCCACCTCCGTCCAGTAAAGGAACAAGGTGAACACCTTTGCGGATATAAAGGTAGCCGATCCCTTTAGGGCCGTTGAACTTATGGGCCGATGCAGACAGCATATCCACCTGCAGCGCCTTCACATCCACTGGAATGTGTCCAATTGCCTGCACCGCATCCGTATGGAACAAAACGCCGCCTTGATGTGCAATTTCTGCCAGTTTCGCCACAGGCTCAATGGTGCCGATTTCATTGTTGGCAAGCATAATGGACACCAAAAGGATGTCATCAGTCAAAGCGGATTGCAAGGCTTCCGCTTGGACAATGCCCATCTGATCTACCGGAAGAGTGTCGATAGCATACCCCATCCGCTCCAGTGCAACGCAGCTGTTCAATACAGCATGATGCTCAATGGCGCTCGTAATCAAGCCTTTTCTGCGATCATACTGGAACATAGTTCCTTTCAGCGCCCAGTTGTCAGCCTCTGTGCCGCCAGAGGTAAAAAATATCTCACTTGGTTCTGCATTGATAGCTGCGGCAATCACTTCCCTGGAATGCGCAACAGCCTTGCGCGGATCTCGGGCAAGGCTGTAGAGGGTAGATGGATTGCCATACTTGTCCTGGAGCCACGGCAGCATAGCTTCATATGCTGCAGGGTTCAGAGCTGTAGTTGCAGCGTGATCTGCGTAAATCATAGCTCCTCCATTTATGGCTTATTTGCAGGTAATCTCTGGTATTGCTTTGCTGGCAACAGAGTATTCCTTCGGATCAATGATGCACAGCTGCTTATATATCACACCACGCATCTCCATCGCTGGCTGCAAACAGTACTTGATGAAGTCTTCTCGGTCAATGTCATCCGGTGACTGCACATGAGGGAAGAGCAATTTGAGGAATGCAGTACAGATACGCTTTATGGCCGTAGTATGCCTCTTGTCTGCTTTTGAAGGGATTTCAAGCATTGCATCGACGACGGAGGCGTAGCTCAAATCGTCGCGAAGGGCATGCATGACTTCGGCAAAATACTCCGTATTGATTGCCCATCCCTTAGCAATAAGGCCTGTTGTCAGGCGAGGAATCTCCCATCCGGGAATAAAGCCATGGAAACGGTCAAGTGTTGCAGACTCTCCGAAGACCTCGCTGATGTGCTCCACCATATTCTTGTTAATGTCAAATCTTTCTGCGTTGATGTTTCCAAGAACAATAACACCAGCATCAGCGGTCAGCATAGCATCGAAGCCTTTGATCTCACCAAACTCCATATAGTGCTTCAGAGCCTGCTGAATTTGCCCAGGGTTTTCAAAGGTAATAGACTGGACTTCATCGAAGCCGACATAATCAAACCTCGTCAGCAGTCCACCCGTTTTTCTAGCATTGTCATAAATCAGAGAAGCTCTCGACACGGTACCGCCGCTGATCAGCCAGCCTCGCTTACTTATCTTCTCGAATACATAGCTTTTACCAGTGCCTTTGGGTGCCAGTTCGATCAGGTTGACGCGCTTTTCGACAAAAGGCAGCAGACGGCGGAGAAAGAAGAGCTTTTTGGATTCGCTGACATTGCCCTCCTCATCAGTGTATCCGTCAGGATTATAGTCGACAGCGTTGATGATCACGTCAATCCATTCATGGATATCAAACTGTTGTCTTGCTTCTCGATAGAAATCGAGATCTACGGTGTAGGGGCAGAAGGGCTTGTAACCCACCATCGAGATGACGCCTTTGGGCTTGGACGCTGTACCTTCCATTGTCCAGCACAGGGTTACAATACCCCAGTTCTCGCTCTCCCGGAGCAGCGTTTCCTGCCACTCTTCCGCTACGTCGAAAGCTACGACGCCGGAAGCACCACCGCGTGCGCCACCGAAGTCTGGCAGCTCAAATACTGTTTTGCCCGACTTAACATCGACAGATACACGAACACGCGCCAGGAACTGAACAGATTCACCGTTCACCATTTGGAACTTATACTGTTCAAAATCCTCGCGGCTCGGTATGTACCGTTTGATATAGCGTCTGACACTGTCATAATCAATAACTCCTTCATCATCGGAGAATTTCATGACGAGCCAGTCCCGCATATAAGACGGAATGCTGAGGTTAGAAAAATACTCGCTGCGCTGCGGATCCTTCAAAACGACCATGTCGGCGAATACTTCACGGACTTTTTCTTCAAGCATCTTCTTATCCTCCACTACAGGAATAGAGTACAGCCTTGCTCTTTGAACTCCTGAATTTTAATCTTCAAATCTTCTTCGTTGCATCCAAAGTTCTCGGCCATGCAAGCAAGACAGTAAAACTCTTCCGTATCAGGGTCAATCAATTTTCTGGATAGCGCTATCTCATCTTTACTGATGGGTTTACCGCAATCAGCACAAATCTTTACTTTTCTCAAAACGGATCGTCACCCCCAAGGGCTGGCTTGATTTCTACGGGCTCTATACCGATTAATGTGCCATCTGCTAGCAGAGAAACAGTGAACTGAGTAGGCTTATTGACTTTCAACCCAGTGAAGGTCAAGCTCCAGTCTTTGGAGGGAACCATACCGGTCGAGCATTCCGCATCCAAATCACCTATTTTCGCCTGTACCAACGAAACAGGTTTAGAAAACTGAACGCGACACTTTGCCCGCTTGTTTGAGATTTTCACCGAATTCCCTGGCATCAGCCACTTCGCGGTCAGAGGCATCTCATGTTTGCTGTTAACGGTGAATACCGGGACCAGCATTTCTTCCGGGGAAGCGCCACCATGTATCTCACCATACACCGGATCATCATCGTCTGCACCGGCGGCATAACCGGACTGCGGATAATGGTCATAATTGGAAAACACAATATAGTAATTTCCATCAGAATCCTTGGCTGCTTTTTGCGTTGTCATTATTGCAGGCTGATCACCGGAGATGCGGCAAAAACGTCCATGACTTCCGACTTCAGCATGAGAAGGTAGCGGCATAGCTTCACGTGTATGGAAGAAGCGCGCCGCCAGACGGCTTGTGCCGTGATCGCCTGTAATGAGAACTCTTGAATACTGCTTTAGCAGTTTATCAACCTTGGTAACAATATCGCTCACGAAATGGAACTGTTCTTCGACACATGCGTAATAATCTCTATCATCGATAACGCCCTTGTGCGCCAGCTTATCCAGTTTGTCGTACTTTTCATACGGAACTTCCATTTGGTTCCATAATTCGTTGAAGCGCGTTTCTGAAGGAAGCAGCGCCTGAGTCACCTGTACGGAAGCAACGCTCCCCTCGCCAGAGGTTTCTAAAGCCCACTTGAGCAGAGGAAGCCATTCAGCACCAAGAGCGTCAATCCACAGTATAAAGGTTCCACCATCGACGATTTCTTCAGACAGTACCGGATAGCGGTATTCATATGCGTCTGCATCCATCCCAGAGAAATAGGTATCCTCATCGATGGGCAGAGTATTCGAGAGCTTGTATGTTTTATACTTGCCGAAGTACAACTTCAACGATTCATCGGGGTAAGCATCGCTCAAATAGGCCGCCAGCACTGGATAAGTATCCTTGAGCTTTTGGCTTTGCAGGACGGTATCAATATCGGTCCGCATCCACTGACCGACGAGGTGGAGAATATAGATACGCTCTCGAGCAGTGCGGTCAGTCAGATAATCCAGCCGTTCCTCATAGGAGGACATGCCATCGAGTTGAGCAAAATACGCATCTGTCTTATCGATTGACAAAGCCGCGATATACGCCTGAGACTCAGCAACCCAATCAGGATGGCTGATGCGGACAGGGAATACTGCGGTAAGGATCTGTGTGGGCAAATCGTCAATATCTTTAGACATGCCTACGCAGAAACTGAGGTAAGTATCATCTGGATGCAGGGTGTACCACAGGAAGACAAGCTGTTTTTGCCCCTTCGACATCGCTTGCCATTTTCCCATCGCATCAAGCGCCGAAAATGTATGTGCGTTAAGCGCGGCTAGAATGGCACTGTCCACTGATGCGCCTTTCAGGGCATAAGGGAATAAGCACTCCTGCGCTTCTTTCGGGCAAATATCCGCTTTCAGTGCTGGTCCGCCAAGCAGGTTCTCCGTTATGAAACTGAGCGTGTCGCGCACTACATGAATACTAATATCGCCATCGGTGGGCTTTACACTCCGGATGCGTTTTGTCAGGATCAGATGGTCCACGATGTCGGGATTTGGCTCATACCAAAAACTGAACCATTCCTTCAGTCCATAAGAAGCGTAGCCGTGGCTGGTTTGAAGCTCCGACATGTATTGCTCAAATTCTCCGGAAAGCACCTGGATGCTCATTCTCTGCGCATTGCCGATGCCAGAGCAGTCGTAAACAAACTCTTTCTGACGCTCGTCGTCGCAAAGCCTGAGTGCGCTGTCATACCACAAGGTATCGCATCCCCACAGAGGGATCAGAATTCTGCCATATGTAGCGGCATCCCACTGATAATGCCAGAGAGAACCGAAACGCTGAGCCGTTTCTTCGTTTGCATGGAAAAGGCGCAGGTATTCACTGACACCCGGGAGAATGAGCCACTTATCCTGCCAGGATTTATCAGTCAGGCTCTCATAGCTGGGCATCACGTCTGCTCCCGAGAAAAGAGTATCAATAGGAACAACGCTGGTGTCGCCGAGCTTTTTGAGTTCCTCCAGCAAGCGGCAATACTGATCAATTGTGCGCACCATGATGGCACGGCAATGAAACCGTGAGGGTACACGGTTTTGCTTATCCGCCTGAAGCCTCGCAATCACTTCCTGGATTGTCACGCTTGATCACCTCACTCCATAAAGCTGTCGCAGAACTCCGGATGCTGGTCGAGGAAAGCGGCAATTCTTGAACGCAGTTTCGTCTCCGCCATATTCTGGACAGATGTCTTGGTTGCGGCAAGCTTTTCTTTCTTGGCTTTTTCCTGTTGCGCTTCCTTCAGCATACGCTGGAAGGCAATGAGCTCGGTGACACCCCATGTGCTCATATCTGCGCCGTTCTTCATACGTGCCTTCGAAATCAACGAATCACGTTCCGCCTGCCAGATTCCCTTATACTCCGTACCGATGGTATTGATCAAAGCGGCATCGATCTTCTGGTCGTCGGTCATTAAACCCACATCCAACGTATCCAGCATTTGCAGGGCGCTGACGACTTTCTGATCCATGATTCGAACGTTCTGCTGCACTTCGATCACGGTCTCAATCGCTTTCACGTGCTCCTTGGGCACGATCCAAAGGATGGGCGCTTTGTGTGTTACGCACCAGGACTTGACGCTTTCTTCTCCGGTCAGGGTTGTCCATTTGTTCAAGAGCAGTACGCGATTGCGCGCCATGCTGATCCGGGCAGTCTGTGTCTTGAGGGCATTTTCAAACTGACCTATCGTTGTATCATAGGTCATATCCTTTAAGCCCTGATAGATGCTCTCAAGTTCGTCTTTTGTGGTTTCCAGCCCGCGGCTTTCAAGGATCTGGCTGAGGATGGGCTTCGCATCGCGCAGAGCGCTCATGGCCTCTTTGCCATATTGACGCAGAACATCGATTTCCTGCGTCTGTTCCTCCGGCGTTTCCTGAGCTATTCCTTTGCGGGCAACCTTACGCAGAATAGAAAGAGCTGGATACCAGGGAAGGTTCAGCTTCTCCACGGCCTCCATCGAGATGCGGAAGAACCTGAAGATGTTGGTGAGCTCTTTCCGGGCTTCCGTGATGTCATGGCAGTCCTTACCGATGACAACGTTCAAAACATCCAGGTAGACATACTCCTGCACAACGCCAGAGAGCTTCTCCTTCACCTGATCTTCGGTCCAGGTATAGATAGCGGCCTGCATGACCTGGTGCAGTTTATCGTTCAGCGGTTCAGGCTGCAGATTCAGCTTTTCAGCTATGTCCTTCAGCTCGGGCGAGGCATCAAAGAGGAAGCGACGGAAGGCGGCAGCCAGCGTTGCCTTATCGTGGAAAGCCTTCTGAATGATATTCTTTACCTTGCCATGAACCAGCGTCAGCACTTCGCTCATGGTCGATTCGCGGTCTGTCTCCTGCATCACAAACTGCTGTAGGGCATCAACCACTTTGACCGTCGTCTCGTGATAGTTGGGGTTGATATAAGCTTCGTCATCCAGATACTTAAGCGTCCATAGGGGTGAACCGCTCTTGGTAATGGCTTCGCGGATGTTGCGCCAGCATTCGGTTTCGTTGGCAACCTGAACATCCTGCAGGCCAAAGAACACCTTCGCATAATCGCGGAAGTTCTGGAAGGTAATGGAGCCAGCCGACAGATAATCGGTGGTCATCTTTCCCTTGCACATATTCAGCACCATGGTTTTCAGGGTGCTTTCACCAAGAACATGGGTGCTCTGGGCATTATCCGTCCAGCTATAGGCGCTGTCCTTGTAGAAGGAAAATACATAGCCCAGAAGCACGCCGCACGCGATGGTATCATAATAGCCGAAAGGCTTCTTCTGAAGTTCATCCCAAAGATTCGACAGATTGACACGCTGGCCGGAGGTCATCTGATCCTCCACCAGTCGAGCGACAGCGGCCATTGCCTTTGCGCCTTTGCTGCCATCTTTCTGGGCTAGATCATGAATAGTGGCGGCGTCCATGATACCAGCCATCTGCATACCGGTTAGCACGGATTTCATCTGGGAATTGTTAGTGGAACGGGTAATGCCCACCAGTGGAGCCGGATCGTTGCAGCCCTTATATGCTGTACCCGTTACAACGATGGTTTCCGGGGCATAAGGGAACAGCAATCCCAGCACATTGGTCGTGATGGTTTTGCGCAGCTGCGCCATGCCAAACTGGTTGCTGAAAACCTGTGTGCCGTGCCACGCAGTGATTTTGCTACCGGCGACAGCCTGATTGACCCAGGTTGCCACGTTCTGCTCCATTTCGATTTTGAATCCGTTGGCAGAGGCAGTCTGACCAGCCTCAGAAGCCAGCTCCATCCTCGTCAGGCGGGTGAGCCACTCTTTGCGCTTGTCATCAGTGTAAGCGGTGCGGATCAGTGCGATGATCAGTCGCTCATCGCCGTCCCGGGCCAGCCGTTCCAGTTCGCCCTGAATGGACAGAGCCTGGGTGTCATCCTTAACTGTAACCAGCAGGAGACCCAGCTTATGGGGAGCCTTGTCCAGCTCCTTCTGAATCTCATCCAGGCGATTCTTGATAGAGAGCGTTTCCGCACAACAGACGGCTACTTTGATACGCTTGCTGGCCGGTTCGTTTTCATCCAGCGCGCGTTTTTCAAAGGCGGAGGAGAAAATTCCGTCTCTTGTGAACATCTGATAGCGGCTATACTTTTTGTCGTTTGTGGCAAGACGGGTATTGAACTCGTCCCCACTGGTCGCTTTAAAGGGCAGCTGCAGGCGAGTTACACCACCGTGTTCATCCCGGTTGAGCAGCTTATCGTCTTCCAGAATCTGAAGCTTATCATCGACCATCTGGGCGGTCATCGTACCGGCCAGGCAGCTCTTCAGGCATTCTGCTGTAGCGGAAATACCACCCTGGGACTTGACGCCGCCGTACACGCCCTTGGTGGAGGACATGATGGCCAGCAGCAGCATAGCGACCTTGAAAACACGGAAGGTGTTCTCGTCGCTCTCCACCAGATGGCGACTCTCCTCAAAGTGGCGGATGAATTCAGCGGCTTTGGTGTCCTTGTCGCTGAAATCGCTTTCACGAGTGAAGAAATAATCCCACAGCCATTCCGGCGTCAGCCACTTGGCCTGATCGAAGGGACCGTAGGTGTTGATATAGCCGATGAACCCCTGATCCGGCACAGACTGATCCTTCATAAACCGGAAAAGAGTACGCTGCGCCGCTGCATAGCTTTCCGCCACGCGGGCCAGCAGCTTGATGGTCATCGGATGCATCGGGCATAGCAATTCGATGGATTCGGAAATCTTGTCATCCAGCCCGGCCATATCCGGCAGGAAGGGTTTGATTTCCTTCACGACCGCCTTGCGCTCTTCCTTCCAATGCTCATCCATGCCAGGGCGCGGGCCAAAGGAACCGGCGATCAGGTCATAGGAAGCGTCGGCGCTGATATGGAATTCCGCCGTATGGAAACGGTTGGTGATCATCTGGTAGCGGTCTTTGCCCATGCTGTCTACCATCTCGTCGGAGCGGTGCACAACATAGAGCATGAAGAAGGGTTTCACCTTGCAGAACTCGGAGATCTGCTGCATCACAGTATGGTCATCTGAATGGTTCACATATTCGGTGAACTCGTCCCAGATGAAGAAGATACCAGATTTAGCCAGACCGTTGGCATCGATGACTTCGGTGATCCAGGCCTTGAAGGTCTCCAGATTGTCCACCAGTCCCCAGCCACGGCTGCGGATCACGGTCGCGGTTCGCTGAAGAGCTTTCAGGTCACCGCTGTTTACCTTCGCACGAAGGTCGTCCACGGTGGAATAATCGTCGCCCAGGGTCGTGCTTTCCAGAACGTATTCCCAGTTGATCGAATCATCATTCAACTTGGCTTTAACAGCGTTCAACAGGGAGCCGCTGCCCAGATCGGCCTTGTCACCAAACTTGGCGATGAGCGCTTCTCGCACGGCTTTCTCCGCTTCCAACAGCATCATATCGCCGGAGCGGATACCGGTGCATCTGGTCTTCCAGATGACGAGGTAGTCCCCGTTCCTCCGGCATTTCATGAAACGTGTGCGATAGGAAGACAGCATCTGATGGCTGGCCATAAAGGCATCCACGACCTCGGGCTTTTCCTCCAGCAGGTGCTTGACAAAGATAGCCGCGTAGCTCTTGCCTGTGCCGTAGGAGCCATGCATCCAGAATGAGCGCCGCAGATCGGGTGCTTCATTGCCCAGCGACTGGCACAGGAATTCCACCAGGTTCTGCATATCCTGGCCGACAATATATTCCTGCCAAAGATGAGGGTTGCGCTGATCGGCATCGATGTCCACGACAGACTCGAACAGCGGATTGACTTCCAAGTAATTTGAATACTTCTGCACGGGCATGGTAGCGGCTCCCTTCACTATTATTCTTCGGCCAGGTCGAGGATGTCCAGAGAACTGAAGTCCTCCAGAATGATGTTATCCAGGTTGGAGATGAACGACACGCGGATATACTTGGGGAAGCTGATGGCCAGTCCCTGTACCTGCTCCCGGAAGGCCTTCACATCGATACCGTAGATGTCTGACGGTGACATCCCGGTGGCGTCCGGGTTGTTCTTCGCGCTGACCAACTCGCTAAAGGTAAAGGAGCGACGGCCGGTATGCTCAGCATAGAGGTAGAGGGTGTAGAGCAGGGCTACGGCGTGGGGCATTTCCCAGCCAGCACGGAGATAAGAATACGTGCTCTTAGTTAGTTCAATTGGAACACCCTGCTGTAAAGCCGAACCAATCGGTGATTGACGCAGCATTTCTGTCAGAGCCGTAATAGCATTATCACGGGAGGACTTTGTATAATCTTCGCCAATCATTAGGACGAGGTCACCTTTTTCGTAGGTGGCACCAATCTCAGCATTTAGGCAATACCATTTGGTAATTACAGAATTATAGGCAAGATTTGCCCATATAATTGCCCATGTAAACGGATTGTATGGTCCAAATGCGGTTAGTTTTTTCCCTAAATCAGTTATATAAAGTGACTTGTCACTGTTTGTCGCAATGAGTTCACTTTCTTTTAGCCATACTTTCAAGGCGTCGTACTGACGATTTCCAAGAACTGCTTGCCCAAAACATTCCACGCCTTCGTTCATGAAATGCTCCAACCAAGCTTGTCTCAAACCAAAGTGCTGATAGGGATTCATGCCCTTCATGTCCATACCATTTCCTCCTCCGCCTGTTACGCTCAAAGATTTAGCTACTAAGCAGCTTTTTTCGCAGAAAGTTAAGCAGTTGTGGCAATGAACACATAACGATTGACGGATATGTATCTTGCCATCTGGTTGTATTACGAAAGCACCAGTAGGGCACTGAACCATGCACGCTTTACATCCTTCACAATAAGCGCACTTATATGCAATGCCTCTGAGATGACTAATCGTAAACCTATCCATTGCGCGAAAAGGCCGATATGAGACCTTTAGCGTCCCGGGTTCTTCGCTTACAATAAACTCATAATTAACACCTGCGATTTTTTGCACTCCTTTGTTATCCGTTAGCTCCGTTATAGCCCCCAAAATAGGAACCACATCAAGCCAGTGCTGTCTCGCAGTAGTAATTGTAAAGGATATCGCGTTTCCTTGAATCTGTTCGGTTACCCGATTACCTCCGTTTGGAAGGCCTCTGCCTCCCATACGAGCTTTCCAACCGCCATCTTCTATATATTTTCTTACTTCTTTGGCTGGCTTTGAATTTGCAGCATATTGTTCAACTCTCTGAAGCAATGGACGCATTTCATTCGAGTAATATGTGTTTGCTATCCCATCCCACCAGTCAGACGAAAGAGGACAAACCATACATCCCACTCGGAAGAGCCCTAGCCTATAAGCTGCGTTCAGAAGAATCGAGTTTTTAAGTATATAGCAATAGAGCTCAGCCGTATTCCATTTGTGAATAGGACTGACATTAACTTGGCTAATGTTTTTAGCTCCTTCGCTAACATCATTGTATTTTGCTCGCCTCGCACTCTCTTCTGCTCTCACTCCATCGTAAACAACTGCTTTAGCATTATGCTTACCAATCAATTCTCGTAGCTTGAGGATGGTTGGTACAGATTTATGGACTGTACAACACCAACGCATTCTTCTGCCAGGGGGACCAAATTCATCCCAACTTTCAGTTGGTTCCATATGGCATTTTGCCTCTTCAAACCTTAACTGTGGCCAATGCTTCTTTGCTAATTCTACTGCCTTCAGGGTATCGGAAAGCTCCATGCCGGTATTGCTAAACACGACATAAAAATCCTCGGGAGCCAGCGCCTTGGCGCACAGATCCAGCAGAACCAGTGAATCCTTTCCGCCAGAAAAAGCGCAAACAAAGGCAAAGCCCTCCGAGGCATAGTGCTCGTGCTGTTCCTGAATAAAGGTGACTGCCTTTTGCTCTAATGAGAGCATCAGTGCTTTGTTCACCTCGTATAACCTGTCCGTGTCGATGGGATGTAGCTGAAGGCGCTCTTCCGTTAGCCGATTGATGACCGGTTTGGTATAGAATCCGCCTCCTTGCGCTTCGGCTACGCAGACTCCGTTCATGACGTAGCGGCGGATACCCTCCGCCCACAACAGTGGTGAGTCAGTATCCTTTGGATAGTCCCAATAGGCGTCCATGCCGAAAAAGTCCAGCTCCTCGTGGAAAACAGGACGGATTTCCTTCTGCATCCGCGCGTCAATGGTCAGGCGGAAAATGCCATACTCCTCCGTCCACTCGTAACCGTACACGGCATTTCCCTCCTTTCTGCTTTTTGTTTTGTCAGCGGAGAAGCTCTCCGCAGTTTTCTTTCGTCAGCCACGGTCTGCGTCGGTGTAATGCCGCATGGCAGTTGGGGCATACAGTGATGAAATCAGCAGCGCCGTATCGCTTCTTCCCATTCAGGACTATAATCGGCACCATCAGATGCAACCGCATCAGGCTGGGGGAACTTGGATAGATCTCATCAGTCTCGATTTGGCACACTTCGCAGCGTTTTCCTGGCGTTAATTTCGCACTGTCACGTGCCTCAACAACGCAGTGAAGATGACCTAACAAGAAGCCTTCAGGAAATCCCTCATTTTCAAGAGGATCACCGAATAATGTCTCGTTGAAGGATGCTGCGTTACATCGTATAGCTGAGGCAATCGCATGTAACTCATCATGTCGGTCTTCGAACTCAGCGTCAATCTCATAAAACATTGAACCGACCATATTAGCGTAACGATGCTGATAGCGATTAATCTGAGCTTGAACCCCCGTGGGTGTACGAAAATCCTTTTTTCTCGTTTCAACCGGATGAATCGGAAGTTGTTGCAGTAATTCTGCTAGCTTCTGAATCTCCGTTGATTCTGGCTTAGGAGTAATACCATTATTGCTGTACAGCACATCCAGTGCCAGGATGACCTCATCCCGCGTAAAACTTGCGTTTGCCATCCATCACACCTGAACTTTCACATTTTGCCCTGACATGTCCCAGGCGAACCTGGGGTCACTGCCGATGGCCTTCGGTACATGCCAAATCAGCTCGTTCCCGGTAATCAGTCCGCCTTTCAGTAACACGCCTCGTAGTTCTTCTGCCTCAAACTGACGCTGTTCGATTTCGCTGTCCACTAGGTAGGCCACCACTGCGTCCGCGAATGTCTGTACGACGCTGTTCTGCGTCACCAACATGGCATGCAACTGATAATAGTTCTGGTTGAGCTCCGAACCGATGGTCTTTGCGCCAAGATGCTTGCCATAGAACGTCAGGACATACTGCAAAAGCAGTCTAGTCCAAGGGCGATACCCTGGGAGGGTGGGCAACTGCTCAAACCAGATCGGATTGATCGCACGCAGGACGATATGGTCGCCTACGTCTGCGAAGAGCCGAGATAAAGCCTGCTTCACCTGGTTTAACCAGGCTTCATCGATTCCCATGCTCTCGGTGGAGATGATTTCTTCATAATTGTAATAGAAGAAGATAGGCTGGCTTCCGATGTGCATTTGCCCGCGCAGGTTCCCGGTTTTGATGCCAACCGATTCCAGATACTCCACCAAGTCATCGTAGCGGAAGAATCCGTTATGTTCGCGGGCGTATTTCCTGATAACATCAAGGTTGGAGGATAGTGCCTTCTCACCAGCCCGGGAAATATGCCCGCTTGATGAAAAGACGTAGTGAACATCATGCCAGCATGTCTTGTCAAACATGTGCCGGGCGATATAGTAGAGGCTCCACATATCGGAGATGTCGTTGTCGTTGAGGAACATGTGCATCTCTGCCTTGGCATAATCCCAAAGCTGGGTGTTGGAGACATAGCCGTTATTCTTCGTAAAGAGCTTCTCCAGAATGTCGTGAAGCTTTTCGGCGGCCTCATCCCAATCAACAAAAGCTTCCACATGGACCAGCTTGTCGCCCATATCTACCAGTTTAGGAGAGGTATCCCTGACTTGTTTCAATGCGACCATGGTCACGTTCGGAATCTGCGTGTAGAGCTGATCCAGTGTCAGGCCGTCAATATCCGCGGCAAGCACCAGTTTTTCCACGTGCTTCTGCAGCGGAGAAGGCTCCGCAGGTTTAGACGGTTTTGATGGTTCGTTAGTCGGCTTCGCGGACGTTGGATTGGGGGTACCAAAAGACGATACTCCTCCTCCTTCATAGCGCAGAAACAGAATGAACTGGTACAGCGCAGCACTATACTGGTGATGGCGTTCATCGTTTATCCGCACAAAATCGCGCCGCGACATCAGCAGGTCAGAAATCTGCTGTGCTTGGTCAGCATTCGTTTTAACCAGCGAATAGCCGAGCTGATTGCGCTTGAGGTATTCTTCAATCATCCGGATAGACGTCCAGTAGTTGCCGGCCGTTCTCTCGGCTAAATGCTGAACCTCCACGAGATACGTTCTGAACGCATCAAGAGAAATTGTTTCCTCATTTTCTGTCTGAGCATTTTGGGGTTCAACAGCTTTCGTTTGAGCTTGATTGTATGTGACCTCCACTCCGTTATTCGATGTAGGAGCTATGCAGGTAACAGTAAGAGGCGCGTCAGTGTCTCGACACGACGTGGCAATCCATTGCCCAAACAGCTTTGCTTTATCCGCATCAACCTTACTGTTGATGTAGGCTTTTGGATATCCTAGACATGGATCATTTTCATGGACACTACTGCTCATCAAAGGGATATAACCCGTTCCGGACATCCGTACTCCAATGAGATTGCGGAAACGCAGAGGGTACCTCGTCGCCATGACGCGGCAATACGCCATTAGCGCCTCTGCAGGAGAAGCGCCCGTATATTCATTCTGCGAGGTAGCAAGCTTCCATTGCGTCTGGATTTCAACACTACTGCCAGATTCCAATATACGATGGATCGCTGAGTATACAGTTTGTCGCTGACCGATACTGTACAAACCGTTCTGGTTCATAAAGACCCAGAGATTGAGACGTTTGAAATCGTCCAAAGTGCGAATACCTTTATCAGTAAGGGCCTTGCGCAAATCGGTGAATTGTTCATCTTGCAACATCTCTTCCAACGCAGGATCCATGGTCGTTGCCATTTCTGCCTTGGGTCTGGCAGACGCAGGCATAGGCGTGCCGACAGGGACTTGTACCGTCGGTGTTGTTTGTTCAGGCACAGAGATCGAGCTAGCATATTGTATCAACAACGGAACAGCGTGTTTGAATTCCCTATAGCTACCCGAGTCGGTGTTGGCGAACGCCTTGCTGACGATGAGATGGTTAACGTATACTTTAACGCCCGAAGGAGCGATACCAAACAGCCTGTTGCCTCGCATGTGTGTGCGTTGTGCGAACAGCTCTGCTGCACGGACGGCGGCAACGATTGAGTTAGCGTTCTCCTGAGGATATTGTTCGGCAAGCCACTCGCGAAAGCCTTCCTCGCTGGTCTGAACGCTAATTTGCTTTTCCTTGTGAGGCGGCTCTTTTGCGGCCTGTTTGCACTCTGGCTGAGGAATAGCAGGTTCAACACGTTCAGAGACTGGTTTCTCTGCGGCAGGAGTTTGGACGGTAGGAGCCGTTCCTTCTTTGGCAAATTGAAGATAGCAGTCAAGTGACTGGGTCCATAGTCCGCGTTCTTCACGATCACCCCGGAGAAATTCGCTCTTCTTTCTTGCTGCTATTGCACAAGATTGAACACTCTCGAAACTCATACTGTCAAATAGCCCTATAGCCATTCCATCAGACAGCAGCATGGTATGGATCTTGCGTGCTGTACCATAAATAGAAAACTGCTCTACAGCATCATAATCCTGGTTCTTTAGCCACGTGAGGAAAGCCTGCTGATTTGCTTTAATCGTCAAAGGATCAGCGGTTGTTTTCTTTGATTCGATCGTTTGCGAGAAACTCGTTGGCGAAGAATCTCGAGTCCACCATTGCTGCTTAGACGTTGCAAAGCTAAACTGCATACCCAGAGCTTTGAAATCATTAATCAGTGAATCAGTGCCTGATGTCTGCACAAACCACAAAGCGCCATTCTTAGGACGATTATCGACATAAGAAATTCTGTCTTTCTTCAAACGGTCGATAAGGATGTCACCAGAAGATGTCTGATTTTTTAAAAGCGCTGACGCAGTTTCTGTCTTGTTTTCTCGACAATAACGGGCGTAGTGACGCAGCAAAGACAGTTTCACACCGGATCTATAGGAACGCATGAACTGCCTATTAGCGTATAGATCGTTGTATAGAGTATCGATGGCGGCGGCGTCCGTCGTTTCCGCTAAAGAGCGAGATAAGTGATGATAGTATCTATGGGAGGCTAGAATGTCTTCCAAATCGGAAAATGCCTCGTATAATTCTGACAATTGGGCAGGCGAAACAGACTTGGAAAGCCAAGTGAAGAATTGGCTTCGCCGGTCTTCTCTCAAATCATCCACTGCCGTTCACCTCTGCCCTGAACACGTCGTTTGCAATGCGGTTTGTGTACGGCTTGGTAAACCTACTTCCAATTTACACAGACCTTCTTTACATACTACCATAAAACTGTTTAAACATCAATTACAGATTTCAAACTTAAGCATAATCTTGTGTAGGACTACAATACATCTTGGACAAACGCAAAAAAGGAGAGAGAGATAGGGTCTCATATGCTAAAGTTGAGTTACCACATCACAACTCGGCGAA
>ERZ827458.868-NODE-868-length-31259-cov-4.969171_pt1 | contig 31259 bp, 24 predicted proteins | sample MGYA00519706_ERZ827458 | MGnify/ENA primary metagenome ERZ827458 (study PRJEB31778, sample SAMEA3449309) | human gut metagenome | biome: human gut; feature: human-associated habitat; material: faeces | place: United Kingdom | collected 2010/2012 ...
CCGTCTTCGACGGGACCGCGCCGCTGCGGGGGCGCCTTTCCGAATCCGTGCCTCTCCCCGGCGCTGCCGCGCAGCCTTCCGCAAAAGCGCCGAAAGCGGGCATCTGTTCCGGCGGCGGCCGATCGGCCGCCGTCCTTTCGAAAAACGGAATTGCAAAAATCCCGTCAAAGGGTTGATAAATTCACAGAATTACGGTATACTTTACCCGAAGAAACGACATAAGGGCCGGCCTGCCCCGCAGCTTGACGCGGAACGCGGGGACAAACCGACGGCGGGCCGGTCTGCAAAAAGCCGAAAAACAAAACAGGAAACGGAGTGGATACGCAATGAAAATACTGGTCATCGGCGGCGTGGCGGCGGGCACCAAAACCGCAGCCAAGCTCAAGCGGGAGGACAGAACGCTGGATGTGATCCTGCTCACCAAAGACCGGGACATCTCCTATGCGGGCTGCGGCCTGCCGTACTACGTCGGCGGACTGATTGAAAGCAGCGACGCGCTGGTCGTCAACACGCCCGAAAAATACGCCGCGCTCACCGGCGTCACCGTACATACGGGACGGGAAGCCGTCGAGCTGGACAGCGCCGCGAAGACGGTGAAGGCCAAAAACCTGCTGACCGGAGAGACGGAGACCTACGCCTACGACCGTCTTGTGCTCGCCGTCGGCGCGTCTCCCGTCATCCCCCCGATCGAGGGGGTGGAATTGAAAGGCGTGTTCAAAATGCGGACGCCCGAAGACGCCGTCCGCATCCGAGCCTACATCGAAGCCGAGCAGGTGAAGAAGGCCGTCGTCATCGGCGGCAGCTTCATCGGCCTGGAGGCGGCGGACAACCTGCGCGCGCAGGGCGCGGAGGTGACCGTACTCGACCTCGCATCGCAGCTTTTGCCCAACGTATTGGATGCGGAAATGGCAGACTACGTCCGGCGGCATCTGCAAAAGCAGGGCGTCCGCGTCATGACCGGCGTCGGGGCGGAAAAGCTGCTGGGCGACGGCAGGGTGACGGCGGTGCAGGCCGGCGGCAGCACGCTTCCGGCGGAGCTGGTCGTGCTGTCGGCGGGCATCCGCCCCAACACGGCGTTTCTGGCCTCCAGCGGGATCGAGCTGTACAAGGGCGCCATCCTTGTGGACGAATGCCTCCGCACCAGCCTCCCCGACGTGTACGCCGCCGGCGACTGCGTCATAGTGACGAACCGGCTCACCGGCCGGCGGCAGTGGTCGCCGATGGGTTCCTCCGCCAATCTGGAGGGGCGCACGCTGGCGCAGGTCCTCGCCGGACGGGACAAGACCTTCCCCGGCGTGCTGGGTACCGGCGTCGTCAGACTCCCGGGCCTGAACTGCGGCCGCACCGGCCTGACCGAGCGGCAGGCCAGGGAAGCGGGATACGACGCCGTCACGGTGTTGGCGGTCACGGACGACAAGGCGCATTATTACCCGGACGCGTCGTTCTTTGCCACCAAGCTCATCGCCGACCGGCAGACCCGCAGACTGCTGGGGATACAGGTATTGGGCCCGGGCGCGGTGGACAAGCTGGTGGACATCGCCGTCATGGCCATCCAGTCGGGCGCCGTCTTGGAGGACCTTGAGAACGCCGATTTCGCCTATGCGCCGCCGTTTTCGACGGCGATCCATCCGCTGGTACAGGCGGTGCACATCCTACAGAACAAGCTGAGCGGCGCGCTGGTGAGCATGACGCCCGCCGAGTACGCCGCGGGCGCCGCGGACGGCTACCGGGTCATCGACGTCTCCCCCGTCCCCACCATACGGGGCGCCGCTTTTGTCGACCTGACGTCGGTGAACGGCGAGCTGCCGGGCATCGGCAGGGAGGAGAAGCTCCTGCTGGTCTGCGCGCGCGGGAAGCGGGGCTATTTCCTGCAAAACCGCCTCAGACAATACGGCTATCGGAACACCGTGGTGCTGGAGGGCGCTTCGTTCTTCAACGAGGTGAAGGTGAAGGACGCGCAGGCCGCCGTCTCGCCCGAGGAAAAAACGCGGGTGAAGGCGCTGGGCTTCCTGTTCGACAAGCGCTCGCAGGATCGGTTCAACGCCAGAGTCATCACCCGCAACGGGAAGATCACCGCCGAGGAAAGCAAGGCCATCGCGCAGGCGGCGGAACGCTTCGGCAGCGGCGAGCTGGCGATGACGTCCCGCCTGACGGTGGAGATTCAGGGCGTGCCCTTCGACAACATCGAGCCGCTGCGCGAATTTCTGGCGCAGGCCGGACTGGAGACCGGCGGCACCGGCTCCAAGGTGCGCCCGATCGTCTCCTGCAAGGGTACCACCTGCCAGTTCGGGCTGATCGACACCTTCGCCCTCTCGGAGGAAATCCACGAGCGGTTCTATCACGGCTACCGCGAGGTCAAGCTCCCGCACAAGTTCAAAATCGCCGTCGGCGGCTGTCCGAACAACTGCGTCAAGCCCGATTTGAACGACGTGGGCATCATCGGCCAGCGCGTGCCGCGCATCGACGCCGACCGATGCCGCGGCTGCAAGGTATGTCAGGTTGAGAACACCTGTCCGCTCGGCGTGGCGAAGGTCGAGAACGGCAAGCTGGTCATCGACGAAAAAGCCTGCAACCACTGCGGCCGCTGCGTAAGCAAATGTCCGTTCAAGGCGGTGGATTACGAGCAGGACGGCTATCGGGTCTACATCGGCGGACGCTGGGGCAAGAAGGTCGCGCAGGGCCGCTATCTGGATAAGGTCTTTACCGACAAGGACGAAGTCCTCGACGTGCTGGAGAAGGCGATCCTCCTCTTCCGCGAGCAGGGCGTCACCGGCGAGCGGTTCGCGGATACCGTCGCGCGCCTCGGCTTTGAAAACGTGCAGGCCGAGCTGCTGTCCGACCGGCTTTTGCAGCAGAAGCGGGAAAACCTTTCCGCGCAGAAGCATTTGAAAGGCGGCGCGACTTGCTGAGGAAACAGATTTCGCTCCTGCTCGCCCTGGCGCTGGCGTTCGCTCTGAGCGCCTGCGGCGGCGGGCAGCCGTCGGAGGGCTCGGAAGTCTCCGGCTGGACGCGCTATGCTTTTCAGGACGCCTCCGGCGCCGAGGTGATACTGGACAAGCGCCCCGAGCGGGTGGCGGTGCTGTTCTCCTCCTTCGCCGACATCTGGCTGACCGCCGGCGGGCGGGTGGACATCACCGTCGGCGAAAGCGTGGAGCGGGGCCTCGTGCCGGACGGGACGCCGCTGGTGGACGACGGCGCGGGCAAGACGATCAACGGCGAGCTGCTCCTCTCCTACGCGCCCGACTTCGTCATCGGCTCGGCGGACCTGGAGGGGCAGATACAAACGGTGGAGTTCCTGCGGCGGCAGGGCGTTCCGGCGGCGGTGTTCCATGTGGAGACCTTCGGGGATTATCTGGAGATGCTGAAAATCTGCACCGACATCACCGGCGACGCCGACGCCTACGAGGTTTACGGCGCGCAGGTGCAGGCGGAAATCCGCGCCCTGCTTGCGTCGCTGCCCGAGACGGAGGCGGTCGGCCGGAAGCGGATTCTGTTTGTCCGCGCCGGCTCCGGCTACAACGCCACCAAGGCCAAAACGGCCGAGAACAATTTCGTCTGCGCGATGCTCGACGAGCTGGGGACCTACAACATCGCGGAGAACGCGCCGGTGCTTCTGGACGGCTTGAGTCTGGAGGAAATCCTGCTGGAAAACCCCGACTACATCTTCATTTCCACCATGGGCGATGAAGCGGCGGCGAGGGCCTATATGGACGGCCTGCTGCGCGGCGACGCCTGGCGGCATCTGGACGCGGTCCGCGAAGGGAACTACACCTATCTGCCGAAGGACCTGTTCCAATTCAAGCCGAACAAACGCTGGGGCGAAGCCTACCGTTATCTGGCGGACCTGCTGTATCCCGGGGAGCTTGAGGACAGATGAGGAAAAGAACCGTGACAAAGCGCCGCTGTTTCTGCGCGGCAAAGAGCGGCCGGCTGACGCTCTGCCTGTTGCTTTTGGCCGTCCTGCTGCTCTCGCTGCGCTTCGGCAGCGCGGCGATGGATTGGACGTCTTTCTGGGGCGGCCTGCTGCGGCGGGAGGGGTTCGAGACGCAATCCCTGATCCTGTATTCCCTGCGGCTGCCGCGGCTGCTGCAGGGCGTGCTGGCCGGGGTCGGCCTCTCGGTCTCGGGCGTGCTGCTGCAAAGCGTGACCGGCAACGATCTCGCCAGCCCGAGCATCATCGGCGTCAACGCCGGCGCGGGATTTGCGGTGATATTGCTGCTGAGCTTTTTCCCCGGCGCCGCCGCGCTCCTGCCGCCGGCGGCCTTTCTGGGCGCGTTTCTGACGACGCTGCTGATTATGGCGATCGCCGGCCGCGCGGACGCCTCGAAGGCCACCGTGATCTTGGCGGGGATCGCCGTGCAGGCGCTGCTGAACGCCGGCATTTCCTTCCTGTCCCTGCTGGACGCCGACGTGCTGGTCTCGTACAGCTACTTTTCCGCAGGCGGGCTGTCCAACACCGACATCCGCCTGCTGTGGCTGCCGGGCGCGATCATCCTGCTGGGGTTTTCCGTTTCGCTGGCCTGCTCCGGCAAAATCCGGCTTCTGTGCCTTGGCGACGATTTGGCCCGTTCGCTGGGCGTGCGGGTCGGACGGGTGCGGATGCTGTGTTTGATCTGCGCCAGCGCCTCGGCGGCGGCCGTGGTCAGCTTCGCCGGCCTGCTGGGCTTCGTGGGCCTGATCGTGCCGCACCTCGCCCGCAGACTGACGGGGAGCCGCACGGGGCCGCTGCTTTGGGTCTCCGCGCTGACGGGTAGCATTCTGGTGCTGACGGCGGACCTGCTGGGTCGGGTGCTTTTCGCCCCGTCGGAGGTGCCGGTGGGCATCGTGATGGCCTTCATCGGCGCGCCGTTTTTCTTCTATCTGCTGCTTCGGAGGAGGTCAGAGCACATATGCTGAGCTTTCGGCGGGTATGCGCCGCATACGGAAAAAAACAGGTGCTGGATCAAATCGACTTCGAGCTGCCGCCGCACACGCTCACGGCCGTGGTGGGCAAAAACGGGAGCGGAAAATCCACCCTGTTCGCCTGCGCCGGCCGGAAAATCCCCTACACCGGGGAAATCACGCTCTCCGGCCGCGAGTTGGCGGCGATGACGCCGCGCGAGCGGGCGCAGCGGATGGCCATTCTGCCCCAGACGCTCCCCGCGCCCGCGGTATCGGTCGCGGAGCTGGCGGTGTTCGGGCGGAACCCCTATCTGGATTTCGGCAGGCGGATGACCCCGACGGACCGGCGGCTCGTCGAAGAGGCGCTCGAACGGGTCGGAATCGCCGCGCTGCGGGACAAGCTGCTCACCGAGCTTTCGGGCGGCGAGCGGCAGAAGGCTTATCTGGCGATGATTTTGGCGCAGGATACGGATGTGCTGCTGCTGGACGAGCCGACCACCTATATGGATATGGAATATGAAGCCGCCTTTTTCCGGCTGCTGAAGGCGCTGCAGGCCGAGAAGGGCGTCACCCTGCTCGTCATCCTGCGCGACCTGTCGCAGGCGATGCGGTACGCCGACCGCATCGTCGTGCTGGACGCGGGCCGCGTCCGCTTTGCGGGGGATACGCGGGCCTGCGCGGCCGGCGGCGTTCTGGAAGCGGTGTTCCGCGTCCGGCAGCGGCCGATCGCCGACGGCGACGGGGAATGGATTTTTTTCACGCCCGAGGGATAAGCCTCGCCGCGCGGCCGACGCAAATGCCGCAGATCGGCGCGGAAAGGGCCGTCGGACGCATCAAACGCACCGACAAGCTCGCCGAGGCCCTGCCCGACGGGAAGCCGCCCCGCAGCAGACCGTCCCGGTGCGCCGCCGCCGGACGCGCCGCCCGCGCGGGCGGCCGAAACGCGTCTGCCGGCGCCAACTCTGCGGCGGCCGCCCGACAAGCACGCTTTTCTTTCAGCCGCAAGGACAGGCCGCATTGCGGCAACGGCGCTTTCGCCGGCGCGAAAACCGGCGGCAGCCGCAGGCGCGGCTTCTGCGGCGGCTTGATGCGAATGCGCGGCATCCGGCCGTAAAAAGCCGGCGCGCCGCCGTTTTTGCCCGCACGCGGCGCTGCGGCGCAGATGGGCGGCTTTTGCTTCGCCGGTATTTTCGTATGCGCTAAGCATACGACAGCGCCGCCGCATACGGCGGGCGGACGGCGGCCAACCCGGGGCGGCCTACGGCGGCCCGACGCGGCGGCCGCCGCTCGTTTCCTCGTTTCTCATCCGCTCGTTTTCCCGTTTCTTTCTCACTCATTTCCCCGTTTCTCATCCGCCCGTTCTGCGGCCGCCCGTTTCCCGTTTCTCAAAAACCCCGCTCGTTCCATACCCGCCGAAAGCGCCGATGCGTTTTTCGGCGCATTTTTTTACTTTTCTGTTGACATTTCGGCCCAGACATGCTACGCTAAACAACAGAAACGGCTGTAAACGCCGCCGTCTTTGTTCCGGCCGTTCAGAAAGGAGAAGCCCGACTATGAAAAAGCGAACCATTCTATGTCTGTCCGTCGCCGCCGCGCTGCTGCTCGCGGCCTGCACACCGGCGGAGGAACTGCCGTCCGAGGGAGTAGAGAGTACGGCGGACGCGGACACCAAACGCCCGACCATCCGCATTGCCGCTTCGGAGGTCATCATCGGCAAGGGCGACGACTTCGACCTTTTGGACGGCGTTGTCGGCAGCGACGACGTCGATGGCGACATCACCGACAGAATCGAAATCGACAAGGGCGATTACGACCCCGGCATCGCCGGCAAATACACCATCACCTACAACCTGACCGACAGCGCCGGCAATGCGGCGATGCCGAAACAGAGAATCATCAACGTAAGGGAGACGGACGTTATGGAAAAGCCCCCGATCTGGAACGACGCCATTGAAGGCGAAAAGCGCAACCCGCAGGACCCCGCCGTTTACGGCGGCGCATGGTATCACAAGGTCGTGTCCTCGAAGGACAAGTGGGTCGGCATCGAGGCGACGGTCACGCTGCCTGCGTTCAAAATCGAACGCTACGAAGGCGAGTACGACGCGTCGCTGCCCGTCGATCCGGCGGCCACGCATCTCGACAACCCCTCGGTGTATCTCGGCGGCAACGCACAGAGCGAGTCCGACGTCGGCCTCTCGCTGTCCCGCGTCCTCGTCGACGTGGAGAAGCAAACGCTGAGCGTCGGCGGCATCGCCTTCCGCCCCTTCTGGCGCTACATCACCGCCGAGGAACAGGACGTCGGCGGCTATGAGGCCCACGACGGCGAGTACAGCGTCTCGGCCAACGGAAACAACTGCTTCGCCAACTATCACTGGCGCTATACCGAGTACTACTATCTGCCCGGCGACACGCTGCGCATGATCGTATACAGCCCCGAACCCGACAAATTGCAGTTGATGATCGAGGTCATCGAAGCGTCCACGCTGCCGTCCTCGGTCGCGATGCGCGAAGCCTACGGCTGGAAGCAGCCGGCCAACTTCATCAGCCCGATCTTCCAGTCGCCCGGCCACGGGACCGGCATGGACGCGGAGTTCAAGCGCGTCAACGCCATCGACCAGACGGCCAACGAAGGGAAAACGGCGATCCCCACCGACACCGAGATCAAAAGCGCGGTTTGGCACGAAACCTACCTGTACCGCAGCATCGACGGCACGCTGTACAGGGTCCCGATGGACGAAAGCCGCCGCGGTACGACCAGCGCGCCCGAAGCGAAGTACTTCACCGTCACCTATGACGGCGTGGACAGCAGCCTCGGCGGCGAGGTCGTCGCCATCCACCCGGGATATGCGAACGAATAAGGGAACCTCCCACGCCGCGCCGCTGCAGCATACGATAGATACAGAAGCATAAAACACTATACAAATAAGCGCTTCTTCCCTGCGTTGTATCCGATGAAGATATGCTTCATTCCCGTCTGCGAACGAATAAATGCTTCTTCCCTGTATGAATAAATGCAACTTCCCTGTATACAACGAATAAATGCTTCTTTCCTGCGGCGCCCCAACGGGCGCCGCATTTTCTATGCCCGCTCACCGTATAAATTCACAAAATATATTGACATTTTTGAAAATCTTCGGTACAATAGCGACAAAAGGGAGGCAATATAAAACACAGAATGCAAGAAGCGGAAAAACAAACAAGCGAGGCCCAAAGTCCCAAAGCATACTGCGCGCTTTGCGGATAACGTGTTATGGAGCCAAAAAAACGAAAGAACAAAGGAGAGAATCGTAACGATGCGTGAAAGCAAGCTCTTATGGCGGCAAAGAAGGGCGCTTGCGCTGCTGCTGACCCTTTGCCTGCTGCTGACCTGTATGCCCCTGCCGGCGCTGTCCGTGAACGAAACAGCGGCGCGCGCGGGAGAAGCCGCAAACGCCTCCGACGAGGTATACATCATCGACGAGGACGTCACAAAGCGCGGCGAGTTTGAAAAGCACTTCCTGTGTTCGGACGGCACCTACCGCGCGGTGACCTACGCCGAGCCCGTCCACCATTACGATTCCGCAGCCGGCGCCTGGCAGGACAACGACGTCTCGCTTGCCCTAAATGCCGCCTCCGCCCGCTACGAGGCGCAGAGCGGCAGCTTCGCCGTCTCGTTTGCCAAGTCCTACGCCGCGCCGGCTGCCGCCGTGACAAGCGATGCTTCCGGCAGCCTGACCGCAGACGGCGGCATCACACAAAACGCCGCCTCAGCCGAGACCTCCGCCCTGCCGTCCGCGCAAACCGTCACAATGACGAACGGCACATACCCGATCTCGTGGACGACCGCCGTGAAGCCGTCGCTTTCTATCGCAGAGGACACAGCGATACAAAGAAGCGCTTTGGATGCGCCCAAGCTGCTGACCCGCACGCCCGCGGCGTCGATTTTAACGTCAGCCGAGGCCGAAGCGGCCGCACAACAGTCCTTTGCCGGCAAGCCTATCTCCGACGCCAATGCGTTCGCCGCCGCCAACCGCGTCAGCGTGGCCGAATACGCCTCTGTCGCGCAGGTACCCGGCCAAGGGGCCGGCGTTTCGCTGCGCTATTCGGTCTCTCAGCATAAGATAAAAGAGGACATCGTCATAGCAAACAGAAGCGCCGTGACCGATTTCGTCACGACGCTGGACGTCGGCGCGCTCACCGCCGTTGCACAGGCCGACGGCAGCGTGCTGCTCGTAGACGAATACGGAAATACCGCCTACACCGTCGGCGTACCGTATCTGTATGACGCGGATTACAACGTGTCGTATGACGTAGCCGTGACCGTCGAGCAGACGGGGAGCGTCTGCCGCATCACCTATGCGCCGAACCGCGAGTGGCTCGATGACACAAATCGCGCATACCCCGTTGTCCTCGACCCCACCGTGACCAGCAGCGAATACTACGCCAATATTGTTGATACCTACGTCACGCAGGCCGACAGCAATAACCACTCGGCGGAGGGCAACCTTGTCGTCGGCATCAAGAGCGGCAAGCTCAACCGGGCGTTTATCAAAATTACCAACCTCCCCGCCGTTCCTGCGGGCGTCACCCCTACCTCGGCACAGCTTCTTATCAAGCATGGCGCCAATACCACCACCGGCAGGACGATGACGTTATACCGCGTCAACAGCAGTTGGAATCCCGGCTCGATCACATACAGCAACCAGCCGTCTGCATCCACATCCATCAGCTCGTGCGCGTTCAACACCTCGAATGTCCGCTTTACGTTCAGCCAGTCGCAGATTCAGGATTTGTACACCCGCGCGGCGATTGGCACGAATTACGGATATATGATCCGTTATTCGAGCGAAAGCACGACGAACCCCGACTACAATATGCTGCGGTCAATGGAGTACCCGACAACCTCTGAACAGCCGGCGTTTACGGTGACATATGCGTATACGCTGCCGTCGTCCCTTTCGGCAGGGGAAATCTATCTGTTCAAGAACGCAGGCAGCGGGAAGTATATGGATGTGCAGAACGGAACGGACGCCAACGATACGAACATCATCCAGTGGGGCTGGAACGGCAGCCTTGCGCAGCAGTACAAGTTAGAGCAGTCCTCCACCGGCAACGGGTATATCCTGCGGTCTCAGGTGGGCGGCAAGACGCGCGTGCTGGACATCTACAAGAGCAACGGACGCGTGGAAAACGGCAACAACGTGCAGATTTACACGAACGTGGACCCGAAAGCACAGGAATGGCTGATTCTGCCGGTTGACGCCGACAACTTCCGTATCGTACCGCGCTCGAATATGCGCCTGTCGCTGACCTCCTACGGTTCGGACAGCGGCACCGCGAGCGGCAGAACGTCTACTTCGGCCGGCAACGTGTTCGTCAGTACTTATACCGGCGATAAGAATCAGCTCTGGCAGATCTACAAAACCGACAGAACACAGGTGAAAAATGATTATATCGGCAATATAAATTCAAATACATATTATATCATAAACAGGGAGTCTGGAAATCTGATTAAGAATACGGGCAACTCTCTTCTGCTCGGCAAAGGGACTTCCGACCTTGCTATGATTTCCAACGCGTGGAAGATAACGAAAATAGCTTCGGATACATATACCGTTCAGCCGGCAAACCGCAGCGATTTGTTCCTTTGCGGCAACACAACTGCAAAAACGGTAAGCCTGCAAGGTGCGCCGAATCATTACTGGAGTTCGGAGCCGGCCACCGGAATCGGCGGACTTCGGTTGACAATGCGTTCCGGCAGTACGAAATATGCGCTTACGGAATCCAACGGTTCGCTCGTCTTGCAGACGGTTTCCACGCAGTCGGGTACGTCTGCCTATTACCGGCAGGCATGGTACTTTTATGCCGTGGATACATATACCGAAATCACAAAGGCCACGTTCAGCAACCTGAATATCAGCTATGGCAATACGGCTTCGGCAAAGGTGACCTCTGTACAGCCGACGGGCGCAGCTATGACTGCGGCTTCCAATTTCACCTATACCGGCGGCGGGCAGGTCGTGTCCATCGACAACCTGACCGGCACATTCAAGGGACTGAATAACGGCACAGTGACAATTACCGCCACGCATAAAGTGCATACCAATGTCAAAGCCACCTTCTCTATTACCGTGACCGAGCCGGATATACCGTTTGAGTGGCCGGATCCCCCGGCAAATCTTCCAGACGATAATATTTATGCAAAATCCGGAAGATATATCATTATACCGTTCTTTACCGGACGCGGAGCGACGGGCCAGCTTTCCGAAATGCTGGCAACAAGGAATATGTCCGGGTATGAATTTATTCGCGGTAATTTTGAATTGTTGAAATACAATCAGCCAACCGCCTCGGATGTTGTTTTCAAAGACAAGCAAACGACACCAAACACAACATATATTCAACCCATTTTGGAACTGATACGGCGTACCAAGGTATCCATAATTTTCACACACGGCTCACCCACATCTCTTCTTTTAAGCGCATCAGATGACAACGTCAAACTGTTGTCTTCTATGATGAGTGATCTGCCAAGTGATTATTTTGAATACTGCCAGCTTATTGTACTGCTTGCGTGTGAAACGGGCGCGGAGACAAAGATTGAAGATGATAATATTTTGGCAAGTTTTTCGATGGCGGGAGCAGGTACGGTAGTCGGTTTCAACACAAAGATCGATACGAAATTTGCCACCTGCTTTGAATATACATTTATGAATTATCTGAAAACGACGGGCGGAAAATCCTGGACAAATTTCAACAATCCCTTAGACAAACAGGATATACCGGATGCCGACAGGAACATCGGTCTGGCGCTTGATGAAACCAAAAACGATTTTAAAGCGGCGGAATCAAAATTTGCAAATAATTTCGTAATAAAAGGCGACCATAAGGGTGAAAAATTGGGTTAAACGACAGTGTGGAAAGGAGCAACTTTTATGAAACGCATTCTTGGATTCCTGACGCTGCTTTTTCTTCTATTTACTTCGGGATGCAATCAGCAGCCGGAGGGGGAAAGCGCTATATCGGAAGAAAGTACGGTGTCGGAAGAATCCACATTCGAGTATTACAAAGGCAGGCCTCAGGATGTATCCATCCCCGTCCAATGCTATGAGACGCCGCCGGAGAATCCTGTCGTATTGTTCGATGATGCTCAAGGGGCCTATTTATTTAATTATGTCGAGGAGGAGCTGGTCGGAACAACCAAGACGATAGTTGTCAATGGCAAAGAGCTGGTAGGCGATTATAGAAAGACGTCCATGTCTTGGGTGCCCGCTCCGATTGTTGACTATTTCTGTGCAGGGAGTGACGAGGATCGCTATGAAGCGGTATTATTCAGCATTACTCAATTATATGATGAATTGATGTCTATTACGTTTACACCTAACTATAATTGTGTCATCGATATTCCGATCGGAGTGGAAGAGGCGCGGGAAATCTGCAAGGCGTTTATACGGGAGAACACAGATATTGATCTTGATGCGTACAATACAGATGCGCCGCCGCTCCGCGAACCTGAGCTTTATCCCGATGGCATGTATCGGGAGACCTATTACTTCTCGTTTGAAAAAATGGTGAATGGAATTATGGAGTCGGCATTGTCCTTTGAGATAGGGGCAGACGGATATTTCAGAAGATTCGTATGGTGGCATAGCCGTTTTGACGAAATGATCGAAATTCCGGATTGGCCGGATGAATACTATCAGAATGCTGCGCAGGAAAAATTGGAGGAAGTGTATGAGGCGTATTATAGCGAGGGAAAACTGAAAGAACTGTTAGGCTCTTTTGAGCCCACTGGGCCGGTGACAGCGGTTACGGATCTTGAGATTCGGCTGAAAGAACTGACATATCTGCACGAGCATCATTCGCCTGCCGTGACGATGTACTGTCCCCATACGGTTGTTTTTGAAAATGGAGAAGAACTGAAGCGTGAGCTAACGCTTTATATGTTGATTGGCGAGTCCGGTTCTCAAACGGAATAATGCTCTGAAGCAGCCAGTAATCCGAAAACCGTTTTAACACCTGCGCCCAATGATAATTTCCTTCTAAGTCAAACAACGGCAGGCGTGTACGCTTGCCGTTGTTTTTATACAAATTTATTTGCGTGAAAAAACTGTCGCCAACACTATTTATGCTGCGACTGATTTGCATAAATGCCGTTCGGGTGATAGGCGGCATTGTAAAGCCGTTTAATGCCCATCTATTTTTTCAAAATAGAGAACATCTCCTGAATCGGCAGCCAAATGAGCTTTGCAGATATATGCATTGTATTCGCGGATACAAGCAAGTGTTTCCACGCTTGTCGGTATTCTTGCACGTATTTGCAAAACCCTCTTGAAAAAAACGTATTTTTCTATATAATATTTACAATAAATGAGTATCTTGCGGCCTCTGAGCAGCCGACCTTCACGGTGACATATGCGTATACGCTGCCGTCGTCCCTTTCGGTAGGGGAGATCTATCTGTTCAAGAACGCAGGCAGCGGGAAGTATATGGACGTTCAGAACGGAACGGACGCCAACGATACGAACGTCATCCAGTGGGGCTGGAACGGCAGCCCTGCGCAGCAGTACAAGTTAGAGAAGTCGTCTACGGGCAACGGGTATATCCTGCGGTCTCAGGTAGGCGGCAAGACGCGCGTGCTGGACATCTACAAAACCAACGGACGCGTGGAAAACGGCAACAACGTGCAGATTTACCGCAACGTCGACCCCATCGCGCAGGAATGGCTGATTATCCCTGTAAACAGCGCGAATTACAAAATCGTGCCGCGCTCCAATCCGGCCTTGGCATTGACCTCCTACGGCTCCTCCAACGGCAGCGCGTCGGGCAAATCCACCACATCGGCCGGCAACGTGTTCGTCAGCACCTATACGGGAAACAACACAAACCAGTGGTGGAGCATCGAACGGGAAAACGGCGTGTTTATCCAGCCCGGTACCACCCTGCTGGAAGACGGCGAGTATTATCTGAACAGCCGCAGCACCTCGAAATATCTGCGCAATGTGTCGGGCAGCGTGCAGGGTGCAAACGGAACAACGGCGGCGCTCGGCACGAGCATCAAATGGAAGTTTACGAATATGGGCGGGAAGTATCTTATCCAGCCTGCCAACAATACAAGCCTGTATCTGTCCGGCGGCAGTACGACGGATAGTGCGACATATCTTGTTACGGTTGGCAGTTATATTCCCGCCGAATGCCTGTGGACGGTAACAAAATCAAATCCGTATTCAAACCAAATCACCATTAAGAGCAACATCGGGCGGACGTTATGCAGCATCGGTTCTACCATCAACGCGGAAATCTATCCGCCGATGAATGACGAATGGCGGGCCGTTACAAGCGTAGTTGACCCTCCGAATAATTTCCCTGTGACCTGTGATCGACTGTTGATCACCGAATCCAAATCACCAAAAATCGGAAGTATAAATGCGACTTTTAAAAATAATAATGATTTTTCGTATAGCATTTCATATCAGTCGCCAACAAATTGTATATCGTTAAGTGTGGTGAATGGCGCTGCAAAAATCACAGCCAATTTAGATGGTTCGGCCGCGATTCTTGTTACCCATAAGCCATCAGGCATAACTTCTACTTTGAATGTATTTACTGATTTAATTGATTTGGAATTTGGGTTGTTTTCGGAGAACTACATAGACATCGGTCATGAACTGACGTCCGGCTGCTATTACGGTGAACGAAACAGTAAGCAAAATGCCGATTCATTTTATAACGCATTCAATCAGGATGTAAATAAAAATATAGTTTATAACACCGTTGGGGTGCGTAGAGAAACCGGTTCGTTAAGCTTTAATTTATCAAAAACGGAATTCTTTCACCATGCTGATACAGTTGACTTTCTGGTCTATGTTGGGCACGGAATTGCCGCAGACCGAACGGCTTGGTATCCGAATTATAATGATCCCAATAAAGGAAATTTCCTTCATTTATACTGGGATAATACCCCTGGTACAACTCATTTCTTCAATTGTACCGGCGATGAAAATAATATTTATACCAGTGAAGTGGAGTTTGGTGCATCAAACAATTCCAAACTGCGGTGGGTATGGCTATATAGCTGTAGTTTCTTAGCAACAAATGCATATGTAACGGATAACGACTTAAAACAAATGATGCAGGGCGCTCACATTGTTATGGGCTATACAACATCCACGCTTTTACATCCGGAAGTCGGCAACAGGTTTGGGCAAGAATTGGCAGCTCGACGTCCCATTATTGATTCGTTCTTTGTTGCAGGAGATCAGGTGGAAGCACTGTACGCAGAGGATAATCATCAGCAAAAGGTTTTGTTTATGCAAGGCGCAAGAGAGGAAACGATATATGCTCTGCCTGTTTCTTACGGAAAATATCCGACATCCGATGTTGAGATATTAACCAATCGCATACATGATGCCGTCATATGGAAATAAGGAGATATGTGATAATGAAAAAAATAATCTTGATAATGAGTTTGGCACTCGCGTTCATTATGACAAGCTGTAGTCAAAACGGTCCCTACAAACGAATCAATATAAAAGGCGAGATGATGGGGGAAGCCAAGCAGGTATTGGAAACAACCCTTGTCGGAACGACAAAGGTCGAAAATTACTCCGGCGAAAGCTATGCGAATAGGATGCCGGTCTATCAGATAACGCCGCGCGTAATCACTACAGATGAATTTCAAGCTATGGTCGATTATTTCGATATTCAAGGCGAAATACAAATCGTAAATGATACGATAAGAATCAGCGACTATTATTCGTCTCCCCCGTCGCAAACAATGCGCTGCAGTGAAAACTCTCTATCGTATTGGATGACAAACGGCGGCAGCGAAGCGGAAATGCTGCAAACAGACGCAGAGCTTGAAACGGAAGCGTGGAAAATCATAAATACGCTGCCATTGCTGGAAGGCGAATACGAATATGTCGGTATCGCTTCTACGCAGCGCTTGGAAAGAGAAAGCGGATCAATCGTCGTTGCAAAAAGGCTTTCTTTCCGGCGTCTGATCGACGGCGTTCGCGTCATAGGGAATGACATATGTGATCTATATTTCAATTCAAAGGGCTTATATGATATCGAAATCAAATTCTACGACTACGAGAAAACAGGCGAGCTGGATATGCTCACACTGGACGACGCGGTAGCGAAGGTCAAGGAGCCGGATGCATTTATTCTGGAATCGGAAACGAACCGGAATTTTTCCGGCGCGGCGGAAAAGCTGACCATCGAGCGGACAAAGCTGCTGTTCGTCAACCAGTATTCCGATGGCTGCGAAATTCTCCAGCCGGTATATAACTTGATGGGCACGGCAGAGAACGCAGGCGGCAGCGTCGAGTTTTCCGCCCGCATCATTGCCATTCCCGAAAAGTATACCCACGAATAAACGGCAAAGCCTTAACCGTAAAGTCCGAGACGGCCGGCAAAAACGGCCGTCTCGGACAAGCCGCGTATAACATCAAAACCTTGGCGGCGGTGCGGCTTCACCAAATGCAAATCAAAATAAAGTGGTGAATTTTGTAAAGGCGATCATCAACAAGCAAGTTCAATCTATATCTGATTCAACATTAGCCAATTATAATATGTATCGAACAAGGCAGTAAACAGGAGACTTTCAGAGCAAAGCCTTCACGAAGGAGAGACCATATTATGTTCATTACTTCCGGCCTTTTTCCGGACATCCTCTACGCATATATCAGCATATTGGCGAGCGTGATTACGGGCGTGTTTTTGTTCGCATCCCTTATGAAAACCGGCCGCCTCCGCAAAGCCGTATATGTGTCGTGCGGTAGTATTTCGCTGATTTTTATACTTCCCGTCGCTGTGTACAGCGGCTTCATCGATCCGGTGTATGCACTGCTGATCGGGATGCTCGTTGTATCGTTTCTTTGGGGCGTGTTCCGATACGAACGCCTTTGGCGTCAGAACCGCGCGCTTCTGTTTTGTATTTTAGCACTGATGCTGACGTTTGTGCAGATTGTGGTCGTGTGGATACCGGTGTTCCTGCCGGATATTCTTTCGTTTGTTTTCCATTACGAATTAGAGATTTCGGGTGGGTCAACGATCTCGCTGTTCTACCTTTCGCTGTCGCTGGGCATTCCGCTCCTGTTCGCGTCCTATCTGCCGCGGCGGGACATTCTCCGGTGGATGGACAGGGCGGCGGTCGTTGTATCGGCAGCGGCGTTTGCCGCAGTTGTCTGCGGACTCGTGCTGAACTTTCAGAACCGGCTTGCAGGCGGTCTGCTCGTTGTGCTGGACCTCACCGTCTGTTTACTGACGGCGGCCTCCTATGTGCTGCTTCTGATGGCCGGAAAGAAGCCCGCTCGCAATCTCTCCGAGCCGTTGTCGGACGCGAAGACGGAGCGGCCGTCCCCGAATGAAACGGGGGGCGTATGATGGAGCATACAAATTTAGCCGGCGCTTTCTCCGAAGCGGTTATCGAGCATGCCGAGTAATTGAACCGCGTTATAAAAGACGAGGTGTCAAATTCATCTGATACGGCCCTCACAAATGATTATAATGTATCAAAATAGAAAACAGCAGGGGTAGGTGTTTGTAATGAATCTTTGGTGGCCGGGGCTGGAATTTCAGATATTCTTACTGCCATATGCAATTCTGAATATGGCGTGTGTTTTTATCGGAGCGCAGCGTATATCCAAAGTTGTGTACTTTTGCGGCGGTATCCTTTTTCTGCCATTTTTCATATGGTATTTATATACGAATATATCCTATGCTTTATTACAAACCTTAAGCTGCTTTTTGGCAACAGCGCTTGGTATAGGGATATTGATTGCAGCACCTTCCGTGAAAAACACACATATATATCGCTTGATCGTATCGGTGACAATAGGCGGCTTACCCTTTTTTGCGGCGGCCTTCTTCAGAGACTTATTTTCCGATGGCATGACAGATTACAACGCTTCGGCCTTACAGTTTTCGCTTTGCGCGCTGTTCGGCTTTATCGGCTTGTGCGTCATTCATCTTATGCAGCACAGGATTCCGTATCGTCAAAGAATGAAACGGTTGTCTCTTCTACTCATCATTTTCGGGATGCTGTTTAGTGCGGCTTGGTCTTCTGCGCGAATCTTTGGAACGCAATATGCGGTTGCGTCGAGAAGCGGTGATATTTGGATGATTTTGCTTATGGGTATTATAAATATGTCCGGCGGATTGCTGCTTTATTATAGTACGCAAGAGAAGGAAAAGCTGGTATAGAAATAATTTGCTTCATACAGTTGCGATATATAATAAATCCTCTATACGCTGCAAATTTGCAGAACCCTCTTGAAAAAGAATGTATCATCTCCTATAATACTTACAACAGACGAATGCCCGACGGCCTGCGAGCAGCCTTAGCTCCCGCTGCATCACGGCTATGCTGCCGGTCGGACTGCCCGCGGGCAGGGCTTATCCCTTCAAAAACGCCGGATCGGGAGGAATCACAATGCTGACGCGATCTGCCGCTGAGGATATTATATTCATCAGCATTATGCTGCAGCCTGTTATAACGGCATCGTTTTGGATCGTACAGTGCGTAGGCCTGCAGGCCAAAACCGTGCTTTCAAAGGCCGGAAGATGCTCGCTTTTTACATTGCTCCATATCGTCTTTTACGGAGGCGTTTGCTTTTGCTTTTCGGCTTTTTCCCCGACGGACGCATTGGGCAGCTTGATCGCCTTGTTGCTGGCCGTTTCGCTTTCCTGTATGGTGGGGCTGCTTTGGAAGCATTTCACGGCCGAAAATCGCCGCCTGCGTTCGGGAGCCGCTATGCTTCTGCTTCTTGATGTTGTGGCCGTATTCGGTTTTGCGCTTTATTTTGATTTCAAAGGACAGGAGGATGCGCTGAGCAATGGGACGATTTTGATTTTAACCCTGCTGAATTATATTTGCTTTTACGCCATAACGGTACGGCGCTCGGAACAAAGCTGAATCGCCCTTTTAACCCTTCACACGCTTTTGCAAAACTTAGGCTCAAAATACGACAAACCGATGCATTCTGATACAACGGCATCCGGCGCATCTCATCGCCGATCCAACATCAAAAGGGGGCATCCATATGGTTTTTCCGCCTAACTGGTATGATTACAAAGTTTCCTATGCGCATCCGTTTGGCTCCATCGCGGCAGTCCTGCTGACGTGCGCGTTCCTGTATGCGTCCCTTGCGAAAAACGAACGCATCTCAAAGGGCCGGTATGTTTTGTGCGGCGGAATCGCATTGATCTTCCCGGTGCTTGCGGCCTTGTACTTCAGCAACGAAACGGCGTATCTCTGCTTCGGAATATTGGTCATTCTATTCCTGTTGTCAATCTTGGAATATGGATATTGCAGCCGACGAAACGAGGAACAACCTTGTTCCCTTCTGGCGCTGCTGCTGGCTCTTGCACAGCTTGCGGCGGCATGGCTGCCGGCATTCCTGCCACACATTCTTCAGCGGCATTTGGGTTTACAGATAGACCGATTTTTTCCGGAACGGGCTGTATTTTATCTGTCGACGGCACTGGGCATTCTGCTCCTGTTCGCGTCCTATCTGCCGCGGCGGAGCAAGCAATGGAAGGACGATGCAGCGGTTCTCCTGTCGGCGCTGGCGTTTGCCGCGGCCGTCTGCGGAATCCTGTTCAGCTTCCAAAGCTGGTATAGAGGCTTGCTGATTTGGGGCCTTGACCTTATCCTCTGCCTGCTGACGCTGGCCGCCTATGTCCTGCTCCTGATGGCCGGAAAGAAACCCGACAGCGGCCAATCCGAGCCGCCGTCGGACACGGAGGCAGAGCAATCCTCTTCTGATTAAGACAAAACCTGCATTATCATAATACCGGCAAGCAGAGCTGTTTGCCGGTGTTCTTTTCGCAAATTTACAAAACCATCTTGAAAAAGAACGTATCCTCCCCTATAATACTTACAGCAGACGAACGTCCGACGGTCTGCGAGCCGATTTTTGCGGCCATCTGCGGCGATACGCTGCCCGCCGTTCTGCCAACGGAAAAGGACGCTGTATTGGAAGAAGCGTTCAGTATGCAGACGTTTGCCCGCAGTCATTTTGTGCCAACCACCAAAAATATGCGGGAATTTTGACCGTAAAGAATGACGTCTCATATCTTTCCGCATCGAATGAAGGGAGTATCCAATGAATACAAGATACAAAAGCAAAACGGCCGAATGGGTCCGCCGGGCCGTGCTGGCCGTTCTGCTCGCGGTTCTGCTGTTCGCGCTGGGCAGGTGCATATACCGGAACCGAACGGTCGCGGAAATGAACGAGTATGTGACCGCGTTCGCGTATAAAGGCGAAACCTACACATATATCGAGCCTGCCTGCGGCTATGTGCAGGGAACGCAGATCGGAAAAACGCAGAACGGGTATCGGCTGTTTCGCGTAGAGGGCGACGACGGCGAGCGGTTTTTGATTGCCCGACATCCCGGCCCGGGGGCCGACCCGATATGCTTTGCAAAGCAGGGCGCGGAAATCCCCGACGGCGGCACGGTCAGTTCGATTGTGATCGGCCGAACAGCCACGGCAGACGAACGGATTATGCATACCGTACAGACCCTTGTAGAAGCCGCGCCGACCGAAGCACTTGCCTGTGACGAAGCGGGCACAGACCGTATGAAGCTGTATTTTTGCTTTGAGGGCTGCCCCGTTTCCAACCGTTTTGCGGGTACGTTTTGGTACGTCGACCAGCAGGCGTGGTATTACGAAAGCAACCCGAAGTCGGGCGCGCTTACGCCCGTCACGGACGAGAGCCTCGTGTCTTTTCTGGAAGAACAGCGAATTTCCTGGCCTTGGTCATGGTTTGAGTGAAGACCGGTTGTAATTTGAACAGAAATGTTCAAATTACAACCGCTGAAAAATGAGTTCAGCGGTCTCATAGATACCGGTACATATTATATGAATAATCGTAATACGGGCGGTTTTCTGAAACGCAGCGGAACGACACTGTCGGCACAGTCCGGGGTTTTGATGAGCAGTACCACAAAAACGCCGTATCAATGGACGGTTACTAAAATCAACAACAGCCAGTACACCATACAGCCTGCGAATGATTTGACAAAATATCTGGTGGCTACGCCCGCGACCGGCAGCGTGAGCTTAACCGGCTATGCCACATATTGGAATGCCCGAACCGCAAACGGCGGCGGTATCATTTTTACCGTAGCGGCGCCCAGTACGACATACGCGCTGGCCATCGTGAACGGTACAATCAAGCTGCAGACACTCGTCTCCACCTCCGGCTCCGCTGCGTATAACCGTCAGGTGTGGACAACTCCCAATGTATACTGTGGCGGATATGTTGCTTTCCGTCGATGCAATTAAGTCTCCTGTGATAACGAAAACACCGTCAAATGCGCAATGTGCTTTAGCAAACGATTTTTCCTATACCGTCATAAGCGGGACTGCGTCGTTCCTTTCTGTCACAAGCGGGAATCAGTTAAAAGGATTAAAACAGGGGATGGCGACAGTTCGAGCAAAGCACAAACCGAGCGGTATCGAACGCGAGTTCCGTGTGGCTGTTGTAGGTAAAGCCGTTGAATTGGAAACGGGTATTTATAATATCAAGAATTTAATGACGGACAAATATTTGACGGTGGACGGCGGTATCGCTGAAAACAACCGAAATGTGCTGACAAGCGATTACAACGGCTCGACATCGCAGAAATGGAAAATCGAACGTCAGGCCGACGGCACCTATAAAATTATGACCGACCTGCATAATCACTACAATCTGGATGTCACGAACGGTGTAGATGCAGTCGGTACGAATGTGCAAATCTGTGGAAGCAACGATTCCTCTGCACAGCGTTGGCGCATCTTTGAAAACGAAGACGGCACATATACCATCCAGCCGGTTCTTTCCAAATTGAATGTGTTGGGCAGCACCGTCGGGGCAAATGCATATTTGCGTCAATATACGGCTGGCGAGAGTCAAAAATGGATTTTGTACAAAGAAACAGACATTTATAGTATGCGGTTGATGAAACTCGAGTGTGAGTGCGGCGTTTCCGGCTGTGCCGTAACCGTTTGTACGACAAGATTTCATAACGGTGATGTCGTTTCTTTTGCTATTGATCAGAATGGTTATGTATCCGAGCTTTTCAATTTATGTCAACAGAACAAGGATTTCTTAGAATCGAGATATCAGAATTATCTGAACCATTATGAAAATGACGAATTGTTAGAGCCAGAGAGTCAGTTTGTCTGGATGGCGCTTGAGAAAATGAAGCAAGAAGGATTCTTAAGCAGACATCCTTCCATCACCGAAGGGAGTGATGAATATTACCTGTATTGGATGGTTTTTGCGCGTGCCGAGATAAACTACCACGAAAGCGCAGCACTGTTATATACCTCGCAGCAAATTGCCAATTTGCTAACGTCATTGTTTTATAAGACGATTGTTATTGTGGAATCTGCAGCGATGCAGTTAAATCAGTTGTTGTATATCATCCCACAGGAACTACAGGCATTTACAAATGAAATTGACGATGTCCTTCTCTCAATGACGCATAACGCTGCATCCAATACGGTTATGTTAGGAACAACAGCAAACGGAATTGCATATAACACTATGGCTCAACAGTTAGGCTATACCTATTTCTATTCGGTCAATTTTACAGCGTTAGAAGCGATGTATTCCAAAGAAGGCATGGCTTATATCAACAAATTGTTCCTGCAAGAACAAATCGATGCGGGGAAAACAATTGTTTTTTCACATAACCCGATGGTAACACTTACGGAGCATCAAGGCAGTTACTTTTATAAAGAATTGCAATATTTGAAAGAAGTTTTCGATATCGATGAATTTACAGAAAAAAATTTTGAAAAGAAAAATGGTATATGGTATTTTAAGCCATAAGGAGAGTGTTGTTATGCATAATGAACTTTCGATTGAAAAAGGAACGCTTGAAAACGCTTCGGAAACCTTGCGATTCATCCAAAATGTGCGAACGCAAATCGGCCTGAGAGCATTGACTGCGGATTTTGTTGTCGGCAAATGGCAGGGTTGGTTCAATGTATGGCTGGATTTGAAAAACGATCCAAGCGAAACGGCCCAAAAGCTGTTGAATACGGTTCTGAACAACGGAGCAGGCCATCCTTTGAACGATCCCCAACTGTTCGGAAAGGAAATATCCGAGCTTGCCGAACGAATCGGGGACATACTGATGGATGCCCACGGCTATACACGCGCAGAAATTTTATCCAGATATGCACATTCGGATGCCCCGCCAATCTGTGTGTATATATACGACTTCACAAGATCCGTGTTGGGATATATTTACGGCCACTCGTCGGAGACGCTGCGGGAGGCGATTGTCGGGAAGTACCGCATACCGAACCCGAACGACGTATTCGTATACTACGAGCCGGCGCTGACGATCTTTCTGGACGACAGGGCGCAGTACGAGGCGCTGCTGGCACGGAAGGATGAGGTCGTCCGTGATGTTTATACCTTAATACGGGGAAAATTCCCTCTGGACAAGCTGGAAAAAACTTTCGGTTATCCGATTCTGACCGAGGAAAGCACCGTAGTCAAAATCATCCTGAAGTCGGATATGGATCCCGTCCTACTCAACGACATCGTCGGCACAAGATAGCGAAGCAAAGGAGAAACCGCCATGCATACGTTCCGTCATTGTCCCTATTGCGGGGAAAAATTGGATTTTTCCCTCCGGCACATCTGCCCGCACTGCCGGCAGCGCTACGGGTTTTTATACAGCCATTGGCCGGCGGTGCTGCTTCTGTTAGGCGGCTGCATCCTCATAGACTGGCTCGGTCTGGTTTACTCGAGGTGGATTTGGCTGGGTATGCTTCCCTACGCCGCATTCTGGCTGTTTATCGTTTGCCCGTTCCTTTGCCCCAAATTCTCCAAATCGTCCCTTCAGGCGCCGATTCCCGAGGGGCTCGGAACGCCGGGCGCGCAGGCGCTGCGCTTTGTTCCCTCATACCGCGCCGAAGCGGATACCGTGAAGCGGCTGCGGCGCGGCGATGTGCTTCTGCCGACGGGAGAACTGCGCTATACGGTTCCGCCGGTTCTGGTCGCACGGGTCGAACGAAGGCGCAAAGCCGTCTATTTCGCCTATTCGGACCATTCGGACAGAGCGGAAACGGACGTTATGCTTCAGAACGAATACGGAACGTATCGGCTGACAAAAATACAGCGCTTCCTCCCGCAAGCCCAAGCCGTTCCCCGAGGAGATACAAAATGAACCTGTTTTTTACGAGATATTCCCGCTGCCCTCGGTGCGGCAAAAAGGCGGCTGCCGGGCTCAAAAAAACCGAGCTGCGGCTTGGCATATGGGAATATCGCTGCGAGAACTGCAAAAACGTCTGCTGAATAGACAGGGCGCATTCTTATCGTTTAATAACGCTTCTGCTTGCCGCAGTCTTTTTGTGCGCAGTCTTTGCGGCTTATCTTCATCAAGCTTACCTGCTGCTCAGTATCCCTATCCTTGCTTCCATCCCTTTTTTGGCACACAGATATTGTCCGCGATACAAAAAGATTCCTTTCTCCGATACATCGGGCGTCGACCCAAGCTGCTATACCCGTGGCGAGACAGATTGAAAACGGCGTTTTCGTCCACAAAGGAGAGATCTTGACGTCGGTCGCCGATTTTGATTCTTTTCCTGTTTTGAGGCCGCTTCCCCGGTCATTATGGTAAAAGCTGCGATGTCCGGCCAAATTGCGTTTTCATTTCTATATGAGCATCCGGATAATACTGCGGTTTTGCGGGAATATATAACGCTTTACCGCGATTATGAACGGATCGTCGTACATACAGATACGCCCTTCATAGGCAGCGGAAAAGCGCTTCGGCAATAGACGCGCTTAAAAAATGGAAGCGGCGCTGAAATACAAATACAGAAACACGCTCTTGTATTCGGAGCGTGTTTTTGTTATCCTATACACAGTGAAAGCGCTTTCGCATCGAACGAAAGGAGCCAGCTATATGAAAATCGGAGAAAACATCAGAAACGCGCGCCGCAGGCAGGACCTGACGCAGGAGCAGCTTGCGGAATACCTGAACCTTTCCGTCTCGGCGGTCTCCCAATGGGAGAACGGCAAAACAATGCCGGACATCGCGCTGCTGCCCGCGCTCACGCAGATGCTCGGCGTCTCGGCGGACGAGCTTTTGGGCATCGACGCCGAGCATACCAAGCAGGCCGTCGACGCCTACGAATCGGAGTCGGCGCGGCTGTGGCGGCAGGGAGACGTCGCCGGTGCGCTGCGTCTCTGGCGCGAGGCCGCGCAACGCTACCCGAAGGATTACAACTGTCTGCGCAATCTGGCGGACGCACTGCTGCATACGCTGTATTGCGGCGCGTTTGCCGCTTCGCATGCGGACAACGCCGAGGAATGCGCCGCGCTGTGCGAGCGCATCCTGCGCGACTGCACCGACCCTGAAATCCGCAGTTCGATCTTACAGACAGCGGTATATCTCTACACAAACCCGAATGCGCCGGTCGCAAACGAGCAGAAGGCCGCCGCCTATGCCTCTATGCAGCCGTCGCTCTACCATTCGTGGGAGCTGCTGATGGTAGACGCTTACTTCACGGAGGAAGGTCGGGAAAGAGCGCTTGTGACCCGGCACCAGCTCACGCTGACCTTGACCGACCTGCTCTGCCGCAACCTGCCGTACCTCCGGCGGGAGGACGTCTCGACCGAGCACGACGTTCTTGCGCGGGAGACGGCGCTGAAAGTCTGGAACGCCGTGATCTGCGACGGGAATTTCCTGTTTTACCACTCCCGCATTGCGGAAATCTACCAGCACCTCTCCGGCGATTACGCCGCGCTCGGCAGGCGGGAGGATACCCTGCGCTGCATTCGCTCGGCCTTCGAGCACGCCGACGCGTTCGACCTTCTCCCCGAGGCCGGAGACGAGCGGCCGTATACCGCGCCGTGGGTCGCGGCGGCGGTATTTGACTCTGCCGGCACGAGCCGAAATTATACCGAAACCTACCGCGAGCTGGTTCGTCGGTCGCTGGAGCGTCCCTGCTTCGATTTCCTGCGCGGCGACCCGGCGTTCGACGCGCTGGTGGAATAGCGCGGGCAAAATATACGGAAAACGTTTAATTGTCTTGTGTTTTCGGGTATTTTATGATACAATGGTACAAATCAACAGGGGTGTCGCATACGCCCTTACCATAAAAAGGGAGAATACAATCATGGCAGAAATCATCCGATGCTACCGGGAAATGGTGCCGGCGATGCGTTTCATCGGCCGTAAATACGATGCTTTTACCGACTGGGGCGCGTGCTTTGAAAGCGACGTGTTCGGCGCCGTCGAGCGCGCAATGGGCGGCGTAGAGGCCATTCGCGCGCTGTGGAAGGACGGTGGCGGCTATGTCGGACTGGAACGCCGCTGTGACGGCGAGCCGTTCGCTTATTACATCGGGATGTTCGCGCCGCCCGACACGCCGGTGCCGGACGGGCTGTGCGGGGTGGACTTCTGCGAAGCGCACCTCGGCGTCTGTTGGGTTTACGGCGACGGCTCCTATGACCGCGATGCGTGCGCCGCGCATCTCGCTGACGCGGGCATCGAGCCGCTCCGGGATGCACAGGGCGCGGTGTGGTCGTTCCAGAACTGCACCTGTCCACGGTATACCACTCCCGACGAAAAGGGAAACATCATTACAGATTACGTTTTTTATGTAAAATAACCGCCAAAAAGCCGTGTGCCGCGCCGAAGAAGCTGCGCTGCACACGGCTTTTATGCATATCCGCAGCCGTGCGGCGCGCTGCGCCGCACGGCAAGGCCGCCCGCGGACGGCTTCGCCGTCCGCGGGCGGCAACCCCCAACAAAGCCAAAGCATACAGCCAAAAATAGGGAGTTCACCGCAAACCGAGAAAGCGGCGCTTCTACGCGCCGCACTCGGCCGCGCGCAGGAAGAAGGCGTACACCGGCCTGAGCGCGGCGAAGTCCGCCGCCACCTTCTGCGGCAGCGCGGGATCGTACAACGCCTCCAAAGCGCTCGCCGGCCGGCCGACGGAGATCGTCCGGCGGTCGAGCCAGAGCCGCAGCGCTTCGGGCTGCCCGGGATGCCGCGTCCGCTTATACACCTCGCCGCTGACCGCAAACCCCTGCCCGACGGCCTCCTGCGCGGCGGCGAACGACGCGTCGTTTTCCAGAATCAGCCCGCGCAGCGCCGCCATCGTCCCGCTTGACGCGCTGTAAAAGCCGCAGCCCCACGACACCTCAGCCGGCGTGAAGTAAAAATAAAACTCGGGGCAATTCGGAAAGCGCTTCTTGTCGCGCTTGAAGGAAAGCCACATATCCTCCCGGTACAGCAGCCCGTCGCGGACATAGCGGAGATCGCGGTAGACGCGCGAGCGGACGGAAGCCGGACGGGTGACAATCCACTCGTCGGCGGCGGACACAACGGGCGCGACAAACGCGGACAGCGCGTCCAGCGGCTCGAGCACCAACCGCTCATAATCAGCCTTGTGCGAAGCGAACCATCGGCGGTCGTTGCGGAAGCGGTTCTCCTGCAAAAACAGAACCGTATCGGGTGTAAACATCCCATTGCCTCCTTTTAAGAAAACAGATTGCGAACCCTCTCGGCAACGCCCGGCAGGCTGTTGACGATATAGTCGGCCTCATTGTCGAAAATCATCGCCAGCCCCGCCAGCAGCGACACGACGAGCGCGCCGCCAGCGTGTAAGACAGCGCGAGCGAGCCGCCGTTTTGCAGCCGCTCGCCGACGAAGCGGCAGAGCAGCACGATACCGAACAGCAGCAGCGGGAATAAAACGTCCGCCGCATAGCGGATATGTACGCCCGCAAAGCAGATTTCAAAGAACGCCATCAGCAGGCAGAGCGCCGGAACGATGCGCACCGTATATTTCTCGACCCGGTCGGTCCAGCCGGAACGGAAGGCCAGCAGCACGCCGGCGGCCGCGGGGAACGCGGCGGCGGAGATATGAACCGCGTTGTAGATGTACCCGCCGTAGGAGCGCAGGTCGTCATACGCGGGATGGATGTAGGGGAACAGGCAGTCGATTTCCGGCGGCTGGAGAAAATAGTGCCAGACCGCGGGGAACAGCTTCCCGAGCGAGAAGCCATACTGCGACGTGTCAGCCACCGTGATCTGGTAGGCGCTGCCGAAATCGAATACCGAGCCGAAGCGCGCGTAGTTGTAGACCATCAGCAGCCCGCCGCAGACGACCAGCGGCGAAGCGAAGGCGGCGACGTCGCACAGCGTGCTGCGCAGGCCGTTCGGCCGCTTCACGAGGACGCCGATGAGCAGCGGCAGCACGATGAGGAAATAGAGCGCCAGATTCGGACGCGAGGCGACCGTCGCGGCCAGAAAGAAGCCCGCCAGCGCAAACAGCGTCTTGCGCCGCCAGCCGTCCTTTTGCGCCTCGGCGCGCAGCGTGAAATACAGGAACGCGCAGCAGAAGACCAGCCCTGAGAGCACCGCCGCGTAGTAAAACGACGCGCAGGCCGTCAGCATATACAGCAGCGACGCAGCCGGCAGCGTCACCACGCCGAGCAGCACGAGCAGGAAGGGCGCGTGCGGCGCAAATCGGCGCACCAGCTCCAGAAACAGCAGCGTCATGAACGCGACCCCGGCCACCGAAAGAATGCCCATCAGCGTCGCGTCGGTGGGCAGCGCGCCGGTGAGAAAATAAAAGGGATAGTAAACCAGCAGCACGGGCGCGACGCCGAAGTACACATAGAACTTGCCCTCGTACAGCGCGCGGTCCCAGCTCGGCTGATAGGCGCCGATGCCCAGCGCCTCGCGCTGCGAGCGGTCGTAGGGATTTTCCAGCGAGCCGATCAGCTCGGCCTGCGCGTCCATATCGATGTGAAGCTGTCCCTTCTGAAACGCGTCGAAGAGCTGCACATAGCAGCCGTAGCTCTCCACCGGCTTTTCGAGCGGATACGGCTCGGTCATCTTCTCCTGCGCCGCCGCGCAGTAAATCGAGGGAATCAGCAGCAACACCGTGATGAAAAACAGCAGCGCCCGGCAGTTGGGCGAATCGGCGCGGTACGGGATTTTCCAAAGCCGCAGCCGGAAAACGAGAATCAGCAGCGCCGCAACGGCAAACAGCAGCAGCCAGCGTCCGAGGTTGAAGGAAAAGCCGGTTTGCTCTGCGTTCACCGTCACGCCGGAAACGGTCAGCCCGCGGCAGCTTTCCTCAAACGTCAGGCGGACGCTGCGCACGTCTGTGCCGTCGAGCGGCACGGTGACGGTCCCGTCCTGCGAGAAAAACTCGTAAAGATTGTACTGGACGAATTCCTCCCGATGCGCGCCGGTTTTCAGCGAAACGCGCACGCGGCAGATGCGGTCCTCCGTCGCCGAGATTGAAAACGTAACGTTGCCGACGTCCGCCGGCGTGACGTCGAACGCCGCGCTGCCCGCGCCGGACAGCGAGAAGCCGTCGCCCTCCGCCTTCGCGCCCGACAGGATTAGCGCGTCGGCGGTAATCCGTTCAGGCTCGCCGGACGGCCGTCCGTGAAGGTTGTCCAGCACCGCCTCGGCGGCAAACAGCAGAACCGCCGCCAAAAGCAGCAGGCCGAGCGTAACCGCGAGACGGCGCTTGTCGGTATTGGCTCCGAAACGCCGCATCATTTTTCCGTTCTCCCCTTTTACACGTTGTCGGTTTCCATTATAATACAAAGCGCGCCGCTTGTCAACGCCGTTCGCCCCGGCACGAGCCGGACGGCGGCAGAGGCAGGCATTACAGGGCGCAGCACGCGCGCATTCAAGCCGCCGAATGAAGCCGACGACGCTGCGCGCGGGGAACGTCCGTCCGGCCGCGCCGACAGACTTCCCCGCCCTGCGGCGGCCTTTTCCTCCCGCATTCGCTGCGCAGCGGCACAGGCAGGCAGAAACGCGTTTCCACATGCCGGAGGCGTCCAACAAAGCATAGAAGAACAGAAAAATCAAAAAGCAAACGAAAAGAAAAAGGCCCTATTGGAAAGCAGGAAAGGCATAGAAAACGAGACGCAATCCGCCGGAAGCACAGTGCCGTATCGGTGAGGGGCAGAACAAATATTACACCAATGACCGCCGGCGGGATTGCAAAATCGGGCGCGGTGTGTTATAATAAATACATTATAATAAGTATAGCGCCCCGAAGCCTGCGGGCCTGCGGCCGCCTCGGCGTTTTACACCGGGGCGGCCGCAGGCCCGCAGGACGGGTTCGCCGCAATCCCGAACAACACAAACAGAAACGGAGTTCTATCCTATGAACGAAAAAGAAATCGCAGAGCTGCGCCGCCGCTTCCGCCCCGAAAAAAGCTGCATCTCCCGCATCCGCGGCGGCTGCATCAACGAGAAGAAGGAGCTTGTTTCCGAATTCGACCAGCCGCTCGGCATGCTGCCCGAGCAGGAAGCGGAGGAGCTGCTCGCCCTCTTAAAGAAAACCCTCTCCGGCAAGCGCGGCCGCACGCTGACGGACATCGAATTCTCGACGCAGCAGGTGTTGGACTCGGACGAGCACCAGTTGCTGATGACCCTGCGCGACACGGCGCTCAGCGACGAGGAGGCGGTACATAAGCTCTATGCAAAGATCGCCGAAAACGTCTTTTTTGACGGCAGCTATATGATTCTGCTGGCCGCCGACCGCTACGACGTCCCCGCGCACGCGAAGGACGGCGCGCGCAGCGAGGAGGGAGACGAGGTGTTCTCCTACATCGTCTGCGCCGTCTGCCCGATGAAGCTGACCCGCGCCGCGCTCGGCTATCAGGCGAGCGAGCGCCGCTTCCGCAGCGTAGGCTCCGACTGGGCGCTGACCGCGCCCGAGGCGGGCTTCCTGTTCCCCGCGTTCGACGACCGCAGCGCCAACATCTACGGCGCGCTCTATTATTCCAAAAACACCGCGGACAACCATCCCGAGCTGGCCGAAGCGCTCTTCCACGCGCCGCTGCCCGTTCCGGCAGAGGTCCAGCGCGAAACCTTCAGCCGCGTGCTGGAGGGTGCGCTGGCGGACGGCTGCGGCTGCGAGGTGCTTTCGACCCTCTGCGGACGACTGGCCGTGCTCGCGGCCGACGCCAAGGAGGAGGGCGGCGACGTGACCGTGACAAAGGAGGCTGTGTCCGAGGTGCTGGCCGTCTGCGGCATATCCGAGGAACGCGTCGCCGCATTCGGCGCGCAGTTCGATGAAGCCTTCGGCGCAGGCGCCGCGCTGCAGCCCGACGCGGTTGTGGACGTCGGCAAATTCGAACTGAAAACGCCCGACGTGACCATCCGTGTCAACCCCGAACGCACCGACCTGATCGAAACGCGCATTCTGGACGGGGTCAAATACATCCTCGTGCGCGCCGGCGACGGCGTGGAGGTCAACGGCGTAGATATCCATATCAAGGAGGAACAATGAGCCGTGCATCTGTCTAGGGCAGAGAGGCTTCCGCGGCCAGGAACGCGGAAAATAAGCAAAAGCACGAAAAGGCAAAATGAGAATTGATAATAAAAA
>ERZ827458.880-NODE-880-length-30688-cov-48.252048_pt1 | contig 30688 bp, 28 predicted proteins | sample MGYA00519706_ERZ827458 | MGnify/ENA primary metagenome ERZ827458 (study PRJEB31778, sample SAMEA3449309) | human gut metagenome | biome: human gut; feature: human-associated habitat; material: faeces | place: United Kingdom | collected 2010/2012 ...
TAGTGTATCATATGGTGTGTAAATAATTTTTACATACCATATTTTTTTGTACTCGAAAAGGAAGAATTATGAATCAATTAACACTATCTGAATGTAGCAAAAGAAAATTGGATGAAACTTATCTAGTTGTTTATGCTATCAAAAATGAAATAAATATTAAGAATGGAGATTACATTGAAAATTATATAAAAAAATTAGTAGTATAAAATCATACTACTAATTAAGGATGTTAAAAAAATTTACACACTAATCTTGACAAGCTCTTCATTTTTTCTGGTTCATTGAACCAGTGGCCAGTGCTACTTTACATAAAGTAGGGGCCTAAAGGAAATGTTGCCGTAACTGTTAGTCGCACGGACGCAGTAATTACGAACACTCGCGCAGCCGCTAGAATCGCCGTAGCTGCCTCCCCTAGCAACACAAGGGTAAGCAACACCTCTATTCGTGATAGTGCTGTATTCTGTAGTCCACTCTAATGTATTTCCTGCCATATCAAATATTTTACATTTTTGGTCTCCTGTTGAACCTGTATCTTTTAAAATTGTATTTCCCGTTGTATCTCTATTTGCATTTGCATAGTTACTGTTTCCCATTGCTTGTATATATACTATTGCTGTATCCCATGCATAACTATTTATTAAATCACTTTCTACATATTTATCATTTTTATACATATTTTGACTTACTAGTGCTGCTTGTGGTTGTGTTATAAAATTCCATAGTGTTCCTTCTTTATAATTCATACTACTAGTACTATTGGCTGTTGATACTTTTGATAATGGTTTTGCATTAGCAAACTTTGTTGCTGTATTTGTTCCTGAACTATTATATCCACTTCCATAGCTTGCTTCATAACGGGCTATATAAAACCCTTTATTTGTATTTGTTTTTTCTATAAATGCTTGTAGGTCTTTAGCTGTTGTATTTGTTCCTGTTAAATCAGCTTTCTCATTTGATACTCTATAATCACTTAATTCATAAAAATAACTTTCTGCTCTATATTTTGTATCTAATGTCCCTGCTGTTGCTTTTGCTATTGTTGTTTCTGCATATTCTGAACCTTTTTGTATTAGTGTTGGTGTTCCATCTTCATATAAATTTGTTGTAGCATTTTCTTCTCTTTTAAAAGAATATCTTCCTAATGTTATTTCTATTTTACTTCCATCATCTTTTACTATTTTATTACTTCCATCTGCATTTATATTACTTACTGGCACCCATACAAATTGATTTCCTTCTTTATCTTCTATTACTATTCCTTGTTCTACGCTTTCTCCTGAATCTCCTGAAATCTTAAATCTTCCTGGTACTACTACTTGATTTTCTTTTTTATCTTTTGCTATTACTGTTGTACTTTCACTACTTGTCCTATCATTTGATGTTAAACTTGAATCTGTTATTAATGGTTTTTCTGTTGGAGTGTCATCTCCACCTGTTGTGTTTCCTCCTGAGCTTCCATTTATTTTCCCGTCTATCCAATTATTTGGCTCATTTATTGCGTCTAAGTCATTTTGTGTTGCTTGGTTCATTTTATTTTGGGCATCTTTGGCTCTTTTTATTATTCCGTTTTCACTAAATATTGCATTTAAGCTTACTCCTGCTAAAATTAGCAATACTACAATAGTTACTACTAATGCTATTAGAGTAATACCTGTTTGATTTGAGTAATTTCTTCTTGCTAATTTTTTATTTACTTTTATCTCTTTACTTATTTTAGTCTCTTTTTTATTCAAGGTTATCTTCCTCCTCTTTCTTAAGTGTTTTTATTATGCTTTTTTCTGTCTTGTATTTAGTATTTACAATTTTTTCCTTTTTATGCACATTTACTCATTTTATAGCTTCATACTATATATCTTTCAAGTTTACTTTATATTAAATTTTCAATGTGCAAAGGTCATATTTTTATCTTACAAAAAACAAAGTAAGATACTTGTACATATCTTACTTAAGAATACCATAACATTTTTTTATTTTCAATACTTTTCTTTAATTTCTATCGACTTTTTTCGACATTTTTTCTTCTTTATATATTTTTAGTTTTACTAGAATGTTATATATTTTTGTTCCAAATGGTATCATCATAATGTCTTCTTTTTTTAGTATTTTTGATACAAATACCAATATTACGTAAATTATTGCACCTAGTATAATTGAAATTATTGTACTTAAGTTTTGTCCAATTATTGTATTTAATCCTTTGTTTATAAAGTATGTGCATATTCCCATAACTGCTGATATTATTACTGGCAATATAATCATTCTTTTGGCATCAAATTCTAATTTTATATGTTTCTTAAATGCTTTGATACATATGATTAATGCTAAGCCTTGACATATAATAGAGCTGATTCCAACTCCCATTATTTCTATATTAGGATTACTTACTAATATGTTATTTAATATAATTTTCAACACAGCTGCAACCACTAGGGAGATCAAAGGTATCGTCATTTTATTTATTCCATATAATCCACCATTTATTGTTTGGTTTAATGCAATAAACACCATCGCCACTGAATATAGCATTAGTAATGTTGCTCCATCATTTGCTGCTGGATAAATTAAGTTTAATATTGGTTGTGCTAATGATATAAAACCTGCTGCACATGGAAGCACTATAAGTAATGAGGCAAATATTGAAAAGGTCATTCTTTTAGATACATTTGTAAAGTCTTTTTTAGCTATCGCTGCCGAAATTGCTGGTACTAAAGCTGTTGAAAATGCAATATTTACTGCTATTGGTAAATTTGTTAATGTATCTATTTTAGATATTATACCTGTCTTGCTCATTGCTAAAGTTTCTAGTTGTTCTTTAACTGGGTATAAACTTGCAAATGCTGTTTGAATACATCTACTTACAGTAGCACTATCTATAAGTGGGTGTATTACTGATATTACTGAGCTTATTGTAACTGGTATTGAAATCATTAAAATCTTTTTCAATAAGCTTAATGTTTTTTCATTTTCTTCTTCTGATTTTTGTTGTGGATCTACTACTATTTTCTTTCTTTTATAATATATTATCAAATATATAAATGTTAGTAATATAGATAATGTAGTTGATAAGTTTCCACCTGCTGCCATGATATATGGCTCTCTACCTAATAAAGCATACACAAAAAGAATTGATAATACACAATTTAAAAATTGCTCAATAATTTGTGAATAGCTTGTTGGCTTCATATCGTCAAGTCCTGCAAAGTATCCTCTAAATACTGCTGAAGCCGATACAAAGGTAATTGCTGGTGCTAATACTTGCATTACATATTTTGTATCTGGCACATTAAACATTGTTGTTGCAATAAAGTCTGCTCCAAAGAATAATCCTAATGACAATATTGCTCCTACTCCAACAAAAAATGTCATACAAATTTTAAATATTCTTTGTGCTCCTTTATCATCTTTTACAGCTACTCTTTCTGATACCAACTTTGCAACTACGCTAGGTATTCCTATTGATGAAAGTGCAAGTAGTACTGTATATATTTGGTATCCAGATGAATAATACCCTAGTCCAGTATCTCCAAATCCATCAAAATTAGTTATTACAAATTTGTATACTAGTCCTAATACTTTTACCATTATTTGTGCAAACATTAGAATAAGCACATTTTTCATAAATGAATTAGTTTTCTTAACTTTTTCCAAAATTTTATCTCCTTTATTTCTACCATGCGATTTTATCTTGTATGTAGCTTTCTAGTTCATCAATTTTTACTCTTACTTGTTCCATTGTGTCTCTATCTCTAATTGTAACACATTCATCTTCTAATGTATCAAAATCAATAGTTACGCAATATGGTGTTCCTATTTCGTCTTCTCTTCTATAACGTTTACCAATGCTTCCTGCTTCATCATAGTCACACATAAAGTTTTTAGATAGTTTAGTATATACATCTTCTGCTTTTTCGCTTAGCTTTTTAGAAAGTGGAAGTACAGCCACTTTGTATGGTGCTAATGCTGGGTGTAAGTGTAATACTGTTCTTACATCTCCTTCTACAATTTCTTGTTCTTCATAAGCATTACACAAGAAGGCTAATGTTACACGGTCACAACCTAGTGATGGTTCAACACAATATGGCACAAACTTTTCTCCTGTTTCTTGGTCTAAGTAAGTAAAGTCTTCTCCTGAATATTGTGCATGTTGTTTTAAGTCATAATCTGTTCTGTCTGCAATACCCCATAATTCACCCCATCCAAATGGAAATGCAAATTCAATATCTGTTGTACCTTTACTGTAGAAACATAATTCTTCTGAGCTGTGGTCTCTTAGTCTAATTTTTTCTTCTTTCATTCCTAAGCTTAAAAGCCAATTTTTGCAGAATGCTCTCCAATATTCAAACCATTCCATATCTGTTCCTGGTTTGCAGAAAAATTCAAGTTCCATTTGCTCAAATTCACGAATTCTAAATATGAAGTTACCTGGTGTAATTTCGTTTCTAAATGATTTACCTACTTGACCAATTCCCATTGGTAGTTTTCTTCTTGTTGTTCTTAGTACATTTTTAAAGTTTACAAATATACCTTGTGCAGTTTCTGGTCTTAGGTAAATTTCTGAACTGCTATCTTCTGTTACGCCTTGATATGTTTTATACATTAAGTTAAATTTTCTAATTGGTGTAAAGTTTTGTTCTCCACATTTAGGGCATACAATGTTATTCTCTTTTATGAAGTTAATCATTTCTTCGTCTGTCATACCATCTGCAATCATATCTTTATTGTTTTCATGAGCCCAGTCTTCAATTAGTTTATCTGCTCTATGTCTTGTTTTACAGTTTTTACAATCTATTAGTGGATCACTAAAACCACCTACGTGACCAGAAGCCACCCATGTTTTAGGGTTCATTAGTATTGCTGCATCTAACCCTACATTATATTTGCTTTCTTGCACAAATTTTTTCATCCATGCTTTTTTTACATTGTTTTTTAGTTCTACTCCTAAAGGGCCGTAGTCCCAAGCATTTGCTAGACCTCCATAAATTTCTGAGCCTGGGTAAACAAATCCTCTTGATTTGCACAATGCTACTAATTTTTCCATTGTTAATTCTGACATAAAAATTCCTCCTTTTTATTTGCTAGAAATCAAAAAACTTTCATTCCTAGCTTTTATTGCTAGGGACGAAAGTTTTATTCCGCGGTTCCACCCTATTTGATTAGTTTATACTAATCCACTTTATTTAATATGCTCCAAAGCTCCCCATATGTTTCTTAATGTTGACTTTCACCTAACTCAACTCTCTAAAAATAAGAAATGCATACTTTTTCTTTTTCATCGCATTTATATTCAATATAAGTATTATACGCTTTTGGTTTAATGTTGTCAAGCAATAGAATAAATAAAGCAGTAAAGTACATTTTTCGTTATAAAATCTTGACAAGTACTGTAAATTATATTATTCTATCGTTATAGAATAGAGGTGTTAAATTTGTTAAACGAATTAACTAAATTAGAAGATTATTATGATTTGCTTTGCTATAAAGAAGCTATTAAGGAATATGAGCTTAATCCTAAAACATATACTCTTGAAGAAGTAAAAAAGGAACTTGGATTAGAGTATATAAATAAAAGCTAATGAGGTTAAAACCTCACTAGCTTTTATTGTATTGTTCTTATTGCTTCGTCTGTTATCTTATTTTTATCAAGTTTTCTCATTATCAACACTACGACTGCAACTATTGCAAATGTTACACCATATATAATTAAGCTTAGTTTCCAGTTTCCTTTTAGCAAGCTTGCTCCAGCTAATGTTGAAGATATTACTGATGGAAATCTTGCTAATGTTGATATCAGTATAAATTCTGTTGGTTTTATTGGTAGTAATGCTGCTATATATGTTAGTAAATCTTTCGGTGTTCCTGGTATAAAGAATAATATAAAAAGTATATATCTAATTGTTTGAGGATTCTGAAATAGTTTACTTTTTTCTATTTTTTCTATCTTTTCTGGTTTTACAAATTCATATATAAATTCTCTACCAAGTTTATGAACTAGTAAATATATAAATGCCGAAATTATTGCTGCAGAAAGCATTATAAACACTGTTCCCCATAACCCTCCATAGCATAAACCTGCTAATATTTCTATTGGTTCTCCAGGTATTATGAATAAAAATATTTGTGCAAATTGAAGTCCAAATAGCATTAAAAATCCAACAAATCCAGAATCATTTACTTTTTGCTTAAACGCTTGTTGTCCAGCTTCACTTGAAAGCTCTTTAAAAGTCGGTATTAAATATATTGTAACTGCCACCATTATTGCTATTACAGCTATCAATAATACTATTTTAAATATTTTAGTTTTTTGTTTCATAGTTTTCTCTTTTCTTTTTAATCTTTTTGTATTATATAATTTTATAGTGCTTTTTGTCTATAATGTAATAAGAATTTCTGGTAGGTTATACTACTAGAAATTCTTACACTTTATTATACTACTACATTTCTGATTGCCATTGTAAATATTAATGTAATTAAGAATACTACTAAAAATACAATAACTTTTTGATATTTTTTAGCATTTAGTAAAAATTGAACTATAGCACATCCTACCATCCCACTTGCACAAATGTTAAATAACCATATTATTTCTTTATCTAATTTTGCAAATACTGTAATTAAATTAAATGCTAATAATATAATTATGCTAAATGTGGTAGAAATAACTGCTATTATTGTTTTAACTGAATCAAGTTTTTTATTTGAATAATCAATTGTGCTTATTATGTTTTCCTCAAATTTTTGTTGATAATCTTCTTTTGAAACTTTTTCTCCACTTAATAATTCGTTAATACTAACATTTAATTCTTTTGACAATTGTTGTAATAATGATAGGTCTGGCATGTAATTTCCATTTTCCCATCTAGATACTGTTTTATCAGTAACTCCTAATTTTTCTGCTAACTGCGCTTGTGTTAATTTTAGTTCTTTTCTTTTTTCAGATATAAATTTTCCTATTTTCTTTTGATCCATATCAATCATCTCCTTTGCTAGAGAATAACATTTTTTTCAAGAAATCAACACCCCACAAATAGCGAATTACTAAATTTATACAGCTTCATCATCACAGTCTTGGAATTGTGAGTTGTATAGGTTAGCATAAAAGCCACCTTTTTCTAGTAAATCTTCATGTGTGCCTTGTTCTATAATGTCTCCTTCATTCATTACCAATATTAGGTCAGCATTTTTTATTGTAGATAATCTATGTGCTATTATAAAGCTTGTTCTACCTTTCATTAGGTTATCCATTGCTGCTTGTATTTGTTCTTCTGTCCTTGTATCTATTGAGCTTGTTGCTTCGTCCAATATTAGTATTTCTGGGTTTGTTAATATAACTCTTGCTATTGTTAATAATTGTTTTTGTCCTTGTGATATATTATTTGATTCCTCATCAATTACCATATCATAACCCTTTGGTAATGTTTGTATAAAGTGATGAACATGTGCCGCTTTTGCTGCTTCTATTACTTCTTCGTCTGTCGCATCTGGTTTTCCATATTTAATATTTTCTTTGATGGTTCCACCAAATAGCCATGTATCTTGAAGCACCATTCCAAATACTTTTCTTAAATCTCCACGCTTAAATTCTTGTATATTATGTCCATCAACTAATATTGCACCTTTATTCACATCATAAAATCTCATTAAAAGTTTTACTATTGTGGTTTTACCAGCACCAGTTGGACCAACAATTGCAATTTTTTGTCCATCTTTTACTTTTTCATTAAAGTCATGTATTATAATTTTATCTTCATTGTATCCAAATTGTACATGGTCAAATGTTACATTACCTTTTATGCCTTCTGTTGATATAGCATTTTCTGGGTCTTGTTCTTCTTCTGGTTCTTCTAAGAACTCTAATATTCTTTCAGATGCTGCTGCCATTGCTTGTAACATACTTGAAATTTCTGCTATTTCATTTATTGGTCTTGTAAATTGTTTGTCATATTGAATAAATGATTGTATATTACCAACTGTAATTTTTCCTTGTACTGCTAAATATCCACCTAAAACTGCTATTCCAACATAACCAACATTTCCCGCAAAATTCATTATAGGGTACATTAAGCCTGACATAAAATGTGATTTCCATCCTGAAGTATATAATTCATCATTTAATTTTGCAAAAGCTTCTGCTTCTTCATTTTCTCTATTAAATACTTTTACTATTGTATGTCCACCATATATTTCTTCCACTTGACCATTTACATGTCCTAAATAGTCTTGTTGTTGTTTAAAGTATTTTTGTGATTTTTTTACTATAAATTTTACTAGTATTACTGCAAATGGTATTATTGCAAGTGATACTAAGGTCATACTAACACTTATTGTTAGCATCATAATAAATATACCTATAAGCGTGCATACTGCTGTAATTATTGATGTAATGCTTTGGTTCATATTTTGTGAAAATGTATCTATATCGTTTGTTATAACTGATAATACTTCACCATTTGTTTTTTTATCAAAGTATTTCATTGGCAAATGATTTATTTTTTGTGCTACTTCATTTCTTAGTCTATATGTTAATTTTTGTGATACATTTGTCATTACAAAACTTTGTATTGCTGTAAATATCATACTTATAACATATAGCATAACTAGGGTAAGCAAAATACTTGCTATTTTTGCAAAGTCAATTCCACCTGTACCTGACATTTTATTTACTAATCCATTAAATATTTCTGTTGTTGCATTTCCAGAAATTTTTGGGCCTACTATTGTAAATACTGTACTTCCTATTGCAAATATTAGCACTATTAGTAATTGCCATTTGTAGTCAAGTAAATATTTTTTGAATATTTTCTTTGCAGTGCCTTTGAAGTCTTTTGCTTTTTCTGTTTGCTTATTTGACTTTTTATTTCCTTTCATTTTTTATTCCTTTCTATTCTAACTCTTCTGCTGAAAGTTGTGATAATGCAATTTGTTTATACACTTCGCAATTTTGCATAAGTTCTTTATGAGTTCCTTTCCCTGCAATTTTTCCGTCGTCTAGCACAATTATTTGGTCTGCATTTAAAACTGTATTTATTCTTTGTGCAACTATAATTACCGTTTTATTTTGTGTTTTTTCTGCTAACGCTTCTCTTAATTTTGCATCAGTTTTATAGTCTAGTGCTGAAAAACTATCGTCAAAAACAAATATTTCTGGGTCTTTTGCAACTGCTCTTGCAATAGATAAACGTTGTTTTTGTCCACCAGATACATTGCTTCCACCTTGTGCAATTTCAGATTTATATTTATCATTTTTAGTGTCAATAAACTCTGTTGCTTGTGCTATTTCTGCTGCTAATTTCATTTGGTCGTCTGACATATTTTCATCACTATATTTTATATTACTTTCTATTGTGCCAGAGAATAGCACTCCTTTTTGTGGTACAAAGCCTATTACACTTCTTAATTCTTTTTGAGTAACATCTTTAATGTTTACCCCATCAATTAGTATTTCGCCTTTTGTGACATCATAAAAACGAGGAATTAAATTTACAACTGTAGATTTACCACTTCCTGTACTTCCTATAATTGCTGTAGTTTTTCCTGGTTCTGCTGTAAAGTTTATATCACATAATAAAGGTTCATCTGCATCAGGGTATTGGAAAGTAACATTTTTAAATTCTACTATTCCTTTTTTGCTTTCATCAAAATGTTTTGGATTTTCTGGGTCTTTTATACTGTTTTCTCTATCTAATACTTCATTGATACGTTTTGCAGATACACTTGCTCTTGGAAGCATAATTGAAAGCATAGAAATCATTAAGAATGCCATTACAATTTGCATTGTGTATTGTATAAATGCCATAATATCTCCAACTTGAATTGCATTTATATCTACGTTTTTTGCTCCTACCCAAATTATTAGTAAAGATACTAAGTTCATTACAAGCATTAAAAATGGCATCATTAGGTTCATTGCATTATTTACAAACATAAAGTTTCTCATTAGGTTTTTATTTGCTTTTTCAAATCTTGCTTCTTCTTTTTTCTCTGTATTAAAAGCTCTAATTACTGGTATACCTGTAAGCATTTCTCTTGATACTAAGTTTAATTTATCAACTAGTTCCTGCATTTTTTTGAATTTTGGCATTGCTACAACAAATAGTAATAATACAATTAGTAATACTGCACCAAGTGCAACTCCTATTATCCATGCCATTGGATTTTGCTTTAAAGCTATAACTTTAAATAGTCCACCCATACCAATTATAGGGGCATAAACAATTACTCTAAACATCATTGATACTACGTTTTGTATTTGTTGAATATCGTTTGTACTACGTGTTATTAAAGATGCTGTTGAAAATTCTTTAAATTCGCTAATTGAAAAACCTAATATTTTTTTGAATATCTTTTCTCTTAAAGCTTTTCCAAGTTTAGCTCCAACACGAGACGATAAAAACATTACTGTAATACCACATGCCATACTAACTGCTGCTACAGCTAACATTTTTAGTCCTTCTATCCATATATATTGGCTTTGGTAGTTATTTGGATCAACTATTGCTTCTGTTATTCCATTGTTTACAATTCTCGTTATGTAATCAGGTAGTGCTAAGTCTGCATATGCCTGAATTGCAAGTAATATGATAATTATAACTACTGCTAGCCATGACTGTTTTAAGTTTTTTAATATTTTAAGCATTTAATTCTCTTCCTCTCTAAAAAGCATTATGCCCTATATTATACACGACATAATGCTTTTTGTTAACATTTTTCACACAAATTTTACATTCTATTCTAATATGCTTCCTGCTTGGATGTTGTTTCCTCTTAGGAAGTCTGAGGTGCTCATTCTTTTTGCATTTTCTGCTTGTATTTCTAGTATTTGTAGTATTCCTTGTTTTGCTTTGATAAATAGCCCTTGTTTTGGGTTTGTAAATAATATTGTTCCCGCTTCTAATTCGTTTAGTTTGTATTCATATTCTTTTAGTTCAGGAAATGTAGTTAATAGCTCTTGTTCAGACATTAGTTTTGCTTTCCAAAATTTTAGCTTTTTACCATCTAAAAATGTATATGCTCCCATTATTGGGTTCAAGCCTCTAATTAGATTTTTAATTTGTTCTGCTGTTTGGTTTTGCCAATCTATTTTTGCCATTTCTTTACTAAGCATTGGAGCCATTGTAAAATCTTCTCCTTGTTTTTCTCTTGGCGCTTTTCCTTGTTCTATTAAATCAAGTGTTTTTACTAATAGTTCTCCTCCAATTTTTGTTAGTTTATCCCAAAGTTCTCCTGTTGTTTCATCTTCTCCTATTTCTACTTCTTGTTTTAAAATCATATCTCCTGTGTCCATTCCTGCATCCATATACATTGTGGTAATTCCTGTTGTTTTATCTCCATTTAAAACTGCCCATTGTATTGGAGCTGCTCCTCTGTATTTAGGTAATAATGAACCATGTACATTTATGCAACCTAGTTTTGGAATGTCTAATAATTCTTGTGGTAATATTTTTCCATATGCTACAACACATATTACATCTGGCTTTAAAGCTTTCATTTTTTCTATAAACTCTGTGTTGTTTCTTACTTTTTCAGGTTGATATATTTCCAAACCATTTTCTAAAGCATATTGTTTTACTGGCGATGCTACCATTTTCATTCCTCTGCCTTGAGGTTTGTCAGGATTTGTTACAACTGCTAATATGTTATGTTTTGCTTCTGCTAAGCATTTAAGGCTTTCTTTTGCAAAATCTGGTGTTCCCATAAATATAATATTAAGCATTTACATTCCCCCTATTTTTGTTCTTCTGGTGTTGAATATTCTAGTGTGCCTGGAATAACTTTGTCTATAAATAGTATTCCTTCTAAGTGGTCTATTTCGTGAGCTATTGCTTGTGCTAACAAGCCCTCTCCTTCTATTTCTATTTTTTCTCCATTTTCGTTTAAGGCTTCCATTACTACTTTTTCTGGTCTTATTACTTTGCCAAACTGATTTGGAAAACTTAGGCAACCTTCTTCTACTTCTTGTGTTCCTTTTTCTTTTACTATTTTAGGATTTACTAATTTAATTGGTCCTTTTTCGTCATACAAATCAATTACTACTAGTCTTTTTAATATTCCTATTTGTGGAGCTGCTAAGCCTACTCCGTCATATTTGTGCATAGTTTCAACCATGTCGTCTAATATTTCTCTTATTTTATCATCAACTATTTCTACTTCTCTTGATTTTTTTCTTAGTATTTCGTCTGTTGTTTGTCTTATTATTCTTATTGCCAAAGTCATTTCCCCCTATTCTAATTTTATCTCTCCCATTTAGTTCAAATGTAAATTTTTAAAAGAATTAGTATATTGCGCGGAAAAGTGTATTAAAAAGGCAAGGGCGCATACGCTTGTATGTAACCGCGTTTTTAATGCACTTTGACAAAGCAAGATGCTGATTATTTTAAAAATTACAGCCAATTGTTAGGATTCAAATCAATACTTAATCTAACGCTTCCACTTTTTCCTTCTTTGGTTTGTCCATATTCATTTAACATATCATTTATCAAATTGATTGTTTCGTCACCAAATTTACATTTAATAATTATACGAAAACGATATTTGTTTTTTATTTTGTCTACTGGTGCTGGCATTCCTTTATATAACATTATTCCTAAATTCTCGGTAATTACTCTGTTTTTTAGGTATTTGTGTAATTGCTCTGTTATTTTAAATGCTGACATTTTGTTTTCTGAACTAACACCAACTACTATTATATCGCAAAATGGTGGATATTTCAATTGTTTTCTCAACATAATCTCTGTATCATAAAACAATTGATAATCTTGTTTTTTAGCACATTCTATACTAAAGTTGTCAGGATTATATGTTTGTATTATTACTTTGCCTTGTGTTTCTTCTCTCCCTGCTCTACCTGCCACCTGTGTTAGTATTTGGAAGGTTCTTTCTGTTGCTCTAAAGTCGTCTATGTTTAAACTACTATCTGCTGCAATAACTCCTACTAAAGTAACATTTGGAAAGTGGTGTCCTTTTACTACCATTTGTGTTCCTATTAAAATGTCTATGTTTTCGTTCTTAAACTTGTTTAATATTTCCTCATGTGAATTCTTTTTAGTTACTGTGTCCACATCCATACGTATTGTTGTTGCTTCGGGAAATAGTAAGTTTATTTGTTCTTCTAATTTTTGTGTTCCTGCCCCAAAATATCTAATGTTTTTGCCATGACATTCTGGACATTCTTTTACAACCTCTTCTTCATATCCGCAATAATGGCATTTTAGCTTTTTGTTACTTGCATGATATGTTAATGTAATATCACAATTTTTGCATTTTATAGTATGTCCACAGTCTCTACACATTACAAAGGTTGAAAATCCTCTGCGGTTTAAAAATAGTATTGTTTGTTTATGGTTTTGCAAGTTTTCTTTTATTGCTTGGTGTAGTTTTCCACTAATCATAGATTTGTTGCCCTGTTCTAGTTCATGCCTCAAGTCTATTACCTCTACCTCTGGAAGTTTTGCATTATTAGCTCTTTTAGTTAATTTTAGTAGTTCTATTTCTCCGGTTTGCGTTTTATAATATGTATCTAAATCAGGTGTGGCGCTTCCTTCTACTAAACATATGCTATTTTCTTTTGCTAAATATCTAGCAATTTCTCTAGTATGATATTTTGGCGTAGTTTCTGATTTATATGATTGGTCATGCTCTTCATCTATAATAATTAAACCTAAATCTTGCATTGGAGCAAATATTGCAGAACGTGCTCCTATTACGATTTTAGCCTCTCCTCTTTTTATTTTGTTCCATTGATCATATCTTTCACCTACTGATAGTTTACTATGTAATACTGCAATGTTTTCTTCTCCAAAACGTGCTATAAATCTATCTACGGTTTGTGGTGTTAATGATATTTCTGGAACTAACATCAAGCTTGATTTTCCCAAGTTTAGCACCTTGTCTATTAGTTGCAAATATATTTCTGTTTTTCCTGAACCAGTTACTCCAAATAGTAAAAATTCAGAGTTAAATTGATCATCTATCGCATCTGCTACTGCATTATATGCTTGACTCTGTTCGTCATTTAGTGGAAATGGCTTGTCTCTATTTATTGCTTTATGTAAAAATGGATTTCTTTCTACCTGCTTTTCCACTATTTCTATATATCCATTTTTTTGTAATGTGTTTAGTACAGCTTTACTCACATCTGCAAATGTTTCTAAGTCTGATATTATTACTCCTTCATTTTCTATTAAAAATTCTAATGCTCTTATTTGTTTATCTGATTTAATAGTTCTGCTCTCTATTTCTTGTTGTATTTGTTCTGCATCTTTTTTTAAATATACAAAGTTTGCATTTTTTTCTTTTACTCTATTTTCTACAACTTTTGCAGTAGTTCCCGGTGGCAACATTAGTTTTATACAGTCTGATATATTGCAGAAATATCTTTTAGCCATCCAATTTGCAAGTTTTATGCTTTTCTCGTCTAAATAGTTGCCATTTACATCACTAATTTCTTTTACTTTATATTCAGAAGTTTCTTTAATATTAACTACAAAACCTTCGTCTAATTCTTTTCTATTTGAAAAAGGCACAAGAACTCTAGCACCTAATTTTATTTTAGGTGCTAATTCGTCTGGTATTTTATAATCAAATACCTTATTCAATTGCTTTGCATTACTATTTAATATTACTTCTGCTATCATATTCACTCTTTTTTTAGACAAAAAAGCAAAGTCTAAAACTCTGCTTCTGTCATATTGTATTCACTTTTTATTATTTCCATTATGATATTAACTGTTTTTTCTAGGTTGTTATTTTTTATTACGTAATCATATATTCCTATTTTAGATTCTTCATATTGTAAACGGTTTAAGCGTAACTCAATGTCTTTTGGGCTTGGCTTATCTATTCTGCTTTCCAAACGTCTTCTTAGTTCTTCTTTTGGAACTTTTAAGAATATAGTTACAATTTTAGTGTCATTACCTAATAATTTTACTAAATTTTCAACACCATTTACTTCAATGTCTTTTACTATAATTTTACCATTTTGCATCTTTTCATTTAATAATTTTCTTGAGGTTCCATAGTAATGATTATGGTGAGCAGAGTATTCATATAGTTCTCCTCTAGCTATCATTGCCTCAAATTCCTCTGTTGATACAAAATTATATGTTTTGCCTGGTATATCATTTTCTCTAGGAGCTCTATCTGTAAAAGATGGAAGTGATTCAACATTATCCATTCTTGCTATTAGCTCTTTTTTTATGGTATCTTTACCAGCACCTGAAACTCCAGATAATAATACTAACATGGTTTCACCTTACCTTCTGCTATTTCATCAGCAGCAAGTGATACTGGTGATGGTTCATCTTTCTTTGTTAAAGGTGTACTTCCAGCAGCTATTTGTCTAGCTCTTTTTGAAGTAACAGTTACTAATCTAAAACGATTATCTACCTTTTCTAATAATTCTAATACAGTTGGTTTTACTAACATATTTTTCCCTTCTTTCTATTCAGTTTCTACCTTATTTGTGTCGCCTTCAAATCTTCCGGCTACTGTTTCTGGTTGAACTGCTGATAATACAACATGGTTTGAGTCCATTACTATTACAGCTCTTGTTCTTCTACCACATGTAGCATCAATTGCCCTTCCAGTATCTTTGGCATCTTGTACTAATCTTTTAATTGGTGCAGATTCTGGGCTTACTATAGCTATTATTCTATCTGATGATACAATATTTCCAAAACCTATATTTATCAATTGCATAAAAGTCCTCCTTTGTTATTCAATATTTTGAATTTGTTCTCTTATGTCTTCTAATACAGTTTTCATTTCTATTACCAAATTAGTAATTTCTAATTTTCCTGATTTCGAACCAATTGTGTTTGTTTCTCTGTTCATTTCTTGAATTAAGAAATCTAGCTTTTTGCCCACTGGTTCTTCTTGTTCTAATAAGTTTTTAAATTGTGCTATATGGCTTTTTAGTCTGGTTAGTTCTTCCTCTGTAGAACATTTATCAGAGTAAATTACTATTTCTTGAGCTAATCTGTCTTTATCTACTATGTCAATTTTTAAAAGCTCTTTTATTCTTTCTTCTAATTTTACTATATATTCTTCTACAAGTCCAGTAGAAAGTTCAGAAATTTTGTTAACATTTTCTTCTACACTTGATAATCTTGTTTGTAAATCTTGTTTAATTTTGCTTCCTTCTATGCTTCTCATATCTATGAAATTGTCTATAGCTGTTTCTAAGCACTCCGACAACTCTTGCCAAATCGTTTCTAAACTATCTTCTTCTAATTGAATATTTAATACATCCGGCATTTTAGAAACTTCTGTAGCTCTAAGTCCACTTGGTATATCAGCCTCTTCTGCAAGTTCTGTTAGTTCTTTTATATATAGTTTAGCTAATTCTTTATTAAGTACTACGTTTTTTCCATCCAGTCCATAATTAGCATAGCTTATAAATACTTCTATTTTTCCCCTTGCGACTCTATTTAATACTGATTTTCTAACTTTGTCTTCTAAATATAGTAAGTTTCTTGGTGCTTTAACAGTAATATCTGCATATTTGTGGTTTACTGAACGAATTTCTACCAAATACTCTCGTCCATCTTTTTCTAGCTTTGCTCTTCCAAAGCCTGTCATACTTTTCATTGTATTATTTTCCTCTCATATTTATTTTTTTACAATTTCTTTTTTTATTGAATCAATTAAATATTGTTTTTTCATTTTTTTGTAAACTATTATTGATTTTGCTGTGTAATATATTGCAATTGCATATGTTAAAAGTACTGCAATTATTACAAATTTACTATTTAACATTATGTCTATATAAATAAATGCTAACATACAAAGTGCTAAAAATAATATTTCAATTCCATATATTGCTGCTTTTCCACTATCTTTTTTATATGCAAATTCAAAAATTCCTATTGCTACTGCAAGTAAAGATACTGCAAATACTTTTAAGTCTACTATAAATATCGAGCTTTCAATATTCATAAAGCCAAGAATTATACAGTTTAAAAATAGAACTATTGCAATTGCTATAATTATATTTTTAAATACTTCTCCATTCATCTTTTTTTGTTGTTCTTCTGTTACAGTTTTCTTTGACTTTATTTCTTGTTTTAGAACTTTTTGCATTTCTTGCATATCTACTGTTTTGACTTCTTTTTTAGTTTCAACTTCCTCTACAACCTCTTCAGTCTCAGCTTTTGTATCAATTTCTTCTACCACTGTTTTTTTACTTTTAGTTGGTTTTTTCTCTGTTTTCTTACTAGGTTCCGTTTTCTTAGTTGTTGCTTTTTTAGCTGTTGTTTTTTTAGTTGTAGTCTTTGTACTAGTTTCTTTTTTTGCAGTTGATCTTGTACCAGTCTCCTTTTTAGTTGCCGGTTTTGTGTTTTTCTTTGTTGTTGTTTTCTTTTCTACTGGCTCTGCTTTTTTTGTAGTCTTTTTTGTAGTTTTCTCTTTCTTTTCTGTTGGCATTTTAATTTCTCCTTTTATAATTCAAATTCATATACAATGTTGCTCATAATAGTAATTGATGCTGTTTCTGTTCTTAATATTCTTTTTCCTAATGTTACCACTTTTGCACCTGCTTTTGCAAGTTTTTCTACTTCTGTTTTGTCCATTCCACCTTCTGGACCTATTATAATTCCAATTTTTAAATCTTTAGTTCCATCTAGTTTTTTCAACTCGTTTTTTAATGTATTTTCTTTTTCTTCTTCATAAGCTAAAATCACTGCATCAAATTCTTTAATTTTTTCACATAAATTATTTATATCAATTGGCATTTCTACTGTTGGTATTAGATCTCTTCCACTTTGTTTTGCTGCTGACTCTGCAATTTTTTGCCAACGTTCTATTTTCTTGCCTTCTTTTTTACTATCTAGTTTTACTACACATCTTACCATTTCAACTGGCACTATTTGTTTAGCACCTAATTCTGTATTTTTTTGTATTATATATTCCATTTTATCAGCTTTTGGAAGCCCCTGAAAAATTGTAACTTGCACATTGCTTTCTACAAAGCTTTTTACGCAGTCTTGTATATCACACATTACATATTCAGGAGTAATTTGAGATATTGTAGTAATATAGTTTAAGGTTGTATCTAAATTGCAAATAGTTAGTTCTTCGCCTATTTTAGCTCTTAATACTTGATTTATATGTTTTACATCTTCTCCAATTATCTTTATTTTGTTTTCTTCAATTTGATTTGTTTTCACGAAAAATTTTGGCATTGTTTCTCCTTTTAAATTACTCATATATTTTACCACATTATTATAAAATTGCCAATGGTAACATTAAATTTTAAATTATTTCTTCCATAATTTCTTGTATATTTGTAACTGGCTTTGCTCCTTGTTTGATAAGATCATTTGTGCCATATGAATTTATGCTTGTAATGTTACCTGGTATTACAAATACATCTTTTCCTTGTTCTAGAGCATAGTCTACCGTAATTAAGGTTCCACTTTTTTGTTTTGCTTCTACTACTAATACTCCATTTGAAAGTCCACTAATTATTCTATTTCTTGATGGAAAGTTCATTGGTAATGGCTTTATATGTGGCTCATATTCTGTTATTACTGCTCCACCTTTTTTTACAATCTCATTACATAATTCTTTATTTTCAGCTGGGTATATATGTTTTAGTCCGCTTCCCAATACTGCTATTGTTTTACCATTTGCTTTAACTGCACCTAAATGTGCATATGTATCAATTCCTCTTGCCAGTCCACTTACTATTACAAAGCCTTCTTTGGCAAGTTCATAAGCAAAATTAAAAGCCACTCTTTTACCATAGTCACTTGCATCTCTGCAACCAATTATAGCTATTGATGGCTTATTTAAAACTAATTCATCACCCACTAGATATAATTTAGCAGGTGATGAATATATATTGTTTAATTTTTCTGGATATTCTTTTTGAGCTTGATAAATAATTTTCATAAAATTTCCTCCTAAAATGATCAAGCCCCGTTTTTTGTTATTTTACTGATTTTACTACGTTTTCCATTAACATAGCAATTGTCATTGGTCCAACTCCACCTGGAACTGGAGTAATATATGCTGCTTTACTTTCTACATTTTGATAGTCAACGTCCCCTACAAGTTTTCCATCTTCATTTCTGTTTATTCCCACATCTATTACCACTGCGCCTTCTTTTACCATATCTGCTGTTACAAATTTAGGTTTTCCAATTGCTGCAACTAAAATGTCTGCTTGTTTTGTTATTTCTCCTAAATTTTTTGTTCTTGAGTGGCAAATAGTTACTGTTGCATTTTTGTTTAATAAGCATTGTGCTAAAGGTTTACCTACAATATTGCTTCTACCAATAACTACTGCATGTTTACCTTCTATATCTATGTTATATTCTTCTAGCATTTTCATAACTCCTGCTGGTGTACAAGATACAAAGCAGTCTTCTCCAATAGCTAGTTTGCCTACATTTATTGGATGAAATCCATCTACATCTTTTTTATAGTCTATAGCATTAAAAGCTTCTCTAATGTCTAAATGCTTTGGTATTGGACTTTGAAGCAAAATTCCATTAACATCTTTTCTATTATTTAGTTCTTCAATTAAGTTTAATAGTTCTTCTCTTGTTGTGTTTTCAGGTAATAAAAATTCTTCAAACTCAACTCCGATTTCATTACATGCTTTACTTTTATTACGCACATATACAGCTGATGCACTATCATTTCCAACCATTATTACTGCTAATTTAGGAAATATGCCTTTTTCTTTTAGTTCATCAACTTCTATCTTTAAGTTTGCTCTTACCTTTGTTGCTAGTTCTTTTCCATTTATAATTATTGCCATTTGTTCTCTCCTTCTTTATTTTGTCTTATTATATAATACTGTTGTTCAAATAGCAACATTTTTTGTTTTAAGTACGTGTGTTTGCTTTTTGTCCGATTTTATGGTATAATTTATATAACTTCACTAATAGTGAAAAATATTTTATATAAAGGAGATACACACAATGAAAACTGCCAATGATATCACCAAAGCCTACAATGAGACCTGGCGGAAGGACAATGACCTGATTTACTTCCTCCTTGGAGGAACGGTGAGTGACTTTCTTGAGGAACAGTATGAAAAAGCCAAAGAAGGTTATAAGACGTTTCCTTACGAAATGTCCTATGAAGCCTTTGAAGAAAAGTTTTTGGATCCGCAAATTGCCAGAAAAATTTTTCAGAGAGCCGGATTCGATGTAACTTTCTTCACCACTCCTTCCACTGGACATCTTTTCTGGAAGAAGCCCGGTGTAGGAATGGCAAGAATCACCATTAAGCGCTAATCCTTTTTCCTGTCACAACAATTGTTGTGGCAGGATTTTTATTTTTGTGTTGCAAAGTTTATCCCTCTTGCAACAACATCTTTCATGTTTTCAATTAAATCGTCTATTTCTTTTGGAGTTACTATAAAGTTATAATCTTCTGGTGTTAATATTTCTTTTATCATTTCATATTTATCTTCTTCTTGTAATTGATTTAAAAATTCATTTGACTTTGCTTCTTCTTGAACTTTTTGAATAAATAAATCTAAACTGTCTGCAGCTATTGTTGCCGCTTCTACAACTGTTGGTATTCCTATTGCAATAACTGGCACTCCTAAAGTGTCTTTTGTTAGTTCTTTTCTTTCATTTCCAACCCCTGCACCTGGAACAATTCCTGTATCTGCAAGTTGTACTGTACTGCTAATTCTCTCTATACTTCTTGAGGCTAGTGCATCAATTACAATTATCAATTTTGGATGAATGTTTTCTACTATTCCTTTTATAACTTCTAGTGTTTCTATTCCAGTGGTTCCAAGGACCCCAGGTGCTACAGCACTTACTGGTCTAGTGTCTTTATCAAGTACATCTGGCATATAGTTTAGCAAATGTCTTGTAATATCTATTTCATTTACTACTTTAGGTCCTAATGCATCTGGTGTAACATATAAATTTCCTAATCCAACAACAAGTATATCCTCTTGTGGACCTACTAAGGCTCCAATTAAATTTTTCAATTCCTTTGTTACTGCTTCTGATGCTTTTTGTATTTCGTCTTCTCCTGCTATTTTTAAATTTTTAATATCTATAGTAATATATGTGCCTTTTCTTTTACCTATTGCTTGTTCTCCATTATCATTTAGTACTTTTACTCTTGATATTTTTATATCGTCTGTAAAGCTTTCTTCTTGCGTTTCTAGTCCATCCACTTCATTTGATATATTATTGGCTTTTTTAAATAAATCTCTTCTTTCTAAGGCTAAATCAGTTCTAAAATTAATCATATAATCTACCTCCAAAAATATTATTTCCAAAAACTACATGATTATTCTAAAAAACACTTGATATTTTTTGTTTTTTTTGCTATTATATGTAGGTAGTATTTATGCAGGTGTGGCGGAATTGGCAGACGCACAGGACTCAAAATCCTGCGAAGTAACATTCGTGTGGGTTCGACCCCCACCACCTGCACCACAAAAAATCTCTAGATTTTTCTAGAGATTTTTTTATTTCACATTATATTCAATGCAGTGGACCTTAATTATTTTACTTGTGTATTCGTCTTGTAAATAATTTATTTTAAAGTCTTCTTTATTTGCTTCTACTAGTTTGTATTTACTTAAATCAACCAATATTTCATCTGATAAATTCATTCCTAATGGCAAAGTCTGGTTTGTATTGTCATAAAATGTAATGTTTGAATAATACAATACTTGCATAGCTTCTTTTAGATTTACTTTGTATAAGTATATTTCATCTTCTAATTTATTTTCATTAACCGCTTCATTTTCACTCAAATGAAATATATTCAAATTTTTAGTGTCTAGTTCTTTGTTAGAAGTTAGATATAGCGAAATATTTTGAAATGTTGTTATCTTGCAAAATGCTTCTTTTAATAGATTCAAGTAATTTCTTAAGGTGTCTATATATAAGTCTAAGTCTGTTTGCTTATTTATGTTTAGTACTTTATATTTATCTTTTTCTATTTCCCTGTGTTTTTTATTATCTATAGTCTTTATTTTAGTAATGTCTTCTGACAAACCTCCAAATATGTCAAAATCCTTTAATTCCATAGTCTCTATATTATCTTCATAACTTGTTTTTAGTTTTTGCAATTCTTGCTCTAATAATTTCTTTTGTGTTGCTGTTAGTTTATCGCTTTCAGTTTTATTTATTATTTGTGCTGATGTCAATGACTGTTTAACTGCAAATATTGCATCTGTTTCATTCTTAGATAATTTTCTTCTTTGAACTTCATCTGCTTTTTTTCCAAAATCTTCAATATCATCTTCATAATTAAAGCTTTTACCTATCTTTTCTTTTTCAACATCCTTCTCTTCTTCGCCTTCATTTAAGCTTGGTAATTCATCTTTATTTGTAAACTTCCAAAATTCAAAAATGCTTTTTTTATGAAGTTCTATTTCATTTAAATAAATATTTGCATTTTTTATTTTTCTTTCTAGATTTACTTGTTTTAGCTCTAAAGCTTTTTCATCTATTTTTAGTGCTTTTGCCATTTTCTGTCTTGCTTCTAATTTAGTACACACCTCTATTAAATCTTCAATTGTGTACTGCTTTGTTTGCGCTTCTACATTCTCCTCTTTGGCTTGTTTTTCTATTTTTTTCTCTATATTGTTTGGCTTATTCTTATTTATTGGCTTTAGCTCTTTTTTTCTTGTTGAAAAATAATATTTGACTTTTCCTAAAAAGCTCTTTTTGCATTCCAAGAAAGTAGATATTTGACGTTGTTTACTTAGATATTCTTCATTCTGCTTTTCAACTTCTTTTTTTATTTTTTCTAATTTTGCCTGTGCCTCTTGTATTTTCTTTTCTTCTAAGTTGATTAACATTCTCTTTTGATTTGCTTCAAATTGTATAAAGTCTGTTAGATTTTCATAGCTAATTTCTTTTTCCCATAATGTAGTTTTTAGTGAAAACTCTAGTGAACCTTCATCATTTATTTTTGTTTTGAAATTAAAGTCATCTGGAAATGCTGTCGACAAAATAAATAGAGCTTTTATTAACTTGTATTGTTTTAATGCTTGCTCCTTACTATCTAAAGTTATTATATAATCGCTTTTTATTTTTTCATAAACATTAGCTCTTCCCACTATTTTTATACACATTTTTTGTTTTTTATCATATACTTCAAAAATATTAGGCCATTCTTTAGTGTAATACCACAAATAATTTTCCAAATCAGTTATTTGACTTTTTAATAAATAGTTTCCTGAATACTCTTGATAAGTAATTGGTACAAATATGTTTTCTTTTTTTCTCTTTTTCTTGCTTTCTATTTGTTTTTTTAGCAAGTAAAATAGTGCTGAATTATTATATTCATTTGTTGGTACTAGCATAAAGTATTGATCTGATACATCTGAATAGTATATTTGCCATGTATAATTTCCATCATATTTTACTTGGTTAGGTATCTGATCATTTAGTTTTTCTTGTTCTTTCTCTACTTTTTTTATATCTTCTATATTTGTATCATTAAGTAATCTTAAAAATGTAGCAAACTTCTCGACATTTTGCTCTGTCTTTGAGTCTAAATAGTTTCCAATTGGACTACTTAATTTATATTTTTCATTTAAATTGGTTAGTCTATCTGTTGGAGTTAAAAGAATTTCAATATTATTTACATCAATATATTTATATACTTTATATGTTGTATCATTATATGATTTTAAAGGTCTAAAAGAAAATGGAGTAAATTCTGTTAAAAATTTCGGTATTCTTTCTAAATTCAATCCAATATATTCCAGTTTTTCTTTTAATTTTTCTTTATCTTCTGCAATGTTTTTGCGCATTTTTTCCTCCTGTAAATTATCTAAGTTTTTTGGAGCGGGTAGCGGGAATCGAACCCGCGCGATCAGGTCGGAAGCATGACATTCTACCACTAAATTATACCCGCAAATTTTATATATTTATTATAAGTCAAATTGCTCATAATTGCAATATTTTTTAAAAGTCTATTTAGTAAATTTAGGAACAAAATATTTTTATATACTTTGTCAACAGTCCGAAAAAGACAATACTAAAGTATTGTCTTTTTATTTTTATTCTACAAATGATTCTGGTTTCTTATCTAAGGTTTGAATATAATCGTCTGGTTGATATTCTTTTTGATTTGTTATTACATCTTTTATAGGTATTATTGTATTATCTTGTAAAATAACATATTCATAAGTAAAGGTTAATACCTCATCATAATATTTACTTAATAAATCTATCTTCATAGTTGTTGTTTGAATATTTCCGTTTTCGTCATAATAATTTAGTATTTCATAAAACCCTTTATCCGTTTTTAATATTCTCTCATTATATATTTTTATTATTTCTTCGCCTTCATAATTTCCACTTACTTTGAGTATTTCTGTGTTCGTTCCTGCATTTTGACTTTTTTGTTCAAGTTTATAAAGTATGTTATCTTTCACATACCAATAAGCAGTAATAAAATTATAATCTATTTTTTTTGCATATAGGTCCTCTGTATATGATTTCTTTGTATAATTTTTTAATTCATATACTGCCTTTTCATAACTTTCATAATTGTTTTCATTATTATCTATGTTATTGTCATGTAGCCTATATATGTTATCCATATCATCTATAAAAGGTATATCTGTACTATTAGACGGCAATAAACTTAATACCTTCATATCATATGGTATCTCATACACTTTCTTATAACTCATCTCATCTTGCGTTAGTTTCTTAGGATTAAAAATATATACTGTATTATCATTTACAAAAGTGTATTTAGTAAATAATGTATTTGTACTTAGTACTTCTCCTCCTACAAACTTTTTATAATCCATTGTAGTTTTGTTATTCTTTTTCATTACTGCCTCAATAAGATTCTTCGGCTCTGTTTCATCAGGAATGTCACCCTTATCTATATTTTTATTTTTTAATAAAATTCCACTTACAATTGCTATTCCAATTACTAATAGTACAATTATTAAATATATAATTTTCTTATTTTTCATTTGTTTGCCTCCTAATATAATTTTTTATTATTATATCATATAAAATTATGCTTATACTATATTTTATATTGAATTTTTTCAAATGATTATATATAATATTTATGAGGTGTTTTATATGAATTTAGAAGATTTAAATCAATTCCTTATAAATAAACATGTATGGATTATTTTGTTAACTATTATTATCTCTATAATTCTTTTAAGAGCAAAGGATAGAGTTCTAAATAGAGCAATTAGAAGAATTGAACAACGTGATAATTCAAGAGAATTCAAGAGAGAAATCACATACATAAAACTTGCTAAACATATTATAAACTATGTTATTATAATTATTGCATTTTTATTTATTTTGCAATTGCTAGGATTTAATGTTAGCTCTTTAATAGCTGGACTTGGGGTTGTTTCTGTTATAGCTGGTCTTGCTCTTCAAGATGCTTTAAAAGACATTATTATGGGATTTAATATTATAGTTGATAACTACTTTTCTGTGGGAGATATTATAAAAATTGCTGATGTTGAAGGTAAAGTAATTGAGCTTGGAGTTAAATCAACTAAATTAAAAGATGTAAATAACGATAATATCTTTGTTATTGCTAATAGAAATATATCGCAATCCTTACGATTATCTGACCAATTAGTAGTTGATGTGCCAGTCTCATATGATGAACCTACAGAAAAAATTGAAAAACTTATAGATATAATGGTTGAACAGATATCTCAATGTCCTAATATTAAAGGTGCAAAATATTTAGGCATAAGTGAATTTAAAGATTCTTCTGTAGCTTATAGGATAATGATATATTGTTCACCTGAATACAAACTAGCTTCAAGAAGATATGCTTTAAGAATTATAAAATTAACATTAGATGCAAACAACATAATAATACCATATAATCAACTTGATATTCATCAAAAATAAAAGTGGGCTTCAATAAAGTCCACTTTTACTCTTCTACATATCCTATATATGGTAAGTTTCTATATTTTTCATCATAGTCTAAACCATATCCAAGTACAAATTTATTTTCTATTTCAAATCCAACATAGTCTAAATTTATTTCTTTTTGTCTTCTTTCCTTTTTATCCAAAAGCACACATATTTTTAAGCTCTTTGGATTTTTAGTTTTTAAATAATCACGCAAATAGTTTAATGTTATTCCTGAATCTATTATATCTTCAATAATTATTACATTTTTGTTTTCTATGTCTTCACTTATATCTAATTTAAAATCTAATTTTCCTGTTGTATATCTATTATTTACACCATAACTACTAACTCTCACAAAATCTAATATTACATCACTTCCAGTAATTTTTTTAGATAAATCTATTGTAAAATATACAGCTCCTTTTAATGTACATACTAGAACAATGTCCTCTCCATTATAGTCTTTTGAAATTTGGTTTGCTAATTCTTCTATTCTTTTATTTAAAGTATCTTCATCTATTAATATCTTATGTTCTAACATTTTTATTACTCCTTTTATCCTAGTTTATCTCCATTTTCTACCTTTTCAGTTGGTTGTATTAACACTACTCCTTGTTTACTATATGTTCCTAATACTAATACCTGTGAAAGAAAATTTGCTATTTGTTTTTCTGGGAAGTTTACAACTGCAAGTATTTGCTTGCCTTCTAGTTCTTCAGGTTTATATACCTCTGTTATTTGTGCAGAAGATTTTTTTATTCCAATCTCATCTCCAAAATCAATTTCTAGTTTGTATGCAGGTCTCTTAGCTTCTTTAAATATCTCTGCTTTTACAATTGTTCCAACCCTAATATCTAATTTCATAAAATCATTAAATGTCGCCACGTAAAACCATCTCCCTAAATTAAATTTTTATAATGTTATCACAAAATTCAAAAATATACAACAAAAATTTATTTTATTTTTGTAATAGAAACTTCTAACAAGAGCATACCGAATTTGGTATGCTCTTGTTTTTATTTTTATTTATATTCTTCTACTTCTTTTTTAATTTTTGATATAAAGTCTTCTAGTCCCATTGCTCCAATATCACCATCTGATCTAGAACGAACTCCTACTGCGTTTGCCTCTACTTCTTTATCTCCTATAATTAACATATATGGAATTTTTTGAAGTTGTGCTTCTCTAATTTTGTAACCAATTTTTTCTTGTCTTTCATCAAGTTCTGCACGAATTCCATTGTTGTCTAGTTCTTCTAGAACCTTTTCAGCATATTCTTTATGTGCATCAGCTATTGGTAATATTTTTACTTGTACTGGTGATAACCATGTTGGGAATGCACCTGCATAATGTTCTGTTAAAATACCAATAAATCTTTCAAATGAACCAAATAATGCTCTGTGTAGCATAATTGGTGTTTTCTTTTCTCCGTCAGAATCAATATATGATAAATTAAATCTTAATGGTAATTGGAAATCAACTTGTACTGTTCCCATTTGCCATTCTCTTCCTAAACAGTCCTTCATTTTAATATCAATTTTTGGACCATAGAAAGCTCCATCACCTTCATTTACACGATAGTTGTCTTTACCACATATTTCATCTAATACATCTTTTAAGTCCGCTTCTGCTTTATTCCATAAATTGATGTCTCCCATATAATCTTCTGGTCTAGTAGATAATGTTAATATAAAGTCTAATCCAAATATATTATATAGTTTTTTAGCAATTTCAAGAATGTTTTTAATCTCTTCTTTAATTTGTGATTCCATAACATAGTTGTGTGAATCATCTTGTCTAAACATTCTTACACGGAACAAACCATTTAATTGTCCAGATTTTTCGTTACGATGTATAACATCTATATCACTAAATCTTAAAGGTAAGTCTTTGTAACTTCTTAATTTGCTTTGATAAATTTTAATAGAGTTTGGACAGTTCATTGGTTTTAAAGCTTGTTCTTTTCCATCACTATCTATTAAAACAAACATATCTTCTTTGTAATGATCCCAATGTCCTGATGTTTTCCATAAACTACTACTGTTTAATTGTGGACCAGAGAATTCTTGATATCCTCTCTTTTTATGCTCTTTTCTCCAAAGGTCTATAAGTATATTCATCATTGTGAAGCCTTTAGGCATCCAATATGCCATACCTGGTGCAGTCTCATCAAAGAAGAATAAATCTAATTCTTTTCCTAATTTACGGTGATCTCTTTTTTTAGCTTCTTCTAACATGTGTAAATATTCTTCTAGCATACTTGCTTTAGGGAATGCAATACCATAAATTCTTTGAAGAGTTTGTTTTGTTTCGTCTCCTCTCCAATATGAAGCTGATGAATGTAATAACTTGAATGCTTTTACTGAACCTGTGCTCATAATATGTGGTCCTGCACATAATTCTTTAAATTCTCCTTGGTCATAAAAACTAATCTCTTCGTCTTCTGGTAATTCTTCAATTAGTTCTACTTTGTATGGTTCTTTTCTATCTTTCATTAACTTAATAGCGTCTTCTCTTGGAAGAGTATATCTTGTAATTGGTAAATCCTCTTTTACAATCTTTTTCATTTCTTCTTCGATTTTAGCTAAATCTTCCTCTGTAAATGGTTTTTCTACATCAAAATCATAATAGAATCCATTGTCAATAGATGGACCAATTGTTAATTTTGCGCTATCTCCATATAGTCTTTTTATAGCTTGTGCCATAATATGAGATGTCGTATGCCAATATGCCTTTTTACCATCTAAATCATCAAAAGTTAAAATTTCTAATTTACAGTCTTTTTCTATTATAGTACGTAAATCTTTCACCTCTCCATCAATCTTTGCAGCCATAGCATTTCTTGCTAAGCCTTCACTCAATTTTTTTGCTACTTCTAAAACAGAAGAACCTTCATTAACCTCTATTTTAGAACCATCTTTTAATTCTACTTTTACCATAGTTTCTCCTCCTTTTAATAAAAAATTTTAGTGCTTATTCCTATTTTTTTGAGCAATACAAAAGCACTTCTAAAGTATTGCTACCTTAGGAGTGCTTATATACACGGTTCCATCCTATTTTTAACTTAATTACTCTTTAACGCAGATATACGCCTAGCTTTTAACTAGGAACTAATGAGGTAGTTTTTCAAATCTGTTTATTTAAGTTGGCTTTCAGCCGGTGACCAACTCTCTCTTTCAACAACCTTGATTTTACTTTGTCTCATTCTTGTCTTTATTTTTCAAACTATATATTATTATACTCGCTGTTTTCACAAGTGTCAAGTGATTCTAGTGAAAGTTTTTTCTATTTTGCTATTATATTATCATTTGATGGATATTTGGCTTTTACCGTTGGACTTACATAAATTTTCACGTCTGCATATTTTTCTGTAAAAGTTGTCGATATTTCTATATTATCTCCACATGCTGATAAATCTAGTTCTTTTAAAGATAAACACTCAAATTTTTCTAGTTCAAAAATAAAACTTACATCAGGAGTTGTCACTATTATTTTTTCAATTGAAATCACATCTCCAGTACAGTCAATAGTTATAGGCTCTGCAAATATTGGAGTTCCAGATATGAAATCTATCCATATTTTATCTATGCTTTTTCCATTTACTGTTTTAGGCACAATGTATTCTGTATTAGGAGAATAACATAAATTCCAATTATCATTTTGAAAAAATGCTGTAAATCCATTCTCTTCTACACAATTGTCCACATTTCCTATTTCGTATATTTGGTTTATTATAATTTCTTTATTTGGCAAGTTCAATGTATAAATATGATTGTTAAAAAATGCAATTGCACAATTTTCATCTATTTGAATTTTGCTAGCTATAACTGGCCATATCCACCCAGTAGTTGTACTAGTTCTCTTTTCTTCTCCATCTTCTGTATATACTACTGTGTATTTTTTAGCAAGGTTAATAACTATTCCTTCTAAAGTCATTTCATTTTCAACTTTTATTTTTCCGCTAAATATTAAGGATATTTTAGTTATCGTTTTTGTAATTCTTGTTGTTGCATCTGCTGTAGCAATATAATAGTTGTCTTGATATTTGAATGTTATTTCTATATCTTGCTCATTGACCTCATAAGAACTAAACTCTAATTCTGTTTCTGCATTAGGTATTATATCGTTATTTATAAATTTCAAATTAGTAGGTACATTTGAAATATCTACTATATTCGTTGCTAATATTCCCTTTTTGTCCTCTCCTAAAATATATCTTTCCAGAATGTCTGGTACCTTTTCTGTATCTCTTGTCTGATTCTCTATCCAGTTGTTTAAATTATTTAAACTTGTCAAATCACTATCTTGTGCTTGGTCCATTTTATTTTGAGCATCTTGTGCTCTTTTTATTATTCCTGTATCTCCAAATAATGCATTTATGGTTACTCCTGCTAATATTAGTAGCACTACTATTGTAACCACTAGTGCAATTAATGTGATACCGTTTTGTTTTAGATAATTTCTTTTGTTCTTTGTTTTCATTTTTTGTACCTTTTATATGATATTATTTATCATATTCCTTTCCTTTTATTTCTTAAATTTTCTAAATTATACATTTAGTTTTTTGTACTCTGTTCTAATATTTGACATTTATCAAGTACATTACTTTGCATTTTTATTCATATATTTAATATTAAAATCTGTCTTACATCGACCTCCTTTTATTTCGGGGCACAGCAAAAACGGATTTCAAGAATTCCTATGCAGTGCAAATTGTCAAAACTTCTAGGCATTTGTATATTTATCTTCTCCCAAAACATTCTTAAGACACGAAAAAGACAGGTACTAAATATTTTCATATTTAATATCTGTCTTTAATATGCTTAATA
>ERZ827458.882-NODE-882-length-30622-cov-18.431969_pt1 | contig 30622 bp, 28 predicted proteins | sample MGYA00519706_ERZ827458 | MGnify/ENA primary metagenome ERZ827458 (study PRJEB31778, sample SAMEA3449309) | human gut metagenome | biome: human gut; feature: human-associated habitat; material: faeces | place: United Kingdom | collected 2010/2012 ...
CTAAACCCGAAAAATCATCGTGACTAAACCCGCAACAACTAATTGAACACAAACAGACACGGGCGAAGACCACACGCTCGAGGGCATGTGGCCCGAACCCGGGCCCGGGGTGGACGACGAATGGCGCGCCGACCTGGACCACGACGACGGCGCGGGCCCGCGGGCCGTCGGCATGGACCGGATCATCGAGGGCATATGGGCCGAGGACCATCGAGGACGCAACGGCGCGGACCACGGATGGTGGTCCCTCGACGAAGGGGCCAGGCCATGAGCGACCGCCCAGGGACCACAGGGGCCACAAGCGAATGGCCCAGACTCGGCCGATGCAGATGGGCCCGGTGCCCGCACCCCGAGACCCTGGTATGGGCGGACGGGTACTGCTCGGCCCGATGCCGGCGCCAGGCGCGCAAGGCGGAACCGGGACGGGTGCCGGCCGGCCACTGCCGCATGTGCGGCGAACCCGTGTACAAGCCCGCCCAGGGACCCGTGCCCGACTTCTGCTCCGACCGGTGCCGCAACAGGTGGAACCGGCTCGCCCGCACCGGGACAAGTGCCCGCCCACGGCGATCGTGCCACGAATGCGGCGCACGGCTCGATACCGGCACGCGAGGCGAATACTGCGGCGACGCATGCCGCAAGGCACATGACTACAAGACGGCGCGCGATCGGCGCATGCTGCGCTCCGCCGCCAACGCCGGAACCATCGAAAGGCTCAGAATGAACGCCGACGACCTGCTGACGAGGGCGCACGCCATCGAACTGGACACCGAAACCATACGGCGACATGGCATCGAGACGCGCGCCCGCACCCACATCCTGCTCATGCGCATGCTCACGCTCGCCGCCGTCCACGACCCCCGGTCCGTCACGCAGGCGGGACCCGACGGCCAGATCGGCCGCATCATCGACGCATGCGACCGGACCGGCGAGGACGGGGACGCGGAACGACTCCTGCGCCGCCACGGACCGGACCGCGGCGCCGCAGGGAAGGGAGAGGAGCACGCATGGCCATCAGCATGACCAAACTCAGCAGCGCCGACTACTACCTCGACCGCACGCGCGAGGCGCTCCAGGCCGACGGCGCCATACCCGACGAGGCCACGCCCGGACCGCTCACAGGCCCCGACCCAGCCGCCTACTACAACGCCGAAGGCAACCCGCCCGGCCGGTGGATCGGATCGGCCAGCAGGCTGCTCGGCGGCGAGACCGGACGGCAGGCCGGCGCCGAGACCGTGCGCATGCTCATCAACGAACGCCGAAACCCCGAAACCGGCCGCAGCCTCGACCAGGCCGGCATACGGGCCGACAACGACGGGCAGCCGCCCATCGCCGGATACGATCTGACCCAGACCGTGCCCAAAAGCGTGAGCATCCTCTGGGCGTTCGCCGACCAGGACACGCGCCGCGCCATCGACGAATGCCTCCACCAGGCGGCCGACATGACCATCGGCTACTTCGAAGCCGAATACGCGGCCACCCGGGCCGGGGCCGGCGGCGTCGCCAGCACGGCCTGCGACGGGGTCGCCGGCTTCGCCTTCGACCACTGGGACTCCAGGGACGGCGACCCCCACCCGCACACGCACCTGGTCATCTCCAACCGGGTGCGCCGCACCACGGACGGCCAATGGACCGCGCTCGACGGACGCGCCGTCTACGGGGCCACCGTCGAACTGAGCGAATACAACGCCAACCTCGTCAAGGACCTGCTCACCCAACGACTCGGCTGGGCCTGGCACGAACCGGCCCGCGCCCGCGGACGCGGCACCAGGGCCGTGGCCGGCGAGGTCCAGGGAGTGCCCGAGGAGCTCATCGACGCGTTCAGCGGACGCGACAGGGAGATCGAAACCCGGCTCGCCGCCATCATCGACGAGGAGGAACGCCGCACCGGCCATACGATCGGATGGAAACGACGCGCCGAACTCCACAAACAGGTCTGGCTGGAAACCCGCAAGCCCAAGACCGACGCCCGACCCGGACTGGCAGAACTGACCCGACGATGGCACGGCAAACTGCGGGCCGAAGCCCCCGGCACCAGCATCGACGCCATGTGGCAGGCGGTCGACTCGCACCGGGACAGGACCATAGAACTGGGACAGACCGTCTCCCGGGCCGCGGGCATCCGCCTCGCCGGACAGCTCGCCGACCACCAGACACCCGGCCGGACGGAACTCGAACGGCTCGCCGACGCTGCCATGGCACACACCGAACGCACCCGCGCCACATGGACGCTCAGCAACATCCGGGCCGAAGCCGAACGCCTCCTCGCCGACATCCGGCTCGACCCCACGGCCCGCGCCGACACCGCCAACCAGGTCGCCGAACTCGCCATCCGCCGCTGCGTGAAAATAACCCCGACCCGCTACCGTGCAGGACAGGCCGGCGACGACCCCGCGCTCGTCAGCCGCGCCGGACGCAGCACGTTCGACGACCCCACACTCGACCGATACACCAGCCAGACGATCCTCGACATGGAAAAACGCGTCATGGCCACGTTCGGCCGGACCGACCCGCTCGCCTGGGGACCCGGGGAGGGCACCCGGCTCATCCAGTCCATGCGGGCCGGCGGAAACCGGCTGAGCGACGACCAGGCGAAGGCCGCCGCATACCTGCTCGAGAACCCGCACGCGGCCAGCGCGCTCATCGGCCCCGCCGGCACCGGAAAGACGACCACCATGCGCGCCGTCGCCCGAGCATGGGAGACCCGGCACGGGAGAGGATCCGTGCTCGGCCTGACCCTGTCCGTCCGGGCCAGGGACGAGCTCGCCGACAGCATCGGCACCAACGCGATCACCATCGCCAAGCTCCTCGACAACGTGTCCGAACGTCACCGGGCGCAGACCGATGACCTGCGACGCGAATACCGGTGCCGGCTCGCCGCGGCGCGCACCCCCGCCGAACGCGACCGGATACGCCGCGCCATCAGCGAATCCGACGCCCGGGAACAGGCCGGCCTCATCCACCCCGGACAGCTCGTCATCGTAGACGAGGCGGGCATGGTCGGCACCCCGGAACTGGACGCCATCGCCGAACTGTGCGAACGGGCCGGAGCCAGGCTCGTACTGACCGGCGACCCCATGCAGCTCGACGCGCCCGCCGCACCGGGCGGACTGCTCGCCTGGGCCGAACGGGAACACCGGTGCGCGACCCTCACCAGCCTGTGGCGCTTCCGCAGCGACCCCGGGCTCTGGGCGAACGACCCCGACGGCGGACGGGCCAGATGGGCAGACGAAGGCAAAGCCACGCTGCGCCTGCGCGCCGGCGGCGACCGCGCGAAACCGGACAGCGTCGAGGCATGCCGCCGGCTCGTCGCCGAATACGCGGCCCACCACCGTCTCCACTGGGGCGAGGACCGGGAATGCGAGGAGGAGGCGTACCGGATGACCCTGCAATGGCAGAAGACGGGCAAGACCACGCTCCTCGTCGCCGGCACCAACGAACAGGTGCGCGCCATGAACCAGCGCACCATCCTCGAACGGCGCGTGCTCGGCCTGTCCGACGGGGACCCGTCCCGCCTCGCCACGCTGTCCGACGGCCTGAAGATAGGAGCCGGGGACCGGATCGTGTCCCGCGCCAACGACCACCAGGTACGTGGCCCCGACGGACACCGCATCGAGAACGGCATGGCGTTCACCGTCACCCGCATCGACACGGACGCGATCGCATGCCGCGACGCGGACGGAAGGCAATGGACCATACCCCGGGACTGGGCGAAAACGAACTGCGAGGCCGGGTACGCGACCACCATCCACAAAAGCCAGGGCATGACCGTCGACCGGTGCGCCGCCATGTTCCCCTCCGACGCGCGCGTCCCATGCAACCTGCAATACGTGGCCGCCACACGAGGCCGCGAGGAGAACCACCTCCTCTACGCATGCAAGGACGAGAAGACCCGGCAGACGGAAGCCATGCTATCCGGATCGGACACCGACCCCGAAGCCATCGCCCGCCAACGCATGCTCTCCACGCTCCTGACGCGCCCCGACACGCGCACCGCCACCGAAACCCGCATCGACGAACACGAGGAGAGATACAGCCTGACACGACTCCTGCGCGAACACGACTACGCAGCCGGCCTCATCGCCGGCCCCCACCTCGAGGCCAAACTCCGCCAATGCCACAACCCGGGCATCGTGAGCATGATCACGAGGTCCCCGAACTGGGAATGGCTGCGCGCGCTATGGTCCCGCGCCTGGATGACCGACCCCAAGCGGGCCATGGCCATCGTCAGCCGCGACATCAGCCCCAAGGACGAGCACGGAAACCGGCAGGACCCCGCCGCCGTCATGGCCGGCCGGCTCAGCAGCGGCCTGCTCGACCGGCTCAACGGCGCGGTGCGCGACGACTGGACCGCCGGCATCATCCCGCCCATCAAGGCATCCAGAAACACCGCCGCCCTCGACCTGGTGCGCCAGAACGAACTCCTCATCACCCAACGGGCCGACGCCCTCGCCCGACAGGCCGCCACGGGCGAACAGCCCTGGTCGAGGACCGTCATGGAAACGGCGCGGAAACACGGCGACCACAACCTGCTGCGCGACGTGGCCATCTACCGGGACATGTGGCACATCGACGACCCCGACCAGCCCATCGGGCAAAGGCCGCCGGGCCGGTCCGGCCGGCAGGAACAGCACTGGTGCAACCTCGACGCACGCATCACCGGACAAGGAAGCGGCGTCGTCAACCCCGGCAAAACCCGGAAGGCCAACCGTAATCGGCCGGAAAACCCGACGCCCCGCGTGGAGACGCCGAACCCCGCAGCCATGGAGGAAAGGAACCCGCAATGGAAGACACGGCAGGAACCATCATCGAACAACTCGCCCGATGGGCCGACGCAATGACCCGGACCCTGGACTCATGGGACACCGGCACCCTGATCGTCCTCGCCGTCACGCTCACGGTGCTCGCCGGCGTCACCGGCCGTGCCACCACCGGCGGCGGACTCATCAGGCAGATCCTGTGGATCACCGTCACCGCCATACTCACCCTCATCGCCGTCGCGACCGTCTGGACCATCGCGAGCCGATACCTGCCCATCCCCGAGCTCGAAACGCTCCTGCGAAACCTCGCCGGCCACCAGCCCCTCTTCCGGAGCCTGGACACGGCGGCACGCATACTACGATGGTGACGATGGGGAAACGGGATACGATGGAGTGACTGACACCGGAGCAAGGAGGGAAACGGACGTGGAACGACGGATAATCATGTGTCGCCGACATCCGGTGCTGGCCTTCGACTACGATCCTTCATCGGGGAAGGCCGTCGGCAGCGGCCGTATACTGGATTGTTCAAGGTTGCCTCTCGAGCTCATCTCCCACGGCAAACCCGCGATCTACGCGAAAAGCATCGATGCTTGGTGGAGAAGAAGGGCCATCCCACCTACTCGGGATGGGATACGCGGCATACTTGACTCGATGGGAATAAGATCGGCGGTGGAACTCCTCAACCGCTCGCATGGACTCAGCCTTTCCGACCAGTATTGGGTCAAGCCCGAATCATCCGACCTCGAATGGGATACCGTGAACTTCTTCACCAACCCGTTTGACGAGGAACTTGGACGAACCCTCCTGACTGCCCGTTCCTCCTCCCACAGGTTCAGCCTCAACGCGCCCGACGCATCCACCGGCGGCGACCTTCCGAAACGATGGACCATTGCGGGCGACGGCACCAGGATACTGATCAAAGCCGGACGTACCGGACAGGAACCGGTCAACGAACTCATCGCATCGGACCTTTGCTCCAGGCTCGGCATACCAGCAGTCAGATATAATCTCGGCGAATACGACAACAGGCCAGTATCCACCTGTCCCGAAATGCTGACGGACACCGAGGAACTCGTATCCGCATGGCAGATTCTCGAATCGGTGAAGAGGGATAATCGCCTGAGCGCCAGGGACCAGTGGATCAGGGCGGCGCAACTGTTCGGCTGCGAAGGGGCGGCGGTGGTGCATGCGACCGACGATTGGCTACTCGTGGACTACCTCATGCGAAACATCGACCGCCATTACAATAACTTCGGTCTCATCCGCGACGTGGAGACACTGCGGGTCCGGCCCGCGCCGTTGTTCGACACCGGAGCCTCTCTGTGGTGCGGAGAGCTCGCCATAGACAACCGCGACTACAAGGCCAAACCGTTCTACGCGACTTATAAGACGCCGACAGCCCGCCGACAGCTGCGCCTCATATCCGACTGGACCAGATATGACCTTGGCAAGCTCGATGGGTGGGAGGAACAGGTGGGACACCGCCTGTCAGTCACGGGACTCGTACCTGAAACGCGAATCACGGCCATCGCGACCATGCTTTCCGCCCGTATCCGCGAAGTCCGCTCACTGGCGGAGTCCGCCGGCGATGACAGCAACCACAAAACGGTGGTCATGGGTGCCGAAACGGGAATAGGGACCGGCATGCTTCCGTGGCCATCACCCATGGAACAGGTGGAAACGGGGAATCTCCACTGGCAGTCCACGACAAGCGGCCCGACATCGTTCTAGAACAACGGGTCCATGCCCTCGCCGGGGATACTGCGGCGTTTCGAGGCGCGGCGGGCAATCACCACCCACCTGCCATCACGGTTCTGCGCCTGGGCGTCCCACAACCCGTCCTCGAAGCCGCGACGCTCCCCATGCCGAATCTTCCAGGCCGCGGCCCACGCCGCACGCCGATTCACCGACTCCGCCACCACATGCCAGCCCGGATGGGCTTTCAGCCATGACGCCAGACCGGGCCCATTGCGCTTCACCGTGCCGATCGGCCGCGCGTCCTCGACCACGGCGTCCAGTCCCTCGCCGCGGCAACGCTCGAGAAACCCTTCCGCAGCCGTCGCATCATCGAACATGACCCTTATCACCGTCTTCGCCATAGGCAGGCATTTTACAGAACCGCACGCGACCGGAACCGGAGAGGGCTCCATGGAGAAGGAGATTCGGTCTGGAACTGACGATGAGACGGAAACGAGTGGCCGTGTTCGTCTCGGATGGGTTTCCCGGGAGCCGGCAGTCTGCCTGAGTGTGGGCCGGACCTAGACTCGAAAAACTGATCAGGGAAAAAGGAAACGGGAGAGTCGGGGGAATCCTGAGCCCGAGCGCGGCGTTTGAAATCCATTGGACAATAACTGACGGCATGCCGTTGACATGGGGTGATTCTCCGGTATGAGGCTGATGGTGGTAAGGCGCAATGAGATTCACCGGGGCGGCGTCAAGGTCTGGAATGATGCATGATTCGATATGCTGTCGTGTCCATCTCCAACGGGAACAGACGGAACAATGGACGGTTTTCTTGAGTCTGTTGGATCGCGGATTGCAGATGCTGCCGGATGGGTGCGCTCGACGACCTCATCGGGAGCATTCGGGCGGAACGTGCGGCGAGGTGGAACTGATCAACGAGGGTGATGATGGACACCAATGTGATGCTGTCCGCCATCATATTCCGTTCCGCCAACGCGGTAAGGACGATTGAGTTGGCGTCGGGACGTGACCATGGACTCGGCCGGCGTGAGGATAGGCAGCCCTTCCATCATCACGCCGACCGAGTTCGTGAGCGTGTTCTTATGACGTTCCCGCGCCGGCTCGAAGCAGAGTGGCGGTCTCAGCCGTGAGTCCGGCCGGCACGCAACATGCGGGCCTCATCGGTGTCGCGGATGCGCAGGTCGGTGACGGTGAACGCGAGGATGGGGCCGCCCTTCTCGGGCCGGTAGAGACGTGGCCTGCCGGCGAACTCGACGATCTGGCCGCCGGCGGCCTCGAGCATGCGGTTGTGGACCGCCCCGGTGGCGGGGATCAGGGCGACGGGGATGTCGGCGCCGTTTTCCCGGGTCACGCAGCGCAGCATGCACACGCGTGTGCCGTCGGGCAATGTGATGCCTCGGATGCCGGCCGGCAGGATCTTCGCTATGCCGGGGCAGGAGCCGATGCCGAGACGGATGCCGGAACCGCTGTGCTCCCGCCGCGTGGTGTCCGCTGTCATTGTGCTTCCTTTCCGGTGTCGGGTATGGTGACCGATGGTCCGTCCTGCGGGAACAGGCGGTCGATCTGGTCGACGGTCATGTTGGCGGTGCATGCGCTGATCGATTTGGTGAGGGTCTGCTGCGCGGAGGTGAGCTTGTCGTAGTCGTCGGATCCGGCGTCGACCAACGCTCGCGCCTGTTTCGCGGCCTTGGCCAGGCCCGTGCAGTCGTCCGGCGTGGGGTCGGGGAGCCTGTCCACGGCATGTTCCGCTTTGGGCAGACTGGATTTGAGATCGTCGAGCCGGTATCCGGCGGCCTTCGGCAACGCCTCGGCATACCATTCGTCGGCCAATGCACGGACAGTGGATTCCTTCTCCTGCCGGCCGATCGCGTCGAACAGGTCGGTCGCGTTGCCCAGGTCCTTGTCGTCGTGGCGGATGAGCGTCTGGCCGAACGTGTCGATGTTGCCGCCGTCCGGGGAGTTGAGGATCGACCGGACCTTGTTGGCGATGTCCTCCGTGGAACCGGTGAATCCCGATGGTTCCGAAGACGGGTCCGTCCGGGACTGGTTTTTCGTATCCTTGCCGCCGTCCGTCGCCTGTTGGGCGGATTGAGGTTCTGGTTGATCGGATGTCGTGGACTGGAACGGGTTGAGCGCGATCGTGGCCGCCAATGCGATTACGGCCGCGACGGCGAGCAGCAGCGCCTGCCGTTTCGGCTCCATCCGCTCGAACCGGTCCCTTGCTCGGCCGAGAAGGCCCTGACGTTCCCTGTGCTCGTCTTTGCGTGGTGTCTCGTCCGTCATGATGGTGCTCCTTTCGAATGGATGATGGGCTATAGTCCCGGATCGTTGCCGGGCAGGCCGTTGCCGTCGCTGGGGGCCGGCACGCTCCAGCCGTTGCCGGGCTGGGAGCCGGTTCCGCCCGATTGCCCCGATTGCCCCGACTGTCCCGACTGTCCCGACTGTCCCGACTGTCCCGACTGTCCCGACTGTCCCGACTGGTATTGGGGTATCCATTGCTGTTGCTGCTGTGGCGGCGTCGGGTCGGGGACGGTCTGCTGTTCGGCCTGTCGTTCCCTCTCCTGGCGTTCCCGTGCCGCTTTCTCCTCGGCCGCGCGCTTGGCCTTCGCATGCTCCGCCTGCGTGGCGATGGCCTGTTCGAGGGTCTTCCTCGCCTGCTCGACCCGGGAGGCCAGATCCTCGAGCTCCTTGACGGTGACGTCCTTGCCGGGCTCGGCGGCCCGTTCGAGGATCGTCGTCAGATCGTCGATGGCCGTGCCGGTGTCGTCGTCGCGTTTCGCGCCGTCCCGGAGCTTGGTGGCCTCGCCGACCGCCTTCGCGAGCGATTCGCGCGCGTCGGCCTCCTGTTTGATGGCGAGGGCCCTCCTCGCCGCCGACACCAGCGTGTTCGTGTCCTTATTGGCCTTGCCCGCGCGGTCCTTCAACGATCCAGCATCCCTGATGGACAGCCGGGCGGCGGGCTCGTCGAGTATCCTCGCGTTGTCCGAAATCCGCGCGTCCAGACGGCTCCATGCCTTCGCATCGGCGAGGTCGGACGCCTTGTGGGCTTTGGCGAACCGAGTCGCAATCGTATTGGTCTCCCGCAGCACGGCCTGCGCCTGTTCCGCGCCGTGGCGGGCGGACGCGGTGACGGCGCCGGCGGCGATCACGCCGACGAGCGCCACGGCGGCGACCACGGCGAGCACCGTCAGTACGATCCGGCCGGCATGGACCGAACGGGCGGGCTCATCGGCATCCATATCGGTGCCGAATCCCGGGATCGCGTCCTGGTGCATGTCATCCAGGTCATCGGATGGCGACGTGTCGTCGGATGCCGGCAGGGGGATCGCATGCGCGCCGGAAGGCGGGGGAGCCGTCACATCGCCACCGGCCCCCGGTCCTGAGGCCTGCGGCGGGACAATCCTTTCCTCCTCTTGGGGAAGATCGGGCTCATGGCCGGTATCGGTGCCGTCGTCGCCGGCGGCCGGCGTGGGGGAGGGAGTCTCGTCCGGTTCCGAGAGCAGGCGGCGGATCCAATCGTCGCCGGTCTCGGCAGGGGAGTCGAGTTGTTCGAACAGGTCCGGCATGGTCATGGGCGCATGCCTCCCCTCGGGCCGATCGTCGCGCGTATCGTGGCCGTGAGCCGGTCGAGCTGTTCCAGGGAATCGAGATCCCGTTCACGGGCGATGCCTTCGAGCCGTTTCGCGAGCTTCAGCTCCTCGTCCGGGTCCCGGGGCCGGTACGAGTCGGGGTTCCAACGCGGGTCCCCGGCCTCGTCGAGCAGGGCGCGTCCCCGTGACGCCAGTGCGCGCGCCTCCTCGGCCTCCTCATGGGACAGGGGTGCCTTCCGGTCATCGAGCCTGCGTTCGATGGAGGCGATGGCCTGGTCGAGCCGGTCGCGGGCCGCGAGCTCCATGGACCTCCAGTCACGCCACCGGTCGGACAGTTCCCGCAGATCACCGCCGGTGTCCGCGGCGAGCTGGCGTGACAGGCGGTCGCGTTCCGGCCCGTCGGGCATGCGGCGGATGCCGTCGCGGGAACGCCGGTAGCCGTCCAGCCGTTCCTCGCATCCCGCCAGCGTGGCCATGAGCACGTCGGCGGAGGGATCGTCATGCGAGGCGGGCGAGGGAGGCGTCCCGTAGGCAAGGAGCGTGGAGGAGACGAAATCCTCGCCGCCCCGCCAACGGCCGGTGAACGCCGGTTCCGTCTTCCATCCGCCGCGCCGGCGATACCACGACTCGTATTCGACCTCCCGGGCGCGTCGGCGCGAGGCATGCTGTTCGCCGTCCATGTGATGCGCGTGGGAGGATTCTCCCGTGCCGGCCGCCGTCAGGTATTCCTTGACCCGGGCGAGGGCCTGGTGGATGTCCTGCATGAGGGCCGGCATGTACATGCCGCCGTTGGGGGAGGCCGCGGCCAGGTCCGCATGGCATTTCAGGGCGAACACCTCAGCCACCACGTCGTCGTGCTCGATCCAGCAGGCGGGCAGCGTCTGCTCCCATGTGGGGAACGTGCGGCACAGCCATTCGCCGTAGCGGATCGCGTGCATCGTCATCAGGTCGATCTCCGTGCGCGAGGGCGCGCCGGTCCAGTCGATCGGCCGGGCCATGCCCATCGTCTCCCAGGAGCGTTGCGGCATCGCCGTCCACAGGCCCGGCCCGTATTCCGGCTCTTGCGGAGGCTCGCCGGTCAGGTTGCGCACGGTCTGCTCGATCTGCGCGGCCAGGCTGGCCGACGGTTCCTTGCCCTGATGCGCCCTGTACACGTCCGACAGGAGCATGGTCAGCCGCGCGGCCGACGCCGACGCGGCGTCGAGTCCCCGGGGCCAGTCGGCGGCCGGCGACGCGGGGGATGAGACGCCGCCGGCGGTACCGGTCCGGCCTCCCGTCATGCCGGCCAGGATCTCGCCGACCTCGTCACGGGTGTCGTCCATCACCTGTCTCCTTCCGCGTCATGCCACCATCCGCGTTCCATGAAATGCGGGGCGTGGACCAGGGCCGGCGCCTCGCGCACGGGCTGGACGACCATCCATCCGCGCGGCAGACGGCTCAGCTCCCACGGCAGCACCGTCTCCTCCGCGCCGCGGCGTTCCGTGACCCCTCCGAGCGGGCCCTGTCCCGGATTCCACGTGGACTCGAAACGGGTGACCTCATGCCGGCCGATCTGCATGCCCCACCATTCGAGGCTGTCCCGGTCGGTGACGCCGCCCAGCATGATCCGGTTGCAGTTGTTCCAAACGGTCTGCTCGGTCTCCCGGTCGTAGTCGCGCACCATCATGTCGCGCGACTGCTCGACCACGAGCAACTGATAGCCGTTGCCGCCGCCCTGCGTGATCGCGTTGCGCAGGCCGCCCCACGTCTCGATGTTGCTCAGCTCGTCGAGCACGAACCGGGCCGGCGGCTCGATCTTGCGCAGGTTGGGTCCCGACGCCTCGCGCGACAGGGCGAGATCCTGGCACGCCTCCTGGAACGTGTCCAGCAGGAGCACGGCGAACAGGCCCGCGTTCACGCCTCCGCCCGCCTGCGATTTCGGCCGGCTGAGCACGTACACGGTGTCATGATCCTCGACCATGCGCCTCGGATCGATCAGACGCGGGTCGCGCGGCGAGAAATCCATCGTCGAACGCACCTTCGGGTCCGCGAGGATCGCGAACGCGTTGCGCACGCCGAACCATTCGCTCGACCGTTGGCGCGTGTCCATGGTCTCCAGGCCACGGATCGTGTCCGCCCAGCGCAGCATCTCCCGTTCGCCCGTATGCTCGCGGATCAGGTCCGCGGCCTCGAGCGCCTTGCGGGGGCTGACCGACCACTCGTAGCATTTCGAGATCGGCAGGTTGCTGATCGCCGCCGCATACAGAAGCGTCTGGATGTAGCCTCCCGCGCTCACGCCCCACTCCCTGTTGTTCGACCCCTGGCCCAATCCGCCCACGCCCACCAGGGTCTGCGCGCGGCGCATCGCCGTGGTCGGGTCCTCGCACCCCTGCAACGGGGTCCAACGCATGTTGTGCCGGGTCAGCGGGTCCGCCGCGCCCAACCCTTCCGGGTCGAAGATATGGACACGGCCACGGCCGCCGTACCGGGCCCCGGTCGACGGATCCGCCACACCCCTCTCCCGCAGGCGGCGGGTCGCCGAGATGATGTCGCTGCGCGTCGACGTGGCCAGCACGAAGCCGGGCGCCTCCACCACCGCGGGGATCACGACCGTCACTGTCTTGCCGGACCTGGTCGGTCCCAGCACGTACGCGTGCATCTCCAACGACAGCCAGACACCGACGTGATGGCATTCGCCCACGTACATGGCCGCCTGCCAGGGCCTCGGCCACACCGGGTCGCCGCCCATGCGACGCTCCCGCATGGCCGCGGCCAGCATGGCCGGCAGCACGCTCGGCACCATCGTGCGCATCACCTCGCGCACCCCGCACGCGGCCGCGACCTGACGGCGAGTGGCCATGCCCGGAGCCGAGGACAGGCGATCTACGAGCCGTTCCCCGGAATCACGGTACGCGTCCCAGAACGCCCACAGCACGGCGCACACGGCCAACGCGGCCATCCAGAAGGGCATGGACAGCAGCCCGCCGGCCACCGGGTCGCCGCCCGCCGCCGCGAACAGCAGCAGCGTGAACGCCATCGCCGCGAGCAGGACGCCCACGGCCAGACGACGCACCAGCACCGACCCCTCACGCGACAGGGCGGCCAGAAGCCGCGTATGCTCCGCCAGCCACACGCCCGCACGCGAGTCCTCGAACCCACGCCACACGGCCATGACCCGACGGCGCGAATCGACACGCGACCCCTCCACGCCCCGGCCGGCATCGCCCTCCAGATCGGGCGCCAGCTCCTCATACCAGGGACGATCCCCGGACACATCCGCCATCAGCGGCCTCCTCACCAACGAATACGGAAAACGGATACAACAAAAACGATGCGGTTCAGGCCGCGGACCTCAGATCGCTCGTGTCGAACAGGGCCGACAGGGTCGGACCGGCCAGGGCGCGCACCATACGCGGATGCTCCGCACCGACCCTCCACACCCCCAGCCCCTGCGGCAGCGTGGGAATCACCCGCCGCTCGTCCTCGCTCAGATCCGGGGCCAGCCGGCTGAGCATGTCGATGTTCGACCCGCCCTGACGGAAGATGATCTTCGTCTGCATCTGGTTGAGGATCTCCTCGACACGGCCACGCAGCTCGCTGCCCTCGCCGAACACATGCGTCATGTCGTTCACGCCATGCACGATCAGCCAGGTCGCGCATCCCCAATGGCCGGCGGACCGCTGCCTGGTCTGCAACGAGTCCACCAGACGCGCGTTCGACAGCAGGTCCCACGCCTCCTCGTCGACCACGATCCGCCGTCTCCCGTCTCGCCCCTGCAGCAGACGGTCGATCCACGAGCTCACCGCCGCCGTGAACACGCGCTTGAGCTGCTCGTTGTTCAACGCCGGACTCGACGTGTCGAACACGATCATCGGGCTCGACGGGTCCAACCGGATCGTGGACTCCCTGTCGAACATGCCCGACAGGGTGCCGCCACGCACCATCGGCGCATACACGCGAGCCGCCGCGGCCGCCGCCGCACGCGCCAACGCCGGCTCATGCTCGAAACCCGTCATCGAGGGCGACTCCCCATCCACCCACGAACGGTCCGCGAGACGGTCCACCGCCGCCTCCAACGTCATCGGCCCCGTGCCGAACGACACCGCCACACGGTCCACGACCACCTGCATGTCGCGATCCAGCGGGAACGGGCCTCCATCCTCGCGCAATGCCTCCGCCAGGCTCATGAACGCCGCCTTGCGCCCGGAAAGCACCTCCTGACGCCACAGATCGTCCTCGCCGGCGGACGGACGGTCCGGCAACGCGAACGGATTCAGATAATGGCCGCCGCCCGGCGAGACGACCTGGCCTCCCACATGATTGGCGACCCGGCCCCACTCGCCCTCGCGATCCGACTGGACGATCACATGACGGCCCGCCTCGATCTCGCGCAACGCCATCACCTTCGCCGCGAACGACTTGCCGTTGCCGCGAAGACCGCAGATGAACACGTCCGGGCTGGTCGTCATATGCGGGCCGTGAACGCCCGGCGCGTCATACGTCGCCCACGAATCGAACCGCCACAACTCACGCGACAGCACATCCACGCCGATGACCGGCCCGTCGATGCGAGGCGCCCCCGACCCCGCCACCAGCGTGGACAGGACCCCCGCACGCCCCGTGCTGGTCTGATGCCACGCCGTGACCGGCCGCACGCGGAAATCACGGGTCATCATGTCCACGGGGGAGGGCGAACCGAGGGGCAGACGCCCCTCCTCGTCCGCATCCACCATGCGCCGACGCCGTTTCGCATCCGCGGCCATCGCGCGCATCAGACCCGGGGCCACGCCCATCGCGTCCTCCACCGCATGCCGGTCGGCGCGACGGAACGCATGCGCGGGCATCGGCCCGGGCTCCACACCCGCCGTCAGACAACACTGCATCCACATCGCCTCACGCAGCGTCAACCCCGTCGCCACCGGCACCAGACCCAGACAGAACACGCCGCGACGCATGCCCTCGCCCAACCGGTGTTCTCCCTCCAACACCGGAGCATCCCCAGTCGAACCAGACATCACACCAACCTCCGACGATCAGGCCCACACACAAGACGAAAGCTCGCCGGACACGCCGACGGGCCGGAAGCGAAACGACGACGGACGGTCACACCGAGCCGCCCATGCCGCCCACCAGCACGCCGACCAACACCATCGCGGCCACGCACAACACGCACAGCAGCACATTGCCCCAGAACGCGCGACGACGCTGGCGACGGCTCATCGCCACCACCTCGTCACGGAAACGGCTCCCCACATACCGGGACGACGGACGGGCCCGCAGCATCCAGAACGCGCGATACGCGAACGACGCCGCGGCCACCACCAGCAGCAACACCAGAACCGACAGCATGACACACTCTCCCAATCAGCCCGCCGACACCTGAACCGGAAAACGGAAGACGCGACGGACGGGCAAGCGGCCACGCCTCCACGGACACCACCAGCCCGACCGCCGATAACGGCCGGCGGCCACGGTGGCAGCCACGAGGACTCGGGCATGAACAGGAACGTGCCCGGGCCGGGAAACCCGGTTATCGTCGTAACCGGAACAGGGAAACGGTCCGGGAACCGGATCCGGGAAAACCGGCATGGGAACGACGAACGGAAGGAGCAAGGGCATGGAGCAGGAACATGGCACCGATGCCGCGGCGATATGCAAGGGAGTGCTGCTGCGCGTCGGGATGGCCGCCGCCATGGCGACGGCCGTGCTGGGATTCCTCTCCTACCACGTGCTGCCGCGCCTGAGGAAAACGGACTACCTGAGAATGGTCTCCGACGCGGACGCGCAAACCGCGCTGACCCTGGCACCGCTCGTCCTGCTGGCCATCTGCTGCCTGTGTGTGTACCCGCTGATCGGACACGGGAAAAGAAGCCGCGCGGACGTGGTGGCCGTGGCCTGCACCGTCGCCTCGTTCGTCCTCCTGGGAGCGGGCTTGGTGAATATGGCGGTCGAGAAAACGATGACCCCGCCACTGACGGTCTCCATATTCCTGTTCTGCCTCATGCTCGCCCACACGATGCTCGCCGGCATGAAGACGGCGCTCGAATGGGTCGGCCACGGCGACAAGACGGACCCCGCACGACTCACGTTCATCTGGGGCGTGATCGTCTTCGTGGCGGGACTGATCGTTCACTAGAATCAGTAATGTGATCAGACAAATCCCCGTAGAAGAGAAAGCCACCATACTTGCATTCCTGGTCTACATCATCGCGCTGGCATTCTACAAGCACTGGCTGCATTCCCAGTACGATGTCATGAACGGATCTCTGATCGAACGGGCCTTCGCCACCGCCGGAAAACCCTGGTACTGGTTTTTCCTGCTGACCGGATTCGCGTTCATAATCCTGCTGGTCTGCATGGGAGTGCATCTTTTCAGAAAGGACAAGTCCGTGCTGGGAAACCTTGTCGGCTTGATCTTGAACATCGTGCTGATCGTCATCCTCGTGACCGTCTTCTGGGACCCCATCTTCACCACATTCGTCGTGCTCGCGTTCGTGGCCGGCACAAGCGCCGCCGCGATGTCCTAATAAATTCAACAAAACACGTGAAAACGGATCATCACGGATATACGGTGGTTGAGACGGCAGGTGGAAGGAAGGGAAGCCAATCATGAACTCAAACACATCGAATCCCGATGAAGCCGAAAACAGCACAGGCAAGAGCATGAAGAAGAATATTCCGGGATTGGCATTGCTGCTGCTGGACCTGGCCGTGGCTCTGGTGGGTTTCTACATAGGAACGCATGTTTTCTGGAAAGATCAGAATGAAGAAAGCGTCATAGTCGCTGGAGCCATGTCGGCAGCATGGGCGACCTTTTCATGGGCGGTATTCGGTCCCATGCTCGGCCGTGATAGGTCAACGAAATTCGAAAAGGGCATCTTTCTCATGTCCATGCTGGCGTCCTGGGATGCGGGGGTGGCAATGGCCTGCGTAAACTACGGTGGAAAGGGGACGTCCCTTTCGTGGTCAGGAACGTCGCTGTGGCTGCTTTCCGTGGGCTTCGTCTACTGCTGGTATGTGGCCTGTGCCATCATCGTAAGAGATGTCATGCCGTCAAAGTTTCGTCTGAAGATTGTCCCAATACCCTTGTTGATCGGGATGGGGCTATCCGGTCTCCTTTACTACGTAGAAGGGCCTATCCATACATTTATCAGGCTGATGTGCGTGGTCATGTTCTGGCTGTCCGCGCTATCCCTCGCATATTGCTGGCCCGATGGAAAAATCGGTTCCGGTCTTGCCGACTCCGCATCCCTGCTGGAATGGCGGTACGTGATTTCCTCGACCTTGTTTCTGAAGAACGAAATAACCGAATCGATCACATTCGACAACATCAAGGACTGGGATCCCCGCGTCAAACGATATCTTCCCGAATTCATCAGGAAAAACGACACCAAAGCCAAAGCAACGAGTGTGGTGCTTGATCTAGGAGGGATCGTCCCCACTGCTGTGGCTGTATTTGGGTTCGGCCCATTGAAGGATATGAAGGGTGTGGATGGCGTCGTGTTATGGCTATGCACGTTTGTGCTGTCATTGGTGGCGGGACTGTTCGCAGCCTGGCGAAAGCGTTATTGGAACCGGCTCAGGAACTGCCAGCGAATCCTGTCAGAGAAAGCCGAGTCGACCGAAAACGTCGATAAGGTGGTACAGGCCGTTCCGCCCCATGTCATTCAGTAGTGGTCCTTCGCGGAGAGGATGCAGAGCCTGTCGTCGGCGACGGTGTAGATGATGCGGTTGGCTGAGTCGATGCGCCGCGACCATGCGCCGGACAGGCCCCATTTGAGGGGTTCGGGCTTGCCGATGCCTTCGAACGGGGTACGCTGCATATCCCGGATGAGCGTGTTGACGCGTTTGAGGGTCCTGCGGTCCTGGGATTGCCAGTACAGGTAGTCGGCCCAGGCGTCATCGGTCCAGCAGAGCAGCATCACGCGCCCGCTTCGACAAGGTCGTGGGCCATCGTCTGGCCCTGCCGGACCTGCGCCATGCCGCGCATCACCTTATCGCTCAGATACGGGTTCTGGTAGACGCGCAGCGTCTCCATGAGCGAATCGTAGTCGTCGGCGCTCATGACGACCACGTTGTCCTCCGGGTCCGCGTTGGTCACGAGAAGGGTGTCGGCGTCCTCGTTGACCCTGCGCATGTAGGTCTTGAGATTCGCCCTGAAATTGCTGTAGGCCACGGCCTGTGTCATCATGCACCTCCTGTTTGTACAGGAAATTGTACCATGATGTCTCCCGAATGCTGGTCGGGGCCGCGGCGCGCTCCGTGTCGGTCGCAGTGTTCTTGTCGGCTGGTGCGGGGCATATGTCCCCACCTTAATAGAACATCTGTTCGAATATTGGTTCGGTTTTGTTCCGGGAAGGCGGTAGGTCATGGCTTGGAGATTCGTCACGCACGCATGCGGGCACCAGGAGCGGATCAACGTGGACGGCCCGTACGTGGTCGTCGAACAGCGCGTGAGGAACGCGGAACGGGTGTCATGTCCCGCCTGCATCGGCATCGCGTCCCGGCAGCGCAACAGGCTCGACGGGTTCTGCGAACTGTGGGGCTCGAAATCCCAGTGCGACCGGGCGGAGCCGATACGACGCCGCACCCTCAGCCAGTTCGACGTGCTCGCCCGCCACGCGCGCATCGAGGACCGTGACGCGTTCGCCGAACTACGCAAACAGGTGCTGAGGATGAACGACGCGGCATGGTGGATCGAACACAAAAACGACGCGGCCACCACGCTCGCCCAGGACATCGAGCTCTAGGATTGCGGAAGAGGAGACGGTCATGTACGAGGAGCATGAGGACGGGTCGTTCACGCTGCACATGTGCGAATGGTACGAGCAAGGCAGAAGGCTCGTGGGCGAATACGAGACGCTGGGCGACGGATCCGGGTTCGCCGTCACCGACGAGTGGCCGGCCGGTCTCAAGGTCGTCGTCAACCATCCGTTGACACGTCCGGACGGCACCGTCATGCCCGGCATCAGCCGGCTGCGACGCTTCGACTGGAAGGTCGGGCCCGACGAGGGGCTGCACGCCGACGACTACGAGATCTGGGAGCGGGAACTGCGCGAACAAGCCGAACGCGACCGGTTCGACGGCGAGCTGCGATCCCTGGGAGCGTTGGGCGACGGGGAATCCATCTTCGACCGATAGCCAAGACAGGGCCGTTGCCTCCCCGGGACAATGCCGGCCTACATGATGTCGCAGGAGGTCAAGCATTCCACGCAGGGAAACGAGATCGTTCGCTGACGGGGGATGACCGTTGTCGAACGATCCCTATGACGCCAACGATTCATTCCGGCCATGCCGGGGCGGTGTCCGTCCTATGAGGGAATCAAAGAATGTCATTCAACGCCTTGATGTCCGTCAACGCGCCTTGAATGATATGGCCCATGTAATTGTCCATGTATGCCCAGTCGACGGTCCCATCAGCGGAAACGGGGAGCTTGATTTCGTCGTTCCGCATATATTCCAGTTTCCACTTGTCCGCGAACCCGTATTTGTCTCGACCCACCCGTTCGATGGCGGTGGCGATGAACAGGGCGATATTCCTTGTCATGACAAACCTTGGGTACAGAATATGAACATCATCGGATGCCCAGAATGATTCGTTCTGATAGAACGTCTTGCCGGTGCCCCCATTGCCGTTGTAGGCCACTGTGAGTGTTCCGCTTGGGTGAAGATGTTCGTTGTTTGCGATGTAGGATGTAATACCGTTGTTGATGTTGGCGGCGCCGATAAAGGGGATATCGCCGATTTTCATATTTGCTCTGGTCAGACGCGTGCCTTTCTTGATGTCGAACAATTCGTCCAGCTTGAACGCTTTCCACGCAGTCACGTCCACCGCAGTGTGTGAAGTGCTGATGCCTTTTAACGCGTAAAGCTTCGCTGTTGTTGAATCGAATATCTTCCTCATGAAAGCTCCCATGAGGTGCCAATCCGGTGTTCCGTCCTCCAGTGCGGGCAAATGTATGACAAGATTCTCATATTTACTGATTCCGGGCTTATCGTCATAAGTAAATCGAGTTACGTACCGGCCAAGCACTGCGGCTATGAAGATGCCTGAGTACTCGTTCATACGGGGATTTCTCGCCGTGATTACCTGGCTGGCGCCAAACTCATCCCGTTGATACGACACGGCTGGAAGAGTAACGCCTAGGGCAATGGCATTGCCGGGAACGGGCGGTTCATCGTGATCGATCAACCACTGACGGCTCACTCTGCGGACAACCATATTGTTCCTGATGGATTGGATCACGTATGGTATACCGTTCTCGTCATCCGGGATTGCAAGTTGCGTACGCGCCTGCTTGATGCCTTCGAACTCAAACACGTCACCGAGACGAATTGGCGACCAAGAGGAAATGTCTAGACGCGTCATCGTTTATCGTCTTTCGGAATGGATATGGTGACGTTTTCACCGTCATCCGATACCTCGCCTGCATAGACTCCTGCGAGAACGCTCTCATCAAACTCCTTGGCATCGATACCCTGTTGAAACATGAGATAGTCCATTGCCGTCCTGCGGAAGTCCTCCTCTGTGATCTCAAATGGTTTCACCGGCATCTGATACGACAGGTGTTTCTTGGGGCTTTCCCATTTACAGGTACTATCGCCGGACTGTTTCTTGACGGTATTCACCCATGTGTCCTCTATCTCGGGCCATCTGCCGTACACGTCGTGCCGGCCTTTGTTCTTCACCGTCACCAATCCGTCATCCTTCATCCAGCAGGTGAAGAACTCCTCGTCGTTCTGGGGCACTCCCGCCTTGAAGACGAATATGCTTGTGGTGACGCCGATGCCGAAGAACAAATCCTCCGGAAGTTTGATGACCTTCAGAAGACGATGATGTTTGAGAATGCGTTGTTTCTGTGCTTTGCCGGTCTTCTCCAGTTTCTTGTCCGGCAGAATGAACCCGCACAACGTGTTTGGCGGAACGTTGTCCATCACGTTCTCCACTATCGTCATGCATCCGTACTTGTTCTCGTAAGGTGGGTTCATCATCACCTTGGTGACACCGCCGGAGCGGTATACGTACCGGCCGGCTTCGTCCTTCTCCCACACGCCTCCCGCGATACGCCGTATCCAGGCGCACGCCGTCTCCTCACGCGTGTCCATCTGTTCGAGGTTGGTCTTGCCGTCCTTGTGGATGAGCATGTTGGCGCAGGCGAGGGCGTATATCTCCCTGTCGTATTCGATGCCGAACAGCTGGCCGTCCTTGATCTCCCTAGCCTTCTCGGTTCTCACGCCGCCGGCCTCGCGTATCATGTTCGCCATCGCCTTCACCAGGAACCCGCCCGAGCCGCAGGTGGCGTCCAGTATCCTGTCGTCCTTGTTGACTTCGAGTATCCGGTACATGAAGTCCGTGATGTGTTCGGGCGTGAACACCTGGCCCGCTTCGGATTTCGTCTTGTATCGGTTGAACTCGTTGAAGAAGATGCCCATGACATCCTCGCCGCGCCATGCATCCGAATTGATGCAATCGCTGATCTCGGTCACCCATTCGATGAACTGCTTGATGAGCTCCCTGACATGAGCCTGCTCCTTCTCGTCCTCGCTGTTCACGTTTAGGTTCATCTTGATCTCCGCGAACACATCACCCAACAAGTTGAGTTTGAAATTCTGCCTTTTGTCGCGCAGCATCTCCTTGTTGATGGTGCTGAGGATGACCTGATGGAACTCGGAGTAGTCGACTTTCCCGTCGGCTACGAAGTGCGCGTCATAGCGTTTCGCTACCAGGGCGCAGGCGGTGAATATCATGCGATGGTACAGGTTCTTTATGCCGAACTCGAAATGCAGGCAGTTGTTGATCCTGGCCGTCAGCTCGTAGATATGGTCCTTGTCGATGCCGTTCTCGTTGAACAATCCGAGATAGTAGCCGACCGCCTGCAACGCGGCGGGTGCTTCGACCTCTTCGAGGTTCTTGAACACGCGCAGATCGTCGCCGTTGTATAGCAGGCCGACCGTCTTATGGTACTGTTCGTTGACGATTCGGATGTTCTTCAGCAGCTCTTCCGCCTGCGGCCTGTCCAACGGTATCGTGGATGCCTTGGCCTCCAGCACCAATGCCACGTCATTCCGGTTCGAGGGAAGATACCAGCCGTCCGGTTTGTCCTGAACGCCTTGGAATCCAAGCTGATTGAATGTGGTTATCTGGCCCGTGCCGGATCTGGCTCCGTCCTTGCCGTCCAGGGCGGACAGCCCCAAAACGGCATCGGCCTCCGTGCGGACCTTGTCCTCCGTGAGTCTCACGACCATCGTTCGCCGCCTTCCTTGGCGGTGAAACGGATTACGGGGAGGCTTCTATGCAGCCCCCCCAATGTTATTCCGGGGGTCATGATGTATCTGCTCCTTGCTGTCGTTCCTCATGCCGGGCACCAGAACGTCTCTGCGGATCACCGTCTTGAGAAAGACGGCGGCGACCACGGTCATGCCCGGCACCGGAAGCCCGATCGCCCTTATGCACCGGTTCCCCAGACTCTGGGCCGAACCGTATGATCATGGCCGGTGGGATCCCGCCGTTCCGGTATCGCCGACATACGTACAGTGTACGCGCGGCCGGCGCGACGGACGTCGTCTTGTGCAACCGTCGTGTTTCCCGGTTTCCCCGAGAATTAAGGCAAGCGGGTTTCTGGGTCTGATGGCGTCGGTAGGCATCGGTGATCCGTCTGCGAGTTCATCGAGCTTTGAAAGAGCCGCCGCGCGTATCATGCCCGGGGCCGGTGATTCGAGACCGATGTGTATCGGGTTATTATGCATGTTGAGGAATTTTGTTCGGTGTTCGCAAGAAAGAAGGCAAGAGAGATGCTGCATTTCGTGAATGTGCTCGATTACGCGGACGCGGGAAAGGTCGATCCCCACTCTCCCGAAGATGGATCGTTCGACAATCTCGATTTGAGACACATCCGCCGATTCGTGCAGCTGGACATACGGCTGAGGACTCAGGTGAAAAAGACCGTCGGCTACGCGGCCGGCTGGGATGCCATCCCCCGTCCGCATCACGCTCCTCGGATACTTCGGGCAGGTTTCGGGAAAGAAGGCCTTCATAATCGAAGCGTTCCTCTTCCATCAATTCGCCGAATTGGTCGGAGGTGAAGCATAGACTGAATACGTCATTAGAAAGGAGGGAAATCAAGGATATGAGCATACCGGTTCTTGACAAAACCCTAGAGTCAGAAAGCATTACGGAAGACCAGCTCATGCGGATGATGGAAAATGCTATGCGCAATAGTCTGGAACATGGAATCGATCCGCGTGACAACGATTTGATTCCCGCCGAGGAATCCTTCAAGGGACTGTTTTTCTGACATTTGGATATGGCACAGGGGCTTACCGTCGTTTTTGACTGTAATATATACGTAACTGCAGCGCAGGCAATAGGCTATTCAGGTTCCTTGGCTGATCTTGAACACATTGCACCTACACTCCCGTTTTATCGGCGTAAACGTGCTGAATCCCTGTTGTGGGCGCTAAAAGGCGGGGCGGGACCTGTCAAATTCCACGTCGGATGGAGCAATCACATTTGGAAAACCGTACAGCATGTTTTGCAACATAAATATCGTTGGGAGATCGATGATGCTGTGCGTTTTACGGATTGTGTCCAGATGGACCTCATTGACGGCACGGACGGCTATGTGGTTGACCCTGTAGCCGAGGGATTCATTCGCATGGACGATCACGAAGACAGTTCCGTATACGAAACAGCGCGCGTCCTCACGGATCATCCTCCTGTGCTATTGGTGGCGGACGATATGTCGTTCATTCAAAAAGTGGCTTATTATCACGATCATCCACAAGGAGCCACTGCATTAATAACGGCCTCGACATCCCGTGATTTCTGCACATTCTGCGAATCCTTGCAGGCGACACAATCTTGTTGCTAAACAGGTTTTATCCATATTCGCAAGTCTCTATGCCAAGGCACGCCACCAGCTCGACGACTACCAGAACAAGCAGGCGCTCCGGATCGTACGCGAAACCCAAGCGATCGGCCTGGAAACCCTCAACGTGCATGGCATGAGCCGGATACACGGGCGCAGCGTGCTCACCGTCGCCCCGTCACGGTTCGTGATGAAACTCGAACATAAGGCGCAGCAGTACGGCAGGCAGATTCGGCATATCGGAAGATTCCAGCCGTCCACGCGCCTCTGCTCGCAATGCGGGCACCACGTGAAAGGCGGAGTACCCGAGAACGTCCGCGTATGGGAATGCGCGGAATGCCACACCATCCTCGACCGCGACTACAACGCGGCCCTGAACATACTCGACGCGGCAGGGCTTGCCGAGTCGCTAAACGCGCGCGGAGACAGTGTAAGACTCCATCTCGCCACGGCGGGACGAAGCAACAGTCAAGGAAACGCGAACCACCGGCACCACAACGATGCCGGAATCCCGATGCTTTAGCACCGGGAGGAAGTCAACCTGCCATCCGTTGGTTTCCCGGGGGACGCATACCGTGGGGTGATTGAAGCCGGGGCAAGCGCCAGGATTGGATGAATCCCCGGGATGTGAGGAAACCGACCGGAACAAGCCACGCATGATGCTACCATCGTGCGCGAAGCGGAAACATGAAAGAGGAGCATAACATGAGCGGATTGGATCCCGTGCCCCGGCCCCCGGTGGAACCATCGGGAGCCGGCCGCGCCGTCCCGGAGCCGAAGCGTCCGAAGTGGCTGGTCCCAGTGATCGCGGGGGGTACTGCCGTCGTTGTCTTGGCGGCGGGCGGTATCGGCGGCTACCTGTACTGGAACCACAATAGGCTGACCGAGGCGTCCGGGGAATGCGCCACCTCATACGGGAAGGCGGTGAAGGCGCGGAAGAAGTTGACGGAGTATCTGGAGTCGGATGCCTTGAAGGCCGCGATTTCGGTCAAGGGGTCGGAGGTCAGGGACGCGGAGACGGTCGCCGTATTGGCCTCGACCGTGAAGACGGCGGAACAGGCGAAGACCGATATCCCCGGATGCCCGTCCGGGAACCTGAAGGGCATCCGGGCGGCGGCCGCGCGGCTCGACAGGGCCGCGGCCGCGTACGCGAAGACCATGGACGAGGTCAGGGGCAAGGCGGATGCGGTCAACGCCTCGAAACTCGACAAGACCGTTGCCGACGCGACCAAGATCCTGAATGATTCGAAGGGCAGGGTGGAGGACGACAAGGTTCGCGCCGCATTGGAGCACGCCATCAGATCGAGGGACGGGAAGGCGATCTCGGATGCGGTGAAGGCGGTCAACGACTCCATCAAAGCCAAGTCGGACGCGGACGCGAAGGCCGCGGCCGAAAAGGAGGCGCAGGCGGCCGGGAACACGGCCCAGGCGCCGGACAACGGCTCCCCCTACACGGGCGATACGACCGGAGGCCACACCGGATACACGGGCGGCGGCTACACGCAATCCCAGGGCGGCGGCTACACGTACACCCCACAGCAGCCCGCCGGCAACGGAGGCGGGTACACTCCCGCACCGCAGCCGGCGCCACAACCGACCCCGCAACCCCCACAAGGCAACAACGGGGGAGGTTCCGGCGGAGATGACGGCTATGAAGACATGTGTTTTGTATACCCCACGGACGGTTCACCGTCCTATCAGGTTCCCTGCAGCTGATTCTCTCCCTTCCATCCCAAAAGGGGTGGCGCTTCCCGTTCTCGCGGAATGCGCCACCCCTTTCACTTTCCCATGACCCGGCCATGCCACCCTCGTCTTTCAGTAGGAGCCGGATATGGCGGTGTATCCCGTTATGGGATGCGCCGCCCCTTCGCGTTGCCGACGGCGTCAAGCTTTGTTCGGAGGATCATTGGCGGCGGGACTGTTCGCGGCCTGCGAAGGCGTCGATGAGGCACACGAGCCGTTCCGCCCCATGTCATTCAGTAGTGGTCCTTCGCGGAGAGGATGCAGAGCCTGTCGTCGGCGACGGTGTAGATGATGCGGTTGGCTGAGTCGATGCGCCGCGACCATGCGCCGGACAGGCCCCATTTGAGGGGTTCGGGCTTGCCGATGCCTTCGAACGGGGTACGCTGCATATCCCGGATGAGCGTGTTGACGCGTTTGAGGGTCCTGCGGTCCTGGGATTGCCAGTACAGGTAGTCGGCCCAGGCGTCATCGGTCCAGCAGAGCAGCATCACGCGCCCGCTTCGACAAGGTCGTGGGCCATCGTCTGGCCCTGCCGGACCTGCGCCATGCCGCGCATCACCTTATCGCTCAGATACGGGTTCTGGTAGACGCGCAGCGTCTCCATGAGCGAATCGTAGTCGTCGGCGCTCATGACGACCACGTTGTCCTCCGGGTCCGCGTTGGTCACGAGAAGGGTGTCGGCGTCCTCGTTGACCCTGCGCATGTAGGTCTTGAGATTCGCCCTGAAATTGCTGTAGGCCACGGCCTGTGTCATCATGCACCTCCTGTTTGTACAGGAAATTGTACCATGATGTCTCCCGAATGCTGGTCGGGGCCGCGGCGCGCTCCGTGTCGGTCGCAGTGTTCTTGTCGGCTGGTGCGGGGCATATGTCCCCACCTTAATAGAACATCTGTTCGAATATTGGTTCGGTTTTGTTCCGGGAAGGCGGTAGGTCATGGCTTGGAGATTCGTCACGCACGCATGCGGGCACCAGGAGCGGATCAACGTGGACGGCCCGTACGTGGTCGTCGAACAGCGCGTGAGGAACGCGGAACGGGTGTCATGTCCCGCCTGCATCGGCATCGCGTCCCGGCAGCGCAACAGGCTCGACGGGTTCTGCGAACTGTGGGGCTCGAAATCCCAGTGCGACCGGGCGGAGCCGATACGACGCCGCACCCTCAGCCAGTTCGACGTGCTCGCCCGCCACGCGCGCATCGAGGACCGTGACGCGTTCGCCGAACTACGCAAACAGGTGCTGAGGATGAACGACGCGGCATGGTGGATCGAACACAAAAACGACGCGGCCACCATGCTCGCCCAGGACATCGAGTTCTAGGGAATGGACGGGTTGACCGTCTCCTCGTGCCATCGCACTCCCATGTGTTCGCATGCGCCTTCCAGGGGCCGTTCCCTCACCGACAAGGGTGAAGTCCGGGCTTCGGCATGTATCATTCGAGGGGGAGGATCCGAGCGGATCCAAAAGGAAGGGATAATCATGGGCGGATCATCTGAGAACCTGGGGGCACGGGCACGGCGCAGCGCCGCCGACCTGTTGGACCGTATAGACCGGATATGGACTGGCAAAACACACCTGGATGGACTGGAAGACCCTGGAACCATCGACGAGGTACGGCGGCGGAAGACCGAGCTCGCGGACGGCATCGACGAGGAATGGGCGAATCTGGTCCTCCTGGCGTTATGGGATTCACGCCGGGGCGAGAAAGACGAGATTCGGGCTCATGCGAAGGACGCGCTTCGTCTTCTGGCTGCCAAAAATACGCATGGATCGTCCCGCAGCCTGGACGACCTCGCCCGCCTCGTCTCCCTGTGCCTCATGGAACACGAATACAGGTCCGAGGAAATCGGAGGCAACTGGAGGTCGGATGAACCCGGCGGATATGTCGTCATCGACATCAGCGGTGCCGGTCTTCCCACGGCGGTCGACGCGCGGGAGCTGTTCGTCGCGCGGGCACCGTTCGACGACTTCGAGAAAAACTGAAATCCATGTGCCGGGTGGTGTCACTCGGGGTTGATCCCGCCGGCCTGTTCTCGGCCGAACGCTTCCCCCACCTGTCCAAGATCCCCGCGAAAGGCGCAGGGAAGCGGATCTGGCGGGAGCTGCTTCTTCGTCTGTGGGTTCTCATGGGGTTGTCGATGCCCGACTTGTCCGGGGAGGACGGGATCGTCATGATCCCGGACGGGTCCTCGTTTCAGCTGGCTCTCGAAGGGGGCGAATCCATCGTCTTCCAGAAGGAGGAGGTCGAATCGTGGCTGTCGCTCCGGAAAGGGGCCGACCCCACCGCACATCCCGTCGTCAGAAGCGGTGGAAAGCTGTGGACGAGCAGGTGGCTGCTTATGGATTCCATCGCCCCATGGCTGTGCGAGAAGATCGAGGAGGACAAGGGACTGCGGCAGGTGGCCATCTCGCAACCGTTCGAGGACGAGGTCGTGGAGATATTCAGGGACCATGGGTTCGAGGCGGGCCCAGTGAACGACAAAGGGGTGTGGGTCACCGGCGACGGTGAGAGCCGGAAGCACCATCTGTCCGATGAGCAGATCCCGGGACAGATCGACGTCCTTGCGGAGGACAAGACGAGAAAACTGCTCATACTGATGGAATGCAAGTCGATGTATCCGATGGCCAAAACCACAGGCATCGCGGAGAAGCTGAGATTGGAATACCAGGTTGATGACTCGGGCCAGTCCAAGTTCGTCGGCTTCGAATGGAGGAACAAGCTCAGAGCGAAAAGGGAATGGGTCGAACGGGCCCTCGGCATGAAATGCGATTTCACCGCCATCGTTGTTGAGGGAGTGGGGTATGTGGCGGGCAACGAGGTGGAGACGGACATACCGCTGATGACGAAAGACATGCTGGAGGAGATGCTGGAAGCCCTCTAAAAAGGACAATGGTCGCCGAGTTGATGGGATGGCCGTTCCCGGCCGGGACCCCGTCGAATCGGTGAATAGATGCTGGGCCGAAACGGAAAGGAATGGCCCGTGCCGTGGCCGGCATCGCCGGACGTGGCACGGGCCGTATCGTCCTATCCGATTCCTGTCGGCGGAAAGCCGCCGTCAGTCGCTCATGGGCCCGTCAGGGTCCGCGCCATGGCGGCGGCGGGTGCGGGCCACGGCCGCGAGCAGGGAGGCCCCGGCCATGGCGAGCAATCCGGCCACGGCGACGGCCGGGCCGGTGCCCGCGCCGGTCGAGGCGAGCGGGTTCGTGCCGGTGGTCTTGCCGTCGTTCGCGGTGTTCGGGGAGACCGCGGGGTTGGTCGTGCCCGGCGTCTTGCCGCTGGCGTCACCCGTTCCTTCCGGAGCGCCCGGCTTGGAGGGCGTGGGCTGGGTCGTGGAGGAATCCTCGCCCTGGTGAATGAACGTGTAGACGACGGCCACGGGGGCGTTGCGGACGGTGAACGTGAGCTTTCCGTCCGTCGTTTTCCTGTCGAGCGTCCATCCGGCCGGCACGTTGCCGATCGTCACCTCGGCGCCGGCGGGCACGGTCCATGAGCCGCCGGCCACCGGGTCGAATCCCTTGACCGGCTTTCCATCCGCGGTGGCGGTCACGCCGCTCAGGTCGGATGCGGACGGGGTTGTCGGGGCGGCCGGCGTTCCGGGCTTCTGGTCGACCATGTAGGTGCGGGTCGAGCCGGAATCCTTGCCGGTGACCGTGTACACGTACGTGCCGTTCTCCACCGGCGTGTAGCAGGGCTTGCCGATGCCGTCCAGGCCGGTGAGGATGACGCCGATATGGGGCTTGCCCGTCCAGAAGAGCGGCAGGGAGTCCACGTCGTCCATCTGGTAGGCGGTGATGGCGGGGTCGAAGCCCGGGATCTTGAAATCGTCGGCGAACAGGCTCTCGATGTCCTTGAGCTCCGCGTCGGTGAACGCGGCCTCCGGCTGCCGGGTCTCGAACCGGTAGGTGCGGGTCACGAACGATTCCTTGCCGTATACCGTGTACGTGCGGGTCCTGACCTTGGCCGCGTCCTTGGTGGGCATGCCGTGCTCGTCGTAGGAGCCGGCCGCCACGGTCGTGTGGGATCCGTCGGCGATGGACACGTCCAGCAGCGCCTTCACGTCATCGATCTGATAGCCGGTGACGGCGGGATCGAACGCGCCGGAATGGTATTTCCCGTCGAACCCGGCGAAGGCGGCGCGGACCTCCCTGAGCTCATCGGCCGTGAAATCCTTGACGGACGGCTCGGCGGCGGTGTTCAACGTGTATGTGGCGGCGTCCGTGGCCGGCGCGGCCAGCGCCGCCGCGGGCATCATGGCGGCCGGCCCGGCCGCCAGGGCGACGCCCAACGCGATCGCGGCGAACCGGTTCCGGCCGTCCGTGCCGGCGCCGATGCGGATGATGTTCCTCATATTGTGTCCTTCTCCTATGGGCGCGGCCGCATGCCGCGCCCGCCCCCTCCCCAACAGGAGGGGAGTGATCGATGTCGTTGCATGGATGAGGGGCCGGCGTCCCGGTCGGGACGCCGGCCCCGGGAAAAGGGCCCTCCACGCGGCGACGCGCATCGGACGGGCCCCAGTGGGTCAGGCGGCGTGGCGCGGCATGAGGGCCGCGTCCTTGTCGTCATGCGCCGACTTGCGGCGGCGGACCATCACGACGGCGGCGCCGAGGCCGGCCATGAGCAGCGCGCCCACGCCGAGCGGCAGGATCGCGGAACCGGTCTCGCCCAGCAGCGAACGGCGGCCGTTCCAGTCGTCGGTGTTGGACTCGACTGGCGTGTCCTCGCACAGCGTGCGATCGCCGACGGTCACCTGCCTGGGACCGTCGCCGTCGCCGGCTTCGCCGCCTGTGGACGGCTTGCCGGAGGCGTCGCCGAACGGGTCCTTGTCCACCACGGGGCATTCGACCAACGGGGTGCCGGTGACCTTGGCGCGGTCGGTGTGCCTGTCCTTGGTGAATCCGGTGAGCGTGCCGGTCACCTCGACGCTCTGCCCGGGTTCTAAATAGAAGTGCAACACCTTGTCTAAGGTTGGAAGTGTTCGAAG
>ERZ827458.885-NODE-885-length-30435-cov-5.228868_pt1 | contig 30435 bp, 28 predicted proteins | sample MGYA00519706_ERZ827458 | MGnify/ENA primary metagenome ERZ827458 (study PRJEB31778, sample SAMEA3449309) | human gut metagenome | biome: human gut; feature: human-associated habitat; material: faeces | place: United Kingdom | collected 2010/2012 ...
AGATGCAGCTCGCCCATACCGGCGATGATGGTCTGGCCCGTCTCCTCGTCGGTGTAGGTCTTAAAGGTCGGGTCCTCCTCGGCGAGCTTCGCAAGCGCCAGACCCATCTTGTCCTGTCCGGCCTTGGTTTTCGGCTCGATGGCGACGCGGATAACCGGCTCGGGGAACTCCATCGACTCGAGAATGATCGGCGCCTTCTCGTCGCAGAGGGTGTCGCCGGTCGTGGTATTCTTGATACCGACAATGCCGGCGATGTCGCCCGCCATAATCTCGTCGAGGTCCTCCCGATGGTTGGCGTGCATCAGCACGATGCGGCCGAAGCGTTCCTTGACGTCCTTACCCGGGTTGTAGGCCGTGCTGCCCGCGGTAATCTTGCCCGAGTACACGCGGAGGAAGCAGAGACGGCCGACAAACGGGTCGGTCATAATCTTGAAGGCCAGCGCGGAGAACGGCGCGTCGTCCGAAGTGGGACGCTCCTCCTCCTCGTCGGTCTTGGGGTTGATGCCCTTGATGTGCGCAACGTCCAGCGGCGACGGCATATAGTCCACGATTGCGTCCAGCAGGCGCTGCACGCCCTTGTTTTTATACGACGTGCCGCAGACCACGGGTACCATCGTGTTGGCGATGGTCGACTTGCGGATGGCTGTTTTGATCTCGTCGATCGTCAGCTCCTCGCCGCTGAAGAATTTCTCCATCAGCGCCTCGTCGGTCTCGGCAACATGCTCGATGAGCTCGTTGTGGTACTGCTGCGCCTTCTCGGCCATATCGGCCGGAATCTCGGTCTCCTGGATATCGGTCCCGAGGTCGTTGGTGTAGATATACGCCTTCATCAGCACAAGGTCGATGATGCCCTTGAAATCCGCCTCCGCACCGATGGGAAGCTGGATGGGGACGGCGTTGCACTTGAGGCGGTCCTTCATCATGTCGACGACGCGGTAAAAGTTGGCGCCGTTGATGTCCATTTTATTGACATACGCCATGCGGGGGACCTTATACTTGTCCGCCTGCCGCCAAACCGTTTCGGACTGCGGTTCGACGCCGCCCTTCGCGCACAGCACCGTGACGGAACCGTCCAGAACGCGCAGCGAGCGCTCGACCTCGACGGTGAAGTCAACGTGACCGGGGGTGTCGATGATGTTGATGCGATGCTCCTTCCAGAAGCAGGTCGTCGCGGCCGATGTGATCGTGATGCCGCGCTCCTGCTCCTGCTCCATCCAGTCCATCGTTGCGGTGCCCTCGTGCGTTTCACCGATCTTATGCGTTTTACCCGTATAGAACAGGATTCTCTCCGTGGTTGTCGTTTTTCCCGCGTCGATATGCGCCATAATTCCGATGTTACGGTACTGCTCGAGCGGACATTTCCTCGGCATAGAACTTCTCCTTTAGTTTCGGTTTGATATTCCGCACCCCGCCGCCGGAATTACCAGCGGTAGTGTGCAAAGGCCTTGTTGGCTTCGGCCATCTTGTGCGTGTCTTCCTTCTTCTTGACCGCGCCGCCGAGGCCGTTGGTCGCGTCCACGATTTCGTTGGCGAGACGCTCGCTCATCAGGCGCTCCGAACGCGCTCTCGAATAGCTCGTCAGCCAGCGAAGTCCGAGGGTCTGGCGTCTTTCGGGCCGGACCTCCATCGGGACCTGATAGTTGGAGCCGCCGCGGCGGACCGCCTTGACCTCCAGACTGGGCATGATGTTTTCCAACGCTTTCTGGAACTGCTCCAGCGGGTCTGCGCCGGTCTTTTCCTTTACGATTTCAAACGCATCGTAAACGATTCGCTGCGCAACGCCCTTCTTGCCGTCCAGCATAATATTGTTGATCAGCTTGGTCACGAGGACCGAGTTGTAAAGCGGGTCCGGCAGAACTTCTCTTTTGAAGCCATGCTCTCTTCTTGGCACTGTAACTTCCCTCCTTCATAGAAATGAGTTCACAGGTACTCGAAAATCAAATTCCCGTCCAGTGCTGACCGCACAGCCTGCCGCGCATCCCCGGGAAAAGCGTTGCGGACCCGGAAAACGCGGTTTTCGTCTATGATACTCAGCACGAACAAAAAACTTTCTTTCAATCCCCCGCAAGGCCGGATAAGACCGGTCTTACTTGCGCTTCACGCCGTACTTGGAGCGCCCCTGCTTTCTCTTGTCCACGCCCTGCGCGTCAAGAGTGCCGCGGATGATGTGGTAGCGCACGCCCGGGAGATCCTTGACTCTGCCGCCTCTGATGAGAACGACCGAGTGCTCCTGCAGGTTATGGCCGATGCCCGGGATGTAGGACGTGACCTCGATCCCGTTGGTGAGCTTCACTCTGGCGATCTTTCTCTGCGCGGAGTTCGGCTTCTTCGGCGTTTTGATGGCGACCTTGGTGCAGACGCCGCGCTTCTGCGGGGACGAAAGGTCGGTCGAGACGTTCTTGATCGTGTTCGTACCCTTCTGCAGCGCGGGCGACTTGGACTTGTAAGTCACCTTCTCTCTGCCGTGCTTTACCAGCTGATTGAATGTAGGCATTTTGTTCCTCCTTCCGAAAATATTCGCAACGAATTGATTATACCCGAAAAAACCTTATTTGTCAATAGCTTTTGCCGTTTTTTTACCTTTCGGCGCCGACGGACCGCTAAGCGGGGCGTCCGATTCGGCGATAACGGCGGTCGGGACCTCCACGCCGGCCATCTCGGCCAGCTCGGCGGCGGTGTACGTCACCACCAGCTCGCAGCCGGGCGCGTCCCTGAGCGCCTCGAGCACGCGCATGGCGAAGGCGCGGTCGGCGTCGCCGGCGAGGTAGACCCGCCTGGCCTTCCCTTGGCGGATGAGCCGCAAAGACTGGTTGAGTCCCGCGACCCGCTCCGCCCCGGTACTGTGCGCGTCGCTATTCGGCCGCATCGTACACGCCCTCGAATTTTTCGCCCATATCGATTTCCACGTCTCTGTACCGCTTCATACCGGTGCCTGCGGGGATCAGCTTGCCGATGATGACGTTCTCCTTCAGGCCGATGAGCGGGTCGCGCTTGCCCTTGACGGCCGCCTCGGTGAGCACCTTCGTCGTCTCCTGGAAGGAGGCGGCGGAGAGGAACGAGTCGGTCGACAGCGAAGCCTTCGTGATGCCCAGCAGCAGATGCGCGCCCTCGGCCTCGGCCAGCGGCGGCTGACAGCCGGTCTCGGCGTTGTGCCGGCGAATCTTTTCGTTTTCGGCGTCGAATTCGGTGACGTCCACCGACGAGCCGACGAGCATCGGCGTGTCGCCGGAGTTTTCGATACGGACCTTGCGCGTCATCTGGCGGGCGATGACCTCGATATGCTTATCGCTGATCTCCACCGCCTGCAGCCGGTAAACGCGCTGGATTTCCTTGATGATATACTCGTACACCGCGTCCAGACCCGAGATGCGGAGGATGTCCGCGCTCGTCTCGGTGCCGTCGGTGAGCTTCTGGCATTTGGTGACCTTCTGGCCGTCCTCGACGATGATTTTCGAGGAATACGGCACGGTGGTGCTGCGCTCCTCGCCGGTCTCGTCGTCCACGACGGTCAGGCGCTTGAGCTTCTTGTCGTCCTCGACGCGGACGGTGCCGTCAAAGTCGGCCAACACGGCGACCTTCTTCGGCTTGCGCGCCTCGAAAATCTCCTCGACGCGCGGAAGACCCTGCGTGATGTCGCCGCCGGCGACGCCGCCCGAGTGGAAGGTACGCATCGTAAGCTGCGTGCCCGGCTCGCCGATGGACTGCGCCGCGATGATGCCGACGGCCTCGCCGATGGAGACCGGCAGGCCGCTGGCCAGATCCGCGCCGTAGCAGTGGACGCAGGCGCCGTGCTTGGCGCGGCAGTTGATGACCGAGCGGATGTGTACGCGGTCGATGCCCGCGGCGATGATGCGCTCAATCTGCGGCTCGTCGATCATCGTGTCGTCCGGCACGATGACCTCGCCGGTCGCGGGATCGCAGACGTCGCCGATGACGTAGCGGCCGAGCAGGCGGTCCTCGAACGGCTCGATGACCTCCTCCTTGCCGCCGGAGAGCTTATCGACGATCTTATAGACCCACAGACCGCGGTCGTCGCCGCAGTTTTCCTCGCGGATGATGACGTCCTGCGAGACGTCGACGAGACGGCGGGTCAGATAGCCCGAGTCGGCGGTACGCAGCGCGGTGTCGGCCAGACCCTTGCGGGCGCCGCGCGCGGCGGTGAAGTATTCGAGAATTTTCATTCCCTCGCGGAAGTTGGCCTTGATCGGCATTTCGATCGTTTTACCGGTCGCCGAGGCCATCAGGCCGCGCATACCGGCAAGCTGGCGGATCTGCTTGATCGAGCCGCGCGCGCCGGAGACGGCCATCATATTGATGGGGTTGTATTTATCCAGATTCTTCTGCAGGGCGGTGGCGACGTCCTTGGTGCAGGCGTCCCAGATGGCGACGACGCGCTGCGAGCGCTCCTCGTCCGACAGCATGCCTTTCTTAAAGAAGTCGGTGATGACGTCGACCTTCTTCTCGGCCTCCGCCAGCAGCGATTTCTTCTCGGGCGGGATGGTCATATCGTACACCGAGATGGTGATGGCGCCCTTGGTGGAGTATTTGAAGCCCTGCTCCTTGAGCTTATCCAGCACCTCGCAGGTGACCGCGTTGCCGTGGTACTTGATGCAGCGGTCGACGATGAGCGACAGTTCGTCCTTGGTGGTGACGAACTCGATTTCGTTGACGAAGAAGTTTTCCTTCTTCGAGCGGTCGACGAAGCCCAGGTCCTGCGGAATGGGCAGGTTGAAGATCAGACGGCCGAGCGTGGTCTCGATGATGCCCGTGCGCTCGATCCCCTCCGCGTCCTTCTTGGACACGCGCACCCGGATGCGGGCGTGCAGCGAAATCTGCCCGTTTTCGTAGGCCATCACCGCCTCCTCGAAGTTGCGGAAGGCCCTGCCCTCGCCCGGCTCGCCGGGCTTCTCCAGCGTGAGGAAGTAAGAGCCGAGCACCATATCCTGCGACGGCACCGTCACCGCGCGGCCGTTGACCGGCTTGAGCAGGTTGTTGGCCGACAGCATCAGGAAGCGCGATTCGGCCTGCGCCTCGGCGGAAAGCGGGACGTGCACCGGCATCTGGTCGCCGTCGAAGTCGGCGTTGAACGCCGTGCAGACGAGCGGGTGCAGCTTGATGGCCCTGCCCTCGACCAGCACCGGCTCGAACGCCTGAATCGAAAGCCTGTGCAGCGTCGGCGCGCGGTTGAGCAGCACGGGATGCTCCTTGATGACCGCGTCCAGCGCGTCCCAGACCTCGGCGTTGGCGCGCTCGACCTTTTTCTTGGCGTCCTTGATGTTGGTGGACTTGCCGGTGGCGACGAGCGTCTTCATCACGAAGGGCTTGAACAGCTCCAGCGCCATTTCCTTCGGCAGGCCGCACTGATAGATTTTCAACTCGGGGCCGACGACGATAACCGAGCGGCCCGAGTAGTCCACGCGCTTGCCCAGAAGGTTCTGGCGGAAGCGCCCCTGCTTGCCGCGCAGCATCTCGGACAGCGACTTGAGCGGGCGGTTGTTCGGCCCGGTGACGGGACGGCCGCGGCGGCCGTTGTCGATGAGGGCGTCGACCGCCTCCTGAAGCATGCGCTTCTCGTTGCGGATGATGATGTCCGGCGCCTTAAGCTCCATCAAGCGCTTGAGGCGGTTGTTGCGGTTGATGACGCGGCGGTAAAGGTCGTTCAGGTCGCTGGTCGCGAACCGGCCGCCGTCGAGCTGCACCATCGGGCGCACGTCGGGCGGGATGACCGGCAGCGCCTCGAGAATCATCCACTCGGGACGGTTGCCCGAGAGCCGGAACGCCTCGACCACCTCCAGCCGCTTGATGAAGCGGACCTTGCGCTGCCCCTGCGCGGTCTGCAGCTCCTTTTTCAGATAGGCGCTCAGCTCCTCGAGGTCGATTTCCTCCAGCAGCGTCTTAATCGCCTCGGCGCCGATGCCGACGGTGAAGTCGTTTTCATATTTTTCATAATAATCGCGGTACTGCTGCTCGGTGAGAAGCTGCTTCTTCGCCAGCGGCGTGTCGCCGGGATCGATGACGATATACTGCGCGAAATACAGCACCTTTTCCAGCAGCTTGGGCGAGATGTCCAGCAGCAGCCCCATCTTCGAGGGGATGGCGCGGAAGTACCAGATGTGCGAGACGGGCGCGGCCAACTCGACATGGCCCATCCGCTCGCGGCGGACCTTGCTGGTCGTGATCTCGACGCCGCACTTTTCGCAGATTTTGCCCTTATAGCGCGCGCCGCGCTTGTATTTTCCGCAGTGGCACTCCCAGTCCTTGGTCGGACCGAAGATGCGCTCGCAGAACAGGCCGTCGCGCTCGGGCTTGAGCGTGCGGTAGTTGATCGTCTCCGGCTTTTTGACTTCGCCGTAGGACCACGACCGGATCATATCGGGCGATGCAAGACCGATCTGTATGGACTCAAATTCCATATTTTCCATTCGTGTTCTGTCCTCCCCTTCACTCTTCCTCGTCGGCCAGGAATTCGTCGTCGTCAAAGACCGACTCGTCTTCATCGTCGTCGTCCGCGTCGGACACGACGCCCTCCTCGTCGTCATACATCACGTCGTCGGTGTCGAGGACGTTCACGCCCAGCTCGGACTCGGACATACGGTCGTCCTCGCGGTCATCGTCCTCCGTATAGTCGCGCAGGTTGATGGGCTGGTCGTCCTTATCGCGCACGACCACGTCCAGACCCAGCGACTGCAATTCCTTCACGAGCACCTTGAACGCCGCGGGCACGCCCGGCGTGGGGATGTTGCGCCCCTTGACGATGGCCTCGTAGGTGCGCACCCTGCCCTTGACGTCGTCCGACTTGACGGTCAGCAGCTCCTGCAGCGTATACGCCGCGCCGTAAGCCTCCAGCGCCCAGACCTCCATTTCGCCGAAGCGCTGGCCGCCGAACTGCGCCTTGCCGCCGAGCGGCTGCTGCGTGACCAGCGAATAGGGGCCGGTCGAGCGCGCATGGATTTTATCGTCCACGAGATGGTGCAGCTTGAGGAAGTACATATACCCGACGGTGACGGGGTTGTCAAACGGCATCCCCGTGCGGCCGTCGTAAAGAATCGTTTTGCCGTCGTCGCGCAGGCCGGCTTCCCGCAGGCACTCGGCGATTTCGGCCTCGTTCGCGCCGTCGAACACGGGGGTCATCACCTTCCAGCCGAGCTTTTTGGCGGCCATGCCGAGGTGGACCTCCAGCACCTGCCCGATGTTCATACGGGAGGGGACGCCCAGCGGGTTGAGCACGATGTCCAGCGGCGTGCCGTCCGGCAGGAACGGCATGTCCTCGCTCGGGAGGATGCGGGAAATAACGCCCTTGTTTCCGTGGCGGCCGGCCATCTTGTCGCCGACCGAGATTTTGCGCTTCTGCGCGATGTAGACGCGCACGACCTTGATCACGCCCGGCTGGAGCACGTCGCAGTCGTCGCGCGTGAAGGTTTTGACGTCGACGACGATGCCGCTTTCGCCGTGCGGCAGCCGCAGCGAGGTGTCGCGCACCTCGCGCGCCTTTTCGCCGAAGATGGCGCGCAGCAGCCGCTCCTCGCTCGTCAGTTCGGTCTCGCCCTTCGGGGTGACCTTGCCGACGAGGATGTCGCCCGCGCGGACCTCCGCGCCGATGCTGATGACGCCGTCGCCGTCGAGGTCCTTGAGCACGTCCTCGCCGACGTTGGGAATGTCGCGCGTGATTTCCTCCGGCCCGAGCTTGGTATCTCTCGATTCGCAGTAGTATTCTTCGATATGGATAGAGGTGTAAATGTCCTCGCGGACGAGCCGCTCGTTGATGAGCACCGCGTCCTCGTAGTTGTAGCCCTCCCAGGTCATAAAGCCGATGAGCGCGTTCTTGCCGAGCGCGACCTCGCCGTTCGCGGTGGCGGGGCCGTCGGCGATCACGTCGCCCTTCTCGACCCGCTCGCCCTTGCGGACGATCGGCCGCTGGTTGACGCAGGTGCCCTGATTGGAGCGCTTGAATTTGATGAGCCTGTACAGGTCGGTGCGGCCCTCGTCGGTGGTGACGGCGATCTCGTCGGCCGTGACCGACTTGACGACGCCCGAATTGCGGGCGATGACCACGACGCCGCTGTCGTAGGCGGCCTTGTATTCCATACCCGTCGCCACGAAAGGCGCCTCGCTGACCATCAGCGGCACGGCCTGCTTCTGCATGTTCGAGCCCATCAGCGCGCGGGTGTTGTCGTCGTTCTCCAGGAAGGGGATCATCGCCGTCGCGACCGAGACGACCATCTTGGCCGAAACGTCCATCAGGTCGATCTTGTTGGCCTCGTACTCGCCGATCTCCTCGCGGTGGCGGGCGACGATCTTGCGGTTGACGAACCGTCCCTTCTCGTCCAGCGGCTCGTTGGCGGTGGCGACGACGTACTCGTCCTCCTCGTCCGCCGTGATGTAGCGCACCTCCTTGGTCACCACGCCGCCGCGGACAACGCGGTAGGGCGCGGCGATGAAGCCGAACGGGTTGACCTTGGCGAAGGTGGCCAGATAGGAAATCAGACCGATGTTCGGACCTTCCGGCGTCTCGATGGGGCACATACGGCCGTAATGCGTGTAATGCACGTCGCGCACCTCGAACGAGGCGCGGTCGCGCGAAAGACCGCCGGGGCCGAGCGCGGACAGACGGCGCTTGTGCGTCAGCTCCGAAAGCGGGTTGGTCTGGTCCATAAACTGCGACAGCGGCGACGAGCCGAAGAAGTCGCGGATGGCCGAAACGATGGGCCGGATGTTGATGAGCGACTGCGGCGTGACCGTCTCGATGTCCTGCGTGGTCATTTTTTCCTTGACGATTTTGTCCATGCGCGAAAAGCCGATGCGGAGCTGGTTGAGCAGCAGCTCGCCGACCGAGCGCAGGCGGCGGTTGCCGAGGTGGTCGATGTCGTCGGTCTTGCCGATGCCGTGCGAGAGCGCAAGCAGATAGTTGACCGAGGCGAAGATGTCGTCCACCGTGATGTGCTTGGGAATCAGCTCGTCGCGGCGCGCAGCCAGCGCGCGGCGCAGCGCGTCCTTGTCCTCCGTGCCGGAGGCGGCAATCACCTCGAGCAGCACGTCAAGCTGGACGCGTTCGCCCAGCCCCAGATCCTCGTTGGTGTAGGGCAGCAGCTTGGAGGCGTCGACCATTTTGTTGGTGAACACGCGCACCTCCTGCTTGGTCCCGTCCTCCTCGTTGACGGCATAGATGTAAACCGACCAGACGCCGGCGTTTTCGAGCGTCTCCGCGTCCTCGCGCGACAAAAGCTGCCCCTCGGGGAACAGCACCTCGCCCGTGACGGGCGAGACGGCCGCGCGCGCGAGCGTATAGCCGGAAATGCGGCGGCTGAGCGAGAGCTTCTTATTGAATTTATAGCGTCCGACGGGCGAGATGTCGTATCTCTTGGGGTCAAAGAACAAATTGTTGATGAGCGTGACGGCGCTGTCGACGATCGGCGGCTCGCCGGGACGCAGCTTCTTATAGATTTCCTTGAGCGCTTCCTCGTCGGGGTTGGTGCCGTTCTTCTCGGCCTCCTGCTGCATCAGGTCCTTCTCGAGCGTGGCCGTCAGCATCGGCTCCTCGCCGAACAGGTCGGTAATCTTCTCGTTGGTCGCCAGCCCGAACGCGCGCAGCAGCACCGTGATGGGCAGCTTGCGGTTCTTGTCGATGCGGACGTAGAACACGTCGGACGAGTCGGTCTCATACTCCAGCCACGCGCCGCGGTAGGGGATGACGGTGGCGGAGAACAGGCTCTTGCCGCTCTTGTCCTCGGCCGCTTCATAATAAATGCCGGGCGAACGCACGATCTGCGAGACAATGACGCGCTCGGCGCCGTTGATGATGAAGGTGCCGCTGTCGGTCATCATGGGGAAATCGCCCATGTAGATTTCCTGCTCCTTCAGCTCGCCCGTGACCTTGTTGTTCAGCCGCACAAGCACCTTGAAGGGCGCGGCATAGTTGACGTCCCGCTCCTTGCATTCCTCCACGCCGTACTTGGGCGGGTCGCTCAGGGAGTAATCGATAAAGTCGATGACAAGGTTGCCGCTGTAATCGGTCATCGGCGAGATGTCCTCCAGCACGGTCTTGATGTCCTTCGTTATGAAATCCTCGAAGGATTTCTTCTGCACTTCAATCAGGTTGGGCATTTCCAGCACTTCGTCGTTTTTCGCAAACGACATTCTGGTCGTTTTTCCCAGCAGCCGGGGTTTGACCATATCAACCAATCAGATCACTCCTATTTATATTTTTGCAAATATTCCGTGAAACTGTACATATCCGCGAAATATTTCATTCATTTACGGTTTTTTTAGGGCAACATTGTGCAGTTTATTATTTTAGCATCTCCGCGCGCCGCTGTCAAGAGGAACGCAGAAATATATGTTAATATTTTGTAAATTCGCGTTTTTTTGCTTTCCGCAAAAGCAAACACCGCCGTCCGATTCCTGCCGGAACCGGCGGCGCGCAAGGCGCAGCTTCACGCCCCTCGACAATCCGCACGCTCCATCCGCACTTCCTTATTCCAACTCCATAATCAGCGGCGCAAAGATGCGCATTTCGCGCCCCTTATGAAACGCACATGCCTTTAATCCGCAAATACTGTAAATTTTCCACCTATTTCAGAGTCAGCGGTGCGAATATGTGCATTTCGCGCCCCCTATGAAACGCACATGCTTTTATCTGCAAATTCTATAAATTTTCTACCTATTTTAAGGTCAGCGGCGCGAACATACTGCTTACCGCCCCGGCAAGATCGGCGGGCTTCAGGAAAAACTGCACCCCGCGCGCGCCCGCGGAGACGGCGATGCGCGGCAGCGGCTCGGCCGAATCGTCGATAAACGTCGGGAAACGCTTCTTCATCCCCACGGGACTGCACCCGCCGCGGACATAGCCGGTCGTCGGCAGCAGCTCCTTCAGCGGCAGCAGTTCAGCGCTCTTGTTCCCGCTCACGCGCGCGAGCGCCTTCAAATCCAGCTCGGCGGCGACGGGGATGCAGGCGACGACAATTCCCGTGCGGTCGCCGCGCGCGACGAGTGTCTTGAACACGCACGCCGGATCCAGCCCGAGCGCTTCGGCGGCGTGGACGCCCGACAGATCGTCCTCGTCCACCGCATAGGTCAGCAGCGTGTAGGCGACCCCCAGCTCGTCGAGGATCCGCGAGGCGTTGGTTTTGATTTTCTTTGCAGACATGCTGCGGCACTCCCTTTCGTCGGCAAAAGGACTGCCGGTGAGCAGCCCTTTTGCAATGTCGGGCGGGGCGGCGGCCCCTCCCTGTCTTACGTTTGTGCATCGGTTCAGTGCAGGGACGCGTCCCTGCACCCTGAACAGCCGGCGGCCTTCGGGACGCCGGTTGCAACAGTTACAACGATTACAACGGTTACAGCAGCTCCCTGCGCAGTTCCTCGCCGCTCTTGGGCGAAAGCAGCGCGGGCGCGACGTCCAGCACCGTATGCGCGCCGGCCGCGCCCGACTTTGCCAGCCGGTAAGCCGCCCGCGCGTAAGCGACGAGCACGCTGCCGGTGAACTCGGGATTGCTGCCGAGGTTAAGCGAATATTCGATCACATGCCCGTTCTCGCGCTGCGCACCGGTGCGCCCGCTGCGGATGACAAACCCGCCGTGCGGCAGGCCCGAATGGTCGCGCGCCATCTCCTCGGCCGTGATAAAGACGACGGTCGTGTCGTATTCGGCGTAATATTTGGGCATTTCCTTGATTTCGCGCTCGATGCGCGCTTTGTCCGCGCCCGGCTCGGCGACGACGTAGCAGAGCCGCGTGTGCTTCTGCCGCGTATTCAGCGCCGGCGTCTCGCCGCGCCGCACCGCTTCGACGGCCGACTCGACCGGGACGGTGTACTGCCGGGCGTCCAGCACGCCGGGTACGCGCCGCGCCGCGTCGGAATGCCCCTGGCTGACGCCGCGGCCCCAGAAGGTGTAGTCGGCGCCGTCGGGCAGCACGCTCTGCGCGTACGCGCGGTTGAGCGAGAACAGGCCCGGGTCCCAGCCGACCGAAATCAGCGCGGCGTTGCCGCCGGCCTTCGCCGCCTTGTCCACCGCCTCGAAGTACGCGGGAATATCCGCGTGCGTATCGAAGCTGTCCACCGTGTTGAACAGCGCCGCATAGCGCGGCCCCTGCTCGGGCAGGTCGGTCGCGCTGCCGCCGCAGAGCAGCAGCACGTCGATGTCGCCGCGCAGCCGCTCGGCCTCGCGCTCGGCGTACACCGGCGCGGGCAGCACGGGTGCGACCGCCGACGGGTCGCGGCGGGTGAAGATGCCCGCCACCGTCATATCGGGGTTCTGTGCGGCGGCCAGGTGCGCGCCCTTCCCCAGATTGCCGTAGCCCATAATGCCTATACGAATCTTTTCCATATGTAAATCCCTCCAAGCGATGCGCGCGGCGTTATTTCGCCACGACGTTGAAAATGCGGCCGGGCACATAGATGCGCTTGACGACCGTCTTGCCCGCCAGCGCGCCTGTCAGCAGGCCCGCCGACTCGATGGCGGCCCAGACCTCGTCCTCCGACGCGGCGGCGGGCACGGTCACAGTGCCCTTGAATTTGCCGCAGACCTGCACGGCCAGTTCGACCGTGTCGGACACCAGCAGCGACGCGTCGTAGGTCGGATAGGGCTGCAGCGACGCAAAGCCCTCGCCGCCGAGCAGCTCCCACAGCTCCTCGGCCAGATGCGGCGCGAACGGACACAGCAGCAGCACAAAGGCTTTCAGCTCGTCCCTGGGGATGCCGCCGTTGTCGAACACCTCGTTGACAAAGGACATCATCGCCGCAATGGCGGTGTTGAACTTCATATTCTCGATGTCGTCGGACACCTTCTTGACCGTTTTGTGCAGCGCGCGCGTGAGCGCCTCGCTCGGCTTTTCGGGCAGCTCGGCCATCGCGTACACGCGCTCGAGGAAGCGGCGGCAGCCGCGCACCGAGGCGGTCGACCACGGCGCGCTCTTCTCGAAGTCGCCGATGAACATCTCGTACAGGCGCATCGTGTCGGCGCCGTAATCGCGGATGACGTCGTCGGGGTTGATGACGTTGCCGCGCGACTTGGACATCTTCTCGCCGTCCTCGCCGAGAATCATCCCGTGCGAGGTGCGCTTGAGATACGGCTCGGGGCAGGAAATCAGCCCCTCGTCGTACAGGAACTTCGACCAGAAGCGCGAGTAGAGCAGATGCAGGGTCGCGTGCTCCATCCCGCCGTTGTACCAATCGACGGGCAGCCAGTAGTCCAGCTTCTCCCGCGCGGCGAAAGCCTTGTCGTTCTGCGGGTCGCAGTAGCGCAGGAAGTACCACGAGGAGCCTGCCCACTGCGGCATCGTGTCGGTCTCGCGCTTGGCGGGACCGCCGCAGTGCGGGCAGGTGGTGTTGACCCAGTCGGTCATCGCGGCCAGCGGGCTTTCGCCGTTGTCGGTCGGCTCGTAGCTTTCGACCTCCGGCAGCGTCAGCGGCAGCTCGGACTCGTCCAGCGGCACCCAGCCGCATTTCTCGCACCACACCAGCGGAATCGGCTCGCCCCAGTAGCGCTGCCGCGAGAACACCCAGTCGCGCAGCTTGTAGTTGACCTTCTTCCGGCCGACGCCGCGCTCCTCCAAAAACGCGATCATCTTCTCCTTCGCCTCCGCGACGGACAGCCCGTTCAGGAACCCGCTGTTGACCAGCGTGCCCGTCTCGGTATCGGTGAACGCCGCCTGCATAACGTCGCCGCCGGCGATGACCTCGACGACGGGCAGGCCGAACATTTTGGCAAAATCATAGTCGCGCTCGTCGTGCGCGGGTACGGCCATAATCGCGCCCGTGCCGTAGGTGATCAGCACATAGTCGGAGACGAAGATCGGAATCTCCTTCCCCGTCACGGGGTTGACCGCCGCCACGCCGTCCAGCCGCACGCCGGTCTTGTCCTTGGCCATCTCGGTGCGCTCGAAGTCGCTCTTGCGCGCCGCCTGCTCGCGGTAGGCGGCGACCTCGTCGTAGTTGGTCAGCCTGCCGCGCCACTTCTCCACCAGCGGATGCTCGGGCGCGATGACCATATAGGTCGCGCCGAAGATGGTGTCCGCGCGGGTGGTGAACACGCGCAGCGCGTCGCCCGCGGTGGTGGCGAAATCGATCTCCGCGCCGTAGGAGCGGCCGATCCAGTTGCGCTCGGCCGTCTTGACGCGCTCGATGTAATCGACCGTGTCCAGATCGTCCACCAGACGGTCGGCGTAGGCGGTGATCTTCAGCATCCACTGGCTTTTGGCGCGGTGCACGACCTCGCCGCCGCAGCGCTCGCAGACGCCGCCGACGACCTCCTCGTTGGCAAGGACGACCTTGCAGGAGGTACACCAGTTGACGTTCATTTCCTTTTTATACGCCAGCCCCGCCTTGAACAGACGCAGGAAAATCCACTGCGTCCAGCGGTAATACGAAGGGTCGGTGGTGTTGATCTCACGCTGCCAGTCGAAGGACAGCCCCAGCGCCTTGAGCTGCTCGCGGAAGCGGCGCACGTTGTTCTCGGTCACGACGGCCGGATGGATCTTGTTGGCGATGGCATAGTTCTCGGTCGGCAGGCCGAACGCGTCCCAGCCCATCGGGAACAGAACGTTGTAGCCCTGCATCCGCCGCTTGCGCGCGACGATGTCCAGCGCCGTATAGGGCCGCGGATGCCCGCAGTGCAGCCCCGCGCCCGAGGGGTACGGGAACTCGACGAGCGCATAATACTTCTTTTTCGTAAAATCCTCCGACGCGCGGAAGGCGCCCGACGCCTCCCAGCGCTGCTGCCACTTCTTCTCCGTGGCCGTAAAATCGTACTTCATCGTAAACATCCTGTCCTTCCCGGCGCCTTGCTGCGCGCCGATGTATCTTTGTCTGCCTGCGTTTTTCGCAAAAGGCAATCTATACGTCCGCCGACGGCGCGGCCTGCGCGTCCTCCCAGAGCTTTTCGAGCTTGTAGAACTCGCGCGCGCTCTGCGTGAACACATGCACGATCACGCTGCCGTAGTCGATGAGCGTCCACGCATTGTCCGAAAAGCCCTCCACCCGCAGCGGCTTGACGCCGAGCGTTTCCTGCACATGGAACTCGGTCTCGTCCGCCAGCGTGCGGATGTGGGTGGACGACGTGCCCGTCGCGACCACAAAATAATCGGCCAGCACCGTCTTGCTTGCGACGGCGAGCGTCTTCACCTCGCCGGCCTTCTTGGATTCCAGCGCCTCGACGACGGTTTTCGCCAGCGTCCGCGCGTTTTCCTGCTGCAGCTTTTCATTCTCGTTCATAGCGTTTTGACTTCCTCCTCCCGGGACGGTGTACTTCGGGCGTTTCAGCCCCGCCCGTCTACCGATAACCGATATAAAATCGCGTTGCGCGATTCCAGCGTATCCTTCAAAATCAGGTTCCCGTCCTCCAGATTTTCGCGGATGACCGCGTCCAGCCCGAAGACGAGCGCCTTTTCCAGCGCATGCGGGTCGCCGCAGCGCCAGAGTCCCTCGTAATATTCGCGGCAGCGTACGCAGGCCAGCGAACGGCGGTTTTCCTCGATGAAATCGGCGAGGAAAAGCACCGCGTCCAGCGGCGCATACCGCTCGCACAGCGTGGAATGCCGCCGAATCGCGTCGCAGACCGCCGCCGGCAGCCCGAACGTCCGCTCCGCCAGCACGGCCGCCGTCCGGCCGTGGAGCACCTTGACGCACGCCTTCTCCTGCGCGTCCAGCCCGATACCCTGCGAATCGCAGAACGCGAGCTGCTCCGCCGCCGTCCATTCCTTCGTGCAGTCGTGCAGCAGCGCGGCGGCCGAGACCTCCTCCTCCCGCAGCGCCGGAAAGTGCCGCGCGGCGATGGTCAGCGCCGCCTTCTCCACGCCGAGCGTGTGCGTCAGCCGCCTGTCCGACAGGCGCAGCGACGCGAGCAGCGTATTTCTGTCTGTCATCTGTAAAGCCCCTTTTCCCGTATATAGCGCGCCACGCCGTCGTCCAGCAGCGGATGCGGCCGCCCCTGCGCGAGCGCGGCCCGCACCTCGGTGGAACTGACCTCCACCGGCTCGTAGGGGACAAAGCGCACGTCCGCGCCGAACGCCCGCCGCAGCGCCTCGGCCTTCGCCGCAGCCCGCGATTCCTCCCCGCCGCGCCGCAGCGCCACGCAGACGACGACCGCGCGCAGCAGCGACTCGGGCCTGCGCCAGCGTTCGAGCTGCATAAGCTGGTCGGTGCCGACGAGCATATACAGCGCCCCGCCCGGGTGCAGTTCCCGCAGATGCTCGACGGTTTTGCAGGTGTAGCTCACGCCGCCCGAGCGGATTTCGTAATCGCACACCGTCCAGCCCGGGAAGGCCAGCGCCGCCATCGCCAGCCTGTCCGCCGGCGGCGCGGGGACGCGCCCGTCCTTGAGCGGCGGCAGGGCGTTGGGGATGATATACAGCCTGTCCGGCCGGACGGCGGCGGCAAACGCGGCGGCTGCGGCCGCGTGCCCCTTATGCGGCGGGTCGAAGGTGCCGCCGTAGAAGCCGATGCGTTCCGCCGTCACAGCTCAATCTTCTTGTTCTTTTCGCTTTCGCGATAGACGACGACGCGCCGGCCGATGACCTGCACCGCCTCGCAGCCCAGACGCGCGGTCAGCTCGGCCATCGCCTCCTTCGGCGTCAGCGGCGCGTATTCCTGCACGGTAATTTTGATCAGCTCGCGCGATTCGAGCGCGTCGGAAAGCGTTTTCAATACGTTTTCGGTAATCCCGTTCTTGCCGATCTGGTACAGCGCCTCCTCCCCGTTCGCCAGCGAACGGAGGGCGGCGCGCTGTTTTGTCGTAATCAATGTGTGAATCTCATCCTTTCCCGCGGTCTTCCCGTCCCGCGGCGCTTTCGTCCGTCCGAGGGCCTGTCCCGCCCACGAGCGCGCGCACCTGCTGCGGCGTCAGCTCGCGCCAGCGGCCGCTTTGCAGCCCGCCGAGCGACACGCCGCCGACGGCGACGCGCCGAAGCGCCGTCACGCGCAGGCCGACCGCTTTCGCCATCCGGCGAATCTGGCGGTTCTTCCCCTCGGTGAGTACGATGCGCAGCCGGCTCTCCTGCGCGCACCGCTCGAGGATGCCCACCTCGCAGGGCGCAATCGGTTCGCCGTCCAGCTCGCGCATCGCGCGCAGCCGGTCGGCCGCCTCGTTCGGGACGCAGCCGGCGACCGTGACGACATACACCTTCCGGTGGCCGAAGGACGGGTGCGCGAGCCGGTTGGCGAACACGCCGTCGTTGGTCATCAGCAGCAGCCCCTCGCTGTCCATATCCAGCCGCCCGATCGGATAGACGCGCGCCGGCAGGTCGGCGACCAGCTCGGCCACGCTTTTCCGCCCGCGCTCGTCGGACATCGTCGTCACATAGCCGCGCGGCTTGTTGAGCATAATATACCATTTCCGCCCCGCGCCCCGCACCCGCTTCCCGCGGTAGCGCACGACGTCGCGTGTCGGGCAGACGCGGTCGCCGAGCGACGCGGGCTGCCCGTTGACCGTGAATTCCCCGCAGCAGATGGACGCCTCGGCGGCGCGGCGGGACATCAGCCCGCAGTCGGATATGAATTTTTGCAGTTTTACGGTCTCTTCCGTCATCTTTTTATCCGAAAAGCCTTTCCCAAAAGCTCAGGCGGCGCACGTCCACGCCCGAATCCGCCGTCAGCGGCAGCACGGCGATGCGTTCGCCCTCGCAGTAGTATTCCGCGTAGCCGAGCACGTCGCCTTGCTCGACCGGCGCGTACACGAACCGCGGCAGCACCAGCCGGCGCGTCACCGTCTGCCCCTTGGGCAGCACGACCGACCCGTCCGCCGCGCTGACGGACACCGACTCCGCGACCCCGCCGACGACGGGCAGCGGCGTGCCCGAGACGCCCTCGAGCGCGACCGATTCGTAATGCGCGAACCCGTAATCCAGCAGCCGCGTATGGTCGGCCCAATCGCTGCGGTCGTTGAGCGTGACGGCGACGAGCGTCAGCCCGTCCCGCTCGGCGGCGGTGACGAGCGTGCGCCCCGTCGCAAGCGTGTAGCCGGTCTTGACGCCGATGCAGCCCTCGTAGCTGCGCAGGAGTCGGTTATGGTTGGACAGATAGCGCCTGCCGTCCGAAATCGTCTTTGTTTTGCAGGACACAATCGAAGCGAAGGTCTCGTTCTCCAGCGCCGCGCAGGTCAGACGCGCCAAATCGTAGGCGGTGGTGTAGTGGTCGTCGGCGGACAGCCCGTGCGGGTTGGAGAAATGCGTGTCCTCCAGCCCCAATTCGGCCGCGCGCTCGTTCATCAGCCGGACGAAGTCCTCCACCGTCCCGCCGGCCGCGATGGCCAGCGCGGTCGCCGCGTCGTTGCCCGACTCGAGCATCAGCCCGTACAGCAGGTCGGAGACGGTGATCTGCTCGCCCTCGGTGAGATAAATCGACGAGCCCTCGATCCCGACGGCCTCCTTCGGCACGGTGACGACCGTTTCCGGGTCCAGCCGTTCGATGGCCAGCAGCGCGGTCATAATTTTCGTGGTCGAGGCCATCCCCATCCGCGTATGCGCGTTACCGGCGGACAGGACATAGCCGCTCTGCTCCATCACGATGTCGGCCGCCGCGGCGGTGGCCACGGCGCCTTCCTTATAATATACGCCCGCGCGGTCGACCGCCGCGGGCAGGACCGCCTCGTTTTCCGGCAGCGCGGGCGAAAACAGCGGCAGGAATCCGGCCGCCAGCAGCGCCGCGGCCAGCGCGCAGGACAAAAATACCCACTTCTTCATACGAAAACAGCCTCAGCCTCTCGTCTATGGATTCGGGACGGCGAACGGCGCGTCCCCGTGGGTATTGTATTCGCGTGCCGGCGGATTTAGTCCTCGCCGGACGCGGCGGCCGGCTCGACCGGCTCAATCGGCTCATCCGAAGCGCGGTCCTTCGAGAACAGGTCCTTGATTTTCACGACCAAATCCGGCGCGCGGTCGACGATGCCGTTGATGGCGTCGATGGCCTTGTTCACCGGATCCTGCGGACGCGGCGCGCAGGCTTCGGGGTGCTTGAGGTCCAGCAGGCGCACTTCGGTCCCGTCGATGACCAGAAACCCGAGCGGCACGACCGAAACGCCCGCGCCGTTCCCGCCGGCGAAGTGCGGGTCGTCCCCCTCCTTTTTGTTCTTGCCGTCGAAATCCACGCCGCCGGAGGCAAAGCCCACCGACACCTTGGAGAAGGGAATGATCGTGACCCCGTCCCCGACCGCCAGCGGCTCGCCGACGACGGTGTTGACGTCCGCCACGCTGCCGATGCGTGACAGCGCCGCGTCAATGATCTGCTTGAGTGGAAGCTCGTTGTTCATTTGCATCGTCCTCTTTCTTTCCGCTTTTTCGTATTTTCAAAAATCCGCGCAGCGCCGTGATTCCCAGCGCGGCCCCCTGCCAGACGCGCAGGCCGAACGCGGCGTCGATCATAAAATCAAACGACTCGGACAAAAAGTCCGGCGTCACCTCGCAGAACACGTCCCCGCGGCGCCTGGAATGACGCAGCGCAAGTATGGCGCGGGTGAGCGCCGCCGCCTGCCCGCTGATGAGTCCGTACAGCGCGGCGGTTTGGGCGGGGTCCTCGCAGGCGACGTTGACCTTGAGTACGAACCGGCCGCAGTAAAGCCAGCGGCGCGTCCGGCGCAGCAGCTTCCCGACCGTGTCCAGCGCGATAGGCAGCGCCTCGCGCGCGGAGAAGGCTTTCCCTTTCCCCTTCTCCTTTTTCTTTTTCTTCTTTTTCTTATGCGCCGCGCCGGACGGCGCCTCCGCCTCGGGCGCGGCCGGCTCGGCAGGCTCCGGCGTCAGGTCCAGCCGCAGCGGGCCGAGCCGCAGCTCCACCCGCAGGTCGCCGATGTACGACACGCCGACCTGCACGCGCACAAGCAGCAGCGCCGCGAGCAGCAGCAGAATCCCCGCGGCGATATACAGCGCCGTCACGCCTCCGCCGCCTCCGCCCGTTCGGCAAGCGCGGTGAGCGTCTCGGTTCCCTCCTGCGGATCCTCCAGCCCGACCTCGGGCAGCTCGGCGAGCGACTGCAAGCCGAAGCAGCGCAGGAAGCCGTCAGTCGTCACGAACAGCGTCGGACGGCCGGGCGCGTCCAATTGGCCGCCCTCGGCGATCAGCCCCTTGTCCAGCAGCGAGGTGACGATGTACGACGAATCCACGCCGCGCACCGCCTCAACGAACGAGCGGGTCACCGGCTGGTTGTAGGCGACGATGGCCAGCACCTCCAGCGACGCCTTGGACAGCGGCGGCGTCTTGCGCAGCTCGAGCGCGCGCTTGACATAGGCGGCCAGATAGGCCTTCGTGCAGAACTGGTAGCAGCCGTCCAGCTCGATGAGCGAGATGCCGCGCGAGGCGTCCTCGTACTGCGCGGTCAGACGGGCGGCGCTTTCACGCAGCTCAGTCCTGCCCACGCCGAGCGTTTCGCACAGGCGGTCGGCCGAAACGGGGCTCCCGCAGGCGAACACGACCGCCTCGACGGCGGCGTCCAATTCAATCGGATTCAAGCACGTCGCGCTCCTTTCTGTCCCGGTTGAGAATCAAAAGCAATTCGTCCCTCTCGGTTTTTTCCACGTCCACGCGTCCGTAGCGCACCAGCTCGAGCACGGCGAGGAACACGGCCACGGCCTCGCCGCGGCTGCGGCAGCCGTCGAACATCGCCAGAAACGGCGTGCGCCCCCGGCGGCAGAGCCGCCTGAGCACCGCGACGGACTTCTCCTCCACGGTGTAGTAGCGCTCCTGCCCGATTTTGGCGAACAGCTCCACCTCGCCCTGCTCGGGCTTGTCCGCCAGCCGGGCGCGGATGCGCTCGAACGCCTCCGCCAGCAGCGAGACGGCGTGCGGACGCTCGTAGGCGGCCTCGATCTCGTCGGGCGCCTTGGTGAAGCGGTCGTAGTACAGCTCGCCCCGCTCGCGCAGCAGCTCGGCCGCCGCGCGGGCGCGCCGGTATTCCAGCAGCGCGTCGACAAGGTTCCGGCGCGGGTCCTCTTCCTCCTCGCGGGGCAGCAGCATGCGCGATTTGATCAGCATCAGCTCGGCCGCGTAGTAGATGAACTCGCTCGTGACCTCCATATTCAGGCTGCGCATCGCTTCGATGTGCGCCATATACTGCTCGGCAATTTCCGCGATGGGGATATCGAAGATGTTCAGCTTGTTCTTTGCAATCAGTGCCAGCAGCAGGTCCAGCGGACCCTCGTACCGCTCGATTTTAAGGTTCAGCTCCTCCATCGCGCTAAAACAGCAGCAGCATCAGCGCCTGGTACAGGTTCAGAATCCCGCTGCGCAGGAATTCCAGCGGCCAGAACAGGATATCGGACAGCGTGGGGCTGAGCCACGAAACAAGCACGATGCCGAGGAAGACGAACCGGGTGTAATACTCAATGCGCAGATAGCGCGCCGCCGTCTGCGGCGGCAGCAGCGAGCCGAGAATCTTCGAGCCGTCCAGCGGCGGCAGCGGAATCAGATTGAACACCGCCAGACCGACGTTCACCGACGCAAACAGCGCGAGGAATTCCATAAAGGCGGCCAGCAGCGTCGGCACCTCGCCCATGAACAGCAAGCTCATCAGCCCCGCCTGATCGTACATCACCGCCGGCGAGGGCAGCCACCGAATCCCCGCCGCAACCGTCTCGGCGCGGACCTCCGCCGAGGAGGCGTAGACCAGCAGGATGACGAAGTACAGCACGCAGGCGATGAGCGCCAGCAGCAGGTTCGACAGCGGGCCGGCCAGCGAAACGAGCGCGATGTCGCGCCGCGGCTTGCGCAGGTTGCGGTAGTTGACCGGCACGGGCTTGGCGTAGCCGAAGCCGGTCAGCATCATCATAATCGCGCCGAACGGGTCGAGATGCTTGAGCGGGTTGAGCGTGAGCCGTCCGTACGCCTTGGCCGTATTGTCGCCGCAGAGATACGCCGCATAGCCGTGGCTGACCTCATGCACGACAAGCGCGATGAGCACGGCGGGGATCATCAGCAGGAAATAGGCCGGATTTTCAAACAGTGACCATAACATACAGGCAAAGCTCCCTTACTTGAGCGCCACCATGCTCTTTTCCCAGCAGTCCGGCGGCGTCAGACCCGCGAGCGTAACGACGGTCGCGGCCACGTTGGCCAGCCCGTACGCGCCGTCGATGCAGGTGTACGCGTCGGTGTAGAAATTGTCGTAGAGGATGCAGGGGACCGGGTTGAGCGTGTGGCTGGTCTTGGCCTTGGGCGTGCCGTCGGCGTTGCGCGCCGGCTCGCCGGTCTTTTTGGAGATTTCATACATCTCGTCGGCGTTGCCATGGTCGGCGGTAATAATCGCAATCCCGCGAAGCTCGTCCACCACCCGGAGGATGCGCGCCAGGCAGAGGTCCAGCGCCTCCATCGCCACAACCGTCGCCTCGAACGAGCCGGTGTGGCCGACCATATCGCCGTTGGGGAAGTTGACGCGCAGGAAATCGAAGCGGCCGGAACGGAGCTTCTCGATGAGCACGTCGGTGATCTCGGCGCACTTCATCCACGGACGCTGCTCGAAGGGCACCACGTCCGACGGAATCTCGATGTACTCCTCCAGCTCCTCGGAGAACTTGCCGCTGCGGTTCCCGTTCCAGAAATAGGTCACATGCCCGTACTTCTGCGTCTCGGACAGCGCAAGCTGCGTCTTGCCGTGCGCGACAAGGAACTCGCCCATCGTGCCCTTGATCTCGGGCGGGGACACGAGGTAGCGGGAGGGGATGTGCGCGTCGCCGTCGTACTCGAGCATGCCCGCGTAGTTGACCTTCGGATACCGCACGCGGTCGAACTTGTCGAAATCCGGCTCGTCGAACGCGCGCGAAATCTCGATGGCGCGGTCGCCGCGGAAGTTGAAGAAGATCACGCCGTCGCCGTCCTCAATCCGGCCGACCGGCTCGCCGTTTTCGGCGATGACGAAGGCGGGCAGGTCCTGATCGATGCAGCCGGTCTCGGCGCGGTAGGTCTCGACGGCGTCCTTCGCGCAGGCGAACTGCCGTCCCTGCCCGAGCACATGCGTCTCCCAGCCGCGGCGGACCATATCCCAGTTGGCCTCGTAGCGGTCCATCGTAATGGTCATCCGCCCGCCGCCGGAGGCAATGCGCGCGTCGAAGCCGCCGTCGTTGAGCGAGGCGAGGAACGCCTCAAACGGCTCGACGTATTCCAGCGCGCTCGTCTCGCCGACGTCGCGCCCGTCCAGCAGGATGTGAACGCGGACGGTCTTGACGCCGTCGGCCTTGGCGCGGACGAGCATCGCCTTGAGGTGGTCGATGTGCGAATGGACGTTGCCGTCCGAAAACAGGCCGATGAAGTGCAGCGTGCCCGCGCCGCCGGCGCAGCCGCCCGCGACGGTCTTCCACGCCTCGGACGCGAACATTTTGCCGCTCTCGATGGCGGCCGTGACCAGCTTGGCGCCCTGCGCGAAGATTTGGCCGGCGCCGAGCGCGTTATGCCCGACCTCGCTGTTGCCCATGTCGTCGTCCGACGGCAGGCCGACCGCGGTGCCGTGCGCCTTGAGCGTGAAGGTCTTGTAGTCGGCCATCAGCCTGTCCAGCGTCGGCGTGCGCGCAATCCGCACGGCGTTGCCCGCCTCCCGCTTGCACAGTCCCACGCCGTCCATTACAATTGTTACAATCGGGCGCTTTTCGCCCTTGAAAATTCCGTTTTGCATGCTTTATGATACCCTTTCTGACAGAAATATATGGTTTTTCATATCATTATACCGCAAACGCGCCGACATTACAAGAGATTTTTATTATTTTTTTGTGTCGGCACGCCCCGTTTTCCGCCGGAAAGCCGGCGCGTCCCGAACGACGCGCGCCCGGCCGCCCCGGGAAGCGTCCGCTTCCCGGGGCGGCCGGGCGCGAAAGCAGACGCGCAGGCTTTGCTCCCCGCATCCGCAAGCGCATTCCGTACGGCATACTGCATCACTTTCATCGAAACGCCTCGGCCGCAAAATCAAAAAGGCCCGCGTCGCGGGCCTTCCGCGCTTCCGAAAGAAGGAGCGCGCCGTGTCAAGCCATACAAAGCCATACCCCGCAATCGGCCTGCAAAGCCCTTCCGGCAGGCCGCGTCCAATCGCCTTTTGAAAACCGTTTCGGTATCGTTTATACCCCCGTTTGCGTCTTGTTCTGCGCAATAACAAGGAAGATATGCCTCATTTCTCGTTTTCCCGACGCTCATCGAAGCCGCCGCTGCGCATAAGCAAATGGGAAAGGATTCCGGTAGTCCGACGCATACCGCGTGCCGGTCGGCTTCGGCTTTTCCCATCGCGCGGCTTGAGGCCGAAGCTCTTTCCCCGGCGCTCCCGTATGGGAGCGCCGGGGAAACGCCGCCCACCCGACCTTGCGCGGCCGCGCAAGGTCGGGTGGGCGGCGGGCGCGCTATCGAAGCGCGTCGGACGTCAGGAACACACCGTCGCAATACACCACGCCGTTGCGGACGGCGCAGCGAAGAACCTTTTCGTTCCGCAGCAGAACCGTCCCGTCGTCATCGACGACAAAAATGCAGCCGCCGTACCAGACCGACTCCCGATGCGCGCCGTTCAAACGGACAGCGCCGCCCTGCATATCCAGCACCCAGCAGGGGCACAGGCCCAAAGCATCGGCGGGTACGCACAGCTCGACGGGCGCAAAGCGGCATTCGCCCCGCTTGTCAAGCACCGTGTAGAAGCAGCGCCCGTCGTCCAGCTCGAACAGGATACGCAGCGTTTCCGTCCGCAGGTCGCAGGAAACGGCGTTGATGCACCCCTCCAGCCGCTTGAGCCGATTTCCGTCGGAATCCATAACATAGGCGCAGGTCTCCCCGGGCGCATACGCCAGCCCGACGGCATAGCCCGTTTCCGGCTCGTAGCTGTAAACGAGCATCAGGCCGGTGCTGACCGCCGCGCCGTCGGGCGAGACCGCATACATGACGCGCTGATCGCCGTCCATCCCCGCCGCAAGCGCGACGCCGCCGCAAAACCGTCCCGCGTCAACGCCCTCGCGTTCGACCCGGCAGAGCGTGTTGCCGCTGACATCGTAATAGTAAACGACCGATTCGCCGTTCACGTCGCAGCCGCCGGCGTCGTATCGGAACACGCCCTCCCGACAGTAGGTCAGGCGCGACAGCAGCGCGTCCGGCGCGTCGCCTGCCAGCGCCCACAGCAGGGGATGGTCCGCAGCCGGCGGCACGGCCCAGCGCCCGTCTATCCGCAGGACGCCCAGCTCGAACACGGGGCTCGTCCCGCCGTCCGAGGCGCGCAGCGCCAAAATGTACCCGTCCTCGAGCAGCTCGTTCGCCATAATGTTCCGGCGCTGCGCCTCGGTGACGCCGGACTGAAACGCTTCATAATCAAAGCAGGTATCGCCGCTCAGAAACAGCAGGTCCAGCTTGTCCGTCCCGCCCTCGACGGCCACCTCCGAGCCGTCCGCCCGCCGCAGGCGGGCGGTGATGCCGTCGTAGCTTAAGAACACGCCGCCGTAAAGCCGCGTCGCGTTGCGCTCCCCGCACGGCAGGCTGTATGTGACCTCGCCGCGGGCGTTTACGCAGTACAGCCTGCCGTCGTCGGCCATAATGCTGTGTCCGTCGGGCTTGTCGGCATGAAACAGCGCCCGGTTCGGCTCAAAGCGCGGCGGCTCGTCCGTCCCGTCCGGCACAGACGCATCGCCTGCCGGAGGTTCGGATACAGGCAGAACATCCCGCACGCCCGCGTCGCCGCAGGCCGAAACCGCAAGGAGCAAAAGCAGCGCCGCAACGGCGCAGACCGCTTTCCGCATCGTCAGACATTCCCTCCTTCAAAAATAAAAAAGTGCGCGGCCGAAGCTGCGCACCGAAAAACGCATCTCCGATTGCTGTCACACAAACTTCGGCAAACCACAGGGAATGCAGAACTGGAGATTGCATTTTTACCGGATGGATAAAAATACAACCCCTGCAATTTGCCGGATTCTGTTTGTGTGACAAGGGTATCTTACCACATCCGCGCGGGATTGTCAAGGAAGCGGGCACAATCGGCCCGCCGGCGCGCGGGATTTTTTATTTTCTTCGCCCGCGGGCTTGACATACGCGCGCCGCGGTGCTATATTGGGGAAAACAGCTAAACGAAACGGGGGCACACCGATTATGACCAACCGCAAAAACTGGCCCGTCGGGCTTTCCACCTCGCACTTCGGCTCGCTCGCGCACCGCGAGTCCGAGGTCTTTTCCGAATACCGCAAGGCGGGCATCCGCGTCGCCGAGCTTTCGCAGACCTATGAAGCGCTCGTCGAGGCCGGCTTCTACGACCGGCCAAAGCGGATCTCCGACGCCGCCGCGGCCGAGGGCGTGACGCTGCGCTCGCTCCATCTGCCGTTTTCGAAGGCGCTGCACATCGACCATCTGGACGACGAGGCCGACCGCGCCGCCGTCGACACCTACCGCCGCTCGATGCACGCCGCCGCCGAAGCAGGCATCCGCGTGTTCGTCGTGCATCCCTCCTACGAGCCGATCGGCGGCGACCGGCCGCAGCGGATGGAGCGGTCGCGCAGCAACCTCGCGCTGCTCGTGCGGGAGGCCGAATCGCTCGGCGCGCGGCTGTGCGTGGAAAACATGGCGCGCACCTGCCTGCTCAACAGCAGCGCGGAGATGATCGACTGCCTGAAGGCCGTTCCGGGGCTGTATATGTGCTTCGACAGCAACCATCTGCTCGGCGAGGCGAACCCCGATTTCCTGCGCCTGCTGTACGAGGCGGGGCTTGCCGGCCGCATCGGCAACGTGCACATTTCCGACTACGACTTCATCGACGAGCGGCACGAGCTGCCCGGCAACGGCAAAAACGACTGGCCGGCCATCATCGCCGGACTGGAAAAGCTGGATTACGACGGCCCCTTCCTCTACGAGCCGCACGCCAATTCGCCCGGACGGGCGGTCATCACGCCCGCCATGGTCGCCGAGAGCCGCGACCGGCTGCTGGGCGAAGGCGTTTGACAAACGGCGCGGATTCTGCTATAATGAAGCGTTGCGGCGATGCCGCAGCCTGCTGCACACAGACGGCGCGGCGGATTTTTGTCCGCCCGACCCTTGCGCCGGCATACCCGACCCAAACAGACCGCGCGGCGGCGCCCCCGGGGCGCATCGCCCCCAAAAACGAACGAAGGCGGAAACTTACATATGACAAGACGCGAATCGCGTGAGGCGGCAATGTGCCTGCTTTACGAATACAGCTTCAATACGCACAAGACGCCGGGGGAAATCCTCGGCGGCGCGGCGGAGAACCGGGAGGAAAAGCTCTCCGGCTTTGCGCGCGAGCTGTTCACGGGCGCCTGCGGACGCCTGCCCGAGATCGACGCCATCCTCGCAGCCTCGGCCGAAAACTGGCGGCTGCACCGCATCGCGCGCGTGCCGCTGGCCGTGCTGCGGCTGGCGGTCTACGAGCTGCTGACGGCGGGCGCGGAAAACGAGAGAATCATCATCAACGAGGCGCTGGAGATCTGCCGCACCTACGCCGACGAGAAAGCGGTCGCCTTCGTCAACGGCGTGCTGGGCAAGGCGGCCGACGCCGTCGGGAGCACGCGGGCATGAACGCGCCCGAACGGCAGGCGCTCACCGTCACCGAGTTGAACACGCTGGCCAAGGAATATCTGGAAAACCTGCCGCTGTTCCGCTCTGTAAGCGTCAAGGGCGAGCTGTCCAACGTCACGCTGCACCGCACGGGGCACATTTATTTTTCAATCAAGGACGAGGGCGCGGCCGTCTCCGCCGTGATGTGGCGCAGCGACGCCGCTTCGCTCGGCTTCACGCCCGAAAACGGCCAGAAGGTCACCGCCGAGGGGAAGGTGACGCTCTGGGTGCAGCGCGGGCAGTACACCTTCAACGTCCGCACAATGCAGAAGGACGGCGCGGGCGACCTGTTCGCCGCGTTCGAGGCGCTCAAGCGAAAGCTGGCCGCCGAGGGGCTGTTCGACGCGTCGCGCAAGAAGCCGCTGCCGAAGTACCCGCGCACGGTCGGCATCATCACCGCGCCGACGGGGGCCGCCATCCGCGATATGATCAACGTCACCGGCCGCCGCTTCCCGCTGGCGAAAATCCTGCTCTACCCCACGCTCGTGCAGGGCGAAAGCGCGCCGCCGCAGATGATTGAGGCGCTTCAGGCGTTCAACCGCGAGAAAAAGGCCGACGTCATCATCCTCGGGCGCGGCGGCGGCTCGGCCGAGGACCTGTGGGCGTTCAACGACGAAGCCCTCGCCCGCGCCATCTGCGCGTCGGAAATCCCCGTCGTCTCGGCCGTCGGCCACGAGGTGGACTACACCATCGCCGACTTCGCCGCCGACCTGCGCGCACCCACGCCGTCGGCCGCCGCCGAGCTGGTCGTGCCCGACCGGGGCGAGACCAAGCGCCGGCTGCAAAACGTCATCACCGCTATGCGGAAGCCGCTGGCCGACAGAATCGACGCCGAGCGCCGCGTGCTGCAGGCGCTGCGCGCCAACCGCGCGCTGACCGACCCGCTCGCCTCGTTCGACGAGCGGCGGCTGGCGCTGGGCGCGCTGGACGACAAGCTCTGCCTGTTCGCCGCTTCTGCGGTTTCCAAAGGGCGCGACCGGCTGGGCGCGCTCGCCGGCCGGCTCGAATCGCTCAGCCCGCTTTCGGTGCTCGCGCGCGGCTACGCGGCCGTGTTCACGGCGGACGGGCGGGTCGTCAACAGCGCCGCCCGCGTGCCCGACGAGCCGTTCGAGGTCCGCTTTGCCGACGGCGGCGTGCAGGTCGCACGCACCGACAGATGAACGGCCGCCGCTTTGAGGGCGAGACCTTCGAGGGACTCGTCCGCCGCGACTGCGTGCTGGAGGGCTGCGCCTTTTACGACTGCGTTTTCCTCCGCTGCACGCTCGAAAACGTCCGGCTCGTCGGCTGCACCTTTTCCGGCTGTACCTTCAACGGCTGCCGCGTCTCGGAGCTGCAAACGCTGCATTCCACGGTCAGCCTTGCCGTTCTGGAAAACTGCGCGCTCGTCGGCGTGGACTGGAGCAGGCTGCTGCCCGCAGGGATGTTCGCCGAGCCGATCGCGGCGATGCGCGCCTGCCGGCTGAAATACAACAGCTTTTTCAAAATGGCGTTCCGCGGCTTCGATTTCACCGGCTCGGATCTGATCGGCTGCAATTTCGGCGAATCCGAGATTTCCGGCTGCGACTTGCGGGGCTGCCGGCTGGACCGCACCGAGTTTTTCCACTGCGACCTGCGCCGGTCGGATTTCCGCGGCGCCACAGGCTACCAGATTGACGTTACTGCCAACCAAATCAAGGACGCCGCCTTTTCGCTGCCCGAGGCGATCCGCCTCCTGCACGGGCTGGGCATTGCGCTTGAAGGATAAAATTCTAAACAAACGGAGCAACGCTATGACAGACAAAACCGAAAACAAGCCGACCTTTGAAGAAGCGATGAAGCATCTCGAGGCCATCGTGCGCGACCTCCAGAGCGGCAGCGCGCCGCTGGAGAAGTCGCTGGCGCTGTTCAAGGAGGGCACCGCGCTCGTCGACTACTGCACCGGCCTGCTGGACAACGCCGAGCAGGAGGTCAAGAAGCTCGTCCCCGCCGCCGACGGCACGCTGCGCGAGGAGGCGCTGGACAAGGCATGAGCGCCCGCCTGACCGCCGCGCTGCGCGAGACCGCCGCGCGCACCGACGCGCTGCTGGACCGCTTCCTCGCCTACCCGCCCGACAGCCGCGCGGCGAGGCTGTACGAGGCCTGCCGCTATTCCTCGCTGGACGGCGGCAAGCGCATCCGTCCCTTCGTTGCCGCCGCGTTTGCCGACGCGCTCGGCGCGGCCCTGCCCGACGGGTTCGCCGCCGCAGTAGAGCTGATCCACTGCGCGTCCCTCATCCACGACGACCTGCCCGCGATGGACAACGACGATTTCCGCCGCGGCAAACCGTCCAACCATAGGAAATTCGGCGAGCCGACCGCCATCCTCGCCGGCGACGCGCTGCTCATCAAGGCCTTCGGCCTGCTGGCCGAAGCGGACGCCGACGCCGAAAAGCGGGCCCGCGCCGCCGCGCGGCTGTCCTTCTACGCCGGCGCGGACGGAATGTGCGGCGGCCAGCAGATCGACCTCGACCACACCGGCAGGGCGGCGGACGGCGACATTCTCCGCGAGCAGGACGAAAAAAAGACCGGCGCGCTGCTGGCGGCGGCCGCCGAACTGGGCACGATCGCGGGCGGCGGCACGCCCGAGCAGGAGCGCGCGGCCGCGCGGTACGGCTTCGCGCTCGGGATGGCCTTCCAGATGGTAGACGACCTGCTCGACCTGCGGGGCAGCGCCGCGGCGGTGGGCAAAACCGTCGGCAAGGACGCGTCCGGCGGGAAAGCGACCTACCCGGCGCTGTACGGCGTCGGGGAGACCGAGCGCCTCGCCGCCGCGTACAGCGCGCAGGCGAAGGAGGCGCTGGGCGCGTTCGGGGAGGGCGCCGTCCGCGCTCTGCTTTACGAGCTGACCGATTTCCTGCTTACGCGCGACCGCTGAAGGCGGCGTCTCCCGCCCGGAAACGCACCCCGCGCTCGCCCGCGTACAAAGCAAAGCCG
>ERZ827458.890-NODE-890-length-30250-cov-7.766087_pt1 | contig 30250 bp, 25 predicted proteins | sample MGYA00519706_ERZ827458 | MGnify/ENA primary metagenome ERZ827458 (study PRJEB31778, sample SAMEA3449309) | human gut metagenome | biome: human gut; feature: human-associated habitat; material: faeces | place: United Kingdom | collected 2010/2012 ...
ACAAGGCAAAGGGGGAGCGTGGAGAGCGCTTGACCACCAACGTTCCCTACGGCTACAAGCGTGACCCTAACGATCCCAAGAAGTGGGTGATTGACGAGGAAGCTGCACAGGTCGTCAAGCGGATCTTTGCGCTCTGCATGGAGGGAAAAGGGCCGAGCCAGATCGCGGCTCTGTTGGAAAAGGGAAAGGTGCTGAACCCCACCGCCTACAAACAGCGGGAGGGGCGAAAAACGCCGCATCAGACCCCGGAGAACGAGTATCGCTGGCACGAAAGCACTGTTGCTTATATCCTCGAATACATGGAGTACACAGGCTGCACGGTCAATTTCAAGACCTACACCAACTCCATCTGGGATAAGAAGCAGCGGGAAAATCCAATAGAGAATCGCAAGATTTTCTATAACACCCACCCGGCGATCATCTCTCTGGAAGTCTTTGATAAGGTGCAGGAGATCAGGCAGCAGCGGCACCGCAGAACAGCGACGGGAAAGAGCAATATGTTCTCCGGTCTGGTGTTCTGCAACGACTGCAAGCAGAAGCTCTACTACTCCACCACCAGCTATTTTGAAAAGCGGCAGGACTTCTTCATCTGCTCCACCCATCGTGTCAATAAGGACAAGTGCAGCGGACATTATATCCGTGCCGTTGTGCTGGAACAGATCGTCTGGAAGCACATTCAGGAGGTCGTATCGGTAGTCACTCGCTATGAGGCGTATTTCCGTTCTGAAATGGAGCAAAAGCTCCGTATGCAGAGTGAGGAATCGCTGCGGCTGTCTCAGAAGCGGCTGGCACAGGCTGAGAAGCGAATCGGAGAACTTGACCGTCTTTTCATCCGCATTTACGAGGACAATGTAGCCGGACGGCTGGACGATGAGCACTTTGCCATGATGAGCAAGAACTACACCGAGGAACAGAAAGACCTCAAAGCCGAGGTCAAAGGTCTGCAACAGCAAATCCATGAACAGGAACAACAGGCAGAGAATATAGAGCAGTTTGTTCAGCGGGTAAAGAGGAACAGCACCCTCACGGAACTGACCCCCTATGCCCTCAGAGAGCTTGTCAAGGCGGTCTATGTAGATGCACCTGACAAGTCCAGCGGCAAGCGCAGGCAGAAGGTACATATCGAGTACGACCTTGTGGGCTACATTCCCGTGGATGAACTGCTAAAAGCGGAACAGGCATGACCGAGATCATGCCTGTTCCACGAAATTTGATTTTACTGTCTTACCAGCAGGGAGCTTCCACCGTCCCGGTTTTATTTTTAGTGGCGAATTGGGGCCGCTACGGATACGGTTGTTGCGGTATCCCGGTGTCGAAGCTGCGTCAAAGCGCCTCTGAAAAAGCGAGGCAGCCATGGTTTTGCACGCACTCTCGAACCGGGCCACCAGAGATAAGCGTATCCGTAGCTGCCCCAATTCGCCACTAAAAATTCAGTCTCTGAGGGAGATGATCTTATTGTACAGCGTGTCGGAGCGCTCGAGGCGAAACAGGACGAGCGTCTGCACGCACAGCATGATGCCGAACTGCCCGAGGCGCGTCAAAAACAGGGGGCCGAGCGGCGGGCCAAACACGAGCGAGATCATCGTCGTGTTGAGGATGAGCGAAACGACAAGGCCGTTTACAAACGCGGTGAGGATGCAGCCGGAGAGCTTCAGGCGTCTGTTATAAAGCGCGGCGCCGAGGATCGCGCCGCCGATGGCGGCCGTGACGGTGAAGCCGGGGAAATACGCCCCCGTCGGGAACAGCAGCGAGCCGACAAGGTCGCCCAGTCCGGCGCAGAGCGCCGCCCAGCCGGGGCCGTAGAGCATGCCGCAGACCATCACCGCGGCAAAGCCGAGGCCGATCTTCGTCAGCGGCATGTTAAGAGCAAGTACGCGCGTGAATATTACGTCGAAGGCGATGAGCATTGCGCTTATCGCGATTTTTTTCGTGCTTATTTTCATTGGCACCTCTCAGATCAGGGTAGAAGTCCGACAGCGGCGCTGCCGGCGGAGAACACGGCGATCGCGTTGACCGACATGTGGAAGAATATGCTTGTCCAGATCGAGCCGGAGCGCTCGTAGATCCTGCACAGGACTATCGCCGCCGGGATATACTGTATCGCAAGCAGCAGATAGCTTGCGTCCCACAGCAGCACGGCGTACTGCCAGACGTGGTAAAGGCAGAACATCACGATCGACGCGGCGTAGGCCGCGACGCGGCTTTTTTGATGCAGACCGCAGAAAATTCCGCCGCGGAAGATGCTCTCCTCGACGATGGGCGCGAGGAAAACTGTCATTGCGATGATGATGCCGCGGTCGGAGCTGAGCATGGTGCTTATGGTCTGCTCGTTGAGGTTGTCGGTGTTTATGTTCAGCTCCTTGAGCGCATACGTCGCTATCATGCCGAGCGCGATATACGCTACCCAGCCGAGCGCGAAGCTCGTCAGGCACCTGCCCGGCGCGTCAACAAGCCCGTCGAAGCTGCGGCGCAGGAACTTGCCCAGAAACAGCGCGACAAGCAGCAGGCTCAGCGCATAGTAGATAAAATTCATCTGCGAAGCGCTCAAAAGGTCGGGCTTTGCCGCCATCAGCAGGCTCAGCGCGATCGGGAACACCGCCATGTGGAGCACCAAAAGTATCATCGCGCTCCAAAACTCGGATTTTTTCAGACTGTCGCGCATCAGCCCCTCGCTTTCTGCTGAAGCTCGCTGAGCAGATTCAGCGCCTCGAGCGGTGTGAGTGAATTTATGTCCGTGCTGCGCAGAATGCGCCCGACCTCGTCGGTGCCTGCGTCAACAAGGCTTATCTGATCGTCCTTTTCCGGCTTTTTCGCCTTGGGCGACGCGGCTTCGGCCTCGAACTGCCGGAGATAGGTCTTGGCCTTGGAAACGACCTTGTCCGGAACTCCGGCGAGTTTTGCGACCTCGATGCCGTAGCTGTCGTCGGCAGCGCCGGGCACGATCTTGCGCAGGAAAACGAGGCTGTCGCCCTGCTTTTTCGCGCTTATCGAATAGTTGTGCACGCCCTCGACGCTGCCCTCGAGCGCGGCCAGCTCGTGATAATGCGTTGCGAACATCGTCTTTGCGCCGAGCTTTTTCTTGTCCGCGCAGTATTCCAGCACCGCGCGCGCTATCGCCATGCCGTCGTAGGTCGAGGTGCCGCGGCCGATCTCGTCGAGGATCAGCAGGCTTTGCCCCGTCGCGTGGCTGAGGATATTCGCGACCTCGCTCATCTCGAGCATGAAGGTCGATTGGCCCGACGCGAGATCGTCCGACGCGCCGATGCGCGTGAACACGCGGTCAACGACGCCGATGACGGCGCTTTTTGCCGGAACAAAGGAGCCTATCTGCGCCATGAGCGTTATGAGCGCGGTCTGGCGCATGTAGGTGCTCTTACCGGCCATGTTCGGCCCGGTGACGATGGCGACGCGGTTGCCCTCGCAGTTTAGCTGCGTGTCGTTCGGAACAAAGGCAATGTCGCTGAGCGTCTGCTCGACGACGGGGTGCCGCCCCTCGCGGATGATAAGCTCGCCCGAGGCGTCCACCTCCGGCATGCAGTAGTCGTTGCGCACGGCGACCTCGGCAAAGGCGCACAGAACGTCAAGCTGCGCTATCGCCTCGGCGGTTGCCTGGACCTTCGCGACCTGCTCGGCTATCGTGCTGCACAGGTCCATGAAAAAGTCGTATTCCAGCTGCTTTATCTTGTCCGAAGCGGTCAGGAGCGTCGTTTCAAGCTCCTTCAGCTCCGGGGTGAAGTAGCGCTCGTTTGAAACAAGCGTCTGCTTGCGTATGTAGTTATCGGGGATCTTGACATCGCCTGCGGATTTCGGCACGTCGATGTAGTAGCCGAACACCTTGTTGTAGCCGATCTTGAGCTTTTTTATGCCGGTGCGGATGCGCTCCTTGGCCTCAAGCTCCGCGACTGCCTGCGCGCCGTTATCGCGGATGTTGCGCAGGTGATCGACCTGGTCGGAGTAGCCGGGCTTGAGTATGCCGCCCTCGCGCACGGAAAACGGGGGATCGTCGCAGATCGCCCAGCTTATGCGCATGTGTATCTCCTCAAGCGTGTCAAGCTCGGATATCGAGCGCAGAAGCGCGCTTTTGAAGGGCTTTAAAAGCTCAACTATCCTCGGCAGCGCCGCCGCGCAGTCGCGCAGAACGATAAGGTCGCGGCCGTTTGCCGTGCCGTAAACTATGCGGCCGATAAGCCGCTGCATGTCGCCCATGCCGCGCAGAGTGTCGATAAGCTCGCCGCGCGCGACGTTGTCCTTGAAAAGCTCGTCCACGGCGCTGAGCCTGCGCTTTATGGCGATGGGGCTAAGAAGCGGCCGCTCGATCCACGCGCGCAGCTCGCGTCCGCCCATCGGCGTTTTCGTCTTGTCCAGCACCCACAGAAGCGAGCCGCGCTTTTCGCCCGTGCGCAGCGATTCCGTCAGCTCCAGCGAGCGGCGCGTCGCCCAGTCAAGCTCCATGTATCTTCCGCCGGTGAACAGGTCGATGCGGCGGATGTGCGCCATGTCGGTTTTCTGCGTTTCGCTGATATACCGCAAAAGCGCGCCGGCTGCAGAGACCGCCGCCGGTGCGTCGCCAAGCCCGGCCTCGTCGATCGAGGAAAGGCCGAACTGCTCGCACACGCGCGCAGCGCAGGACATGTATTCGTAATCGTCGCCGCCCATTTCGAGCATGCAGCCGAGCTTTTTCTGCGCAAAGTCGGGGATAGTTTTCGTCTCGGCCGCGCCCTTGTTCATGATAAGCTCGCGCGGCGCGAAGCGGCCAAGCTCGTTGAGCACATGGCTCAGGTTATCGCCCTCGAACGCCGCGACGCAGAACTCGCCCGTCGAGATATCGCAGAACGCCGCCGCGCACTTGCCCGATTCGTAGTACACCGCGCCCAGGTAGTTGCTCTTGCCCTCCTCGAGCATCGAAGCGTCCGTCACCGTGCCGGGTGTGATTATCCTTATAACATCGCGCTTGACAAGGCCCTTGGCCGTCGCCGGATCCTCTATCTGCTCGCAGATGGCGACCTTGTAGCCCTTGGCGATCAGCCGCGCTATATACGTCTGGCTGCTGTGATACGGAACGCCGCACATAGGCGTGCGCTGCTCGGGGTCGGCGACCGACCTGTCGCGCGTGGTCAGCGCAAGGTCAAGCTCACGCGAGGCAACGCGCGCGTCCTCGTCGAACATCTCGTAAAAATCCCCGAGGCGGAAAAACAGCAGACAGTCGCTGTATTGCGACTTGATCTGCTGATATTGCATTTTCATCGGTGTAAGCTCTGCCATTTTTTCAGTAGCGCTTTAGCGCACTCCTTATACGTTTATTGCGTGAACCCGGTTCGAAGCTGCGGTGGAAACCATAGGTGCCTCGCTTTTTTAGAGGCGAACCGACTCCGGTTTTTTGTTTTTATTGCAGTGTCCCGGTTCGGAACAATGGTGGAAACCGTGCTGTTTCGCGCCCCGGGAGTTTGTTCTATATTGGTGCAAAATCTCGTCTGCACCCATTGCCTTCCCCTGCGTAGCTTGAGGGGAAGGTGTCGCCTTGGCGACGGATGAGGTGTGATTATATCTTTGCCGTCAGGCAAAAACATTTTTCGTCATATTTCGTCGCAGCTTTTGCGCAAACGCCGTTAATTTGTCGTTGTTTGTGTCGTTCATATTATAAAAGCTGTGGCGCCTACGGCGCGGATTTATTTACACCTCATCTGCCGCAAGCGGCATCTTCCCCTCAAGCTCCGCAAGGGGAAGACATTTAGAGGCGCCTTTCTGCTCCTACGGATACGTCTATTGCGGTAGCCCGGTTCGGAACAATGGCATAAACCATATTTGCGTCAAATCGCATCTAAAAACCGGGCGGGGAGGAATTTTTTCAGCTCTTCGACGGTGTTATCGGCGTCGGAGAAATAGAAAACGCCCTTTTCGACAAACTCGGGGAACTCCTTTTTCTCCTTCTCGCTCAGCTCGTGGTCGGAGACATAGCACCACCACGACCAGCGCGTTTTGATCCTGCCGCAGCAGACCGCATCATCCCAGTTCAGGCGATACTCGACGCTGTCCGCGCCGCCGGTGCGGAAGATGATGCCCTGCTCGGTGAACGAGACGTTTGCAAGGCCGAAGTTCGTTTCGGAAATGAACTTTGCGGCAAACAGCCAGATCACCGAAAGCGCGGCGGCGATGACGGCAGTGCCGCGCACGCCCTCAAGCGCCGGAACGAAAAAGCTCAGCACCGCGACGATGACGCCAAGCGGCAGCAGCACAAGCCCGGCATAGAAAAAGCCTTTCATTATGTTCGAGGGAAAGCGCAGCGTCTGCGTGACGCGGAATCTTTTGAGCTTTTCGCTTTTCATTTTATTCTCCGACCTTTCCGTACAGCGCCCAGGTGTTGCCCGAGGTGATCTTTACGTCAATAAACTGCCCTATCAGCGACTTATCGCCTGCAAGATGCACAAGGCGGCCGCCGTTTGTTCGCGATGAGAGGTTGTACTCGTCCTTGCCGGTCTCGCCGTCAACGAGGACGCGCACGGTTTTGCCGATATACTCGGCGTGCTTTTCGGCGGAAACGCGGTTTGCCGCCTCCAGCAGCCTGTCGAACCGGCGCTGCTTATCCTCGCGCGTGGCCGCGTCCGGCATGCTCGCCGCCGGGGTGCCGACGCGCTTTGAGTAGATAAAGGTGAACATCGCGTCGTACCGCACCTCGTCGCAGAGTTTTATCGTGTCCTCAAACTCCTCGTCCGTCTCGCCGGGGAAGCCGACGATGATATCGGTGGTTATGACGAGGTCGGGCATATAGCTGCGCGCAAGCCTTACCTGCGCGAGGTATTTCTCGGCGGTGTAGTTTCGGTTCATGGCCTTGAGCACGCGGTCGTTGCCCGACTGCACGGGCAGGTGCAGCTGATGCGCGCACTTTTCGCACTCGGCCATTGTTTTGAAGAGCTTCTCCGTTGCGTCCTTGGGGTGGCTTGTCATGAAGCGGATGAGAAACTCGCCGGGAATGTCGTTTATCATGCGGATGAGGTCTGCAAAATCGACGCCCAGACCGAGATCCTTGCCGTAGGAGTTGACGTTCTGTCCGAGCAGTGTAATGTCCTTGCAGCCGGACTCGACAAGCTCGCGTGCTTCGGCGACGATATCCTCCGGGCGGCGTGATCTTTCACGGCCGCGGACGTAGGGCACGACGCAGTAGGTGCAGAAATTATTGCAGCCGTACATGATCGAAAGCCAGGCCTTAACGCTGCTGTCGCGCTTTAAGGGCATGCCCTCGGCGACCGCGCCGTCGCTTTTCTCGGCGGCGAAAACGCGCTTGTGGCTTGTCATGGTTTTCAGCAGCAGCTCCGGGAAGCGCCACAGCTCGTGCGGCCCGAAAACGAGATCGACCACGGGGTAGGACTTCTTTATCTTCTCGACCATGTGCTCCTGCTGCACCATGCAGCCGCACACGGCAATTATCTGGCCGGGGCGCTGCTTTTTGCTGTGGTTAAGCTGCCCGACATTGCCGAGAACGCGCATCTCCGCGTGCTCGCGCACGGCGCAGGTGTTCACGACGATGACGTCGGCCTCGAACTCGTCCTGCGTGAAGCCGTAGCCCATCTCGGCGAGGTAGCCGCGCAGCTTCTCGCTGTCGGCCTCGTTCTGCTGGCAGCCGTAGGTATCGACCATTGCGAGCGGCCGGTTTTTCTGCGAAACGAAGCTATCGTATATCTCGCGGCAGATATCCTCCTGCCGGCGAATGGATTCAATGCTTATTTCTTTTCTTTCGTATGCCATTTTTCTTTTCCCTTGCAAACAAAAAAGTACATTATATATTAACATAAATTCAGTGGAATTTTCAACACAATTAATGTATAATGAGTTAATTAACAAAGATGAGCAAAGACGAGGTTATCGCATGACACGCATAAATATTCTTCCGCCGCTGGTGGCCGATATGATCGCCGCCGGCGAGGTCGTCGAGCGTCCGGCGTCGGTGATAAAGGAGCTTATGGAAAACTCCTTCGACGCGGGCGCATCCAAGGTGACGGTCGAGTTCAAAAGCGGCGGCGCGACATACATAAAAATAAGCGACGACGGCTGCGGCATGAGCCCCGAGGACGCGGGCATCGCCTTCACCCGGCACGCAACGAGCAAGCTGCACGACGAAAAGGGTCTTGAAGCCATCGGAACGATGGGCTTTCGCGGCGAGGCGCTTGCGGCGATCGCGGCCGTCAGCCGCATTGAGCTTATAACGCGCGAAAAGGGCGCGGCCGAGGGCGTGCGCGTCGTCGTTCAGGCAGGCGATATCATCGACATGTCGCCCATCGGCTGCCCGGAGGGCACGAGCATCACCGTGCGCGATATCTTCCACAACACCCCGGCGCGGCTGAAGTTTCTCAAATCCGACCGCTCGGAGGCCTCGGCCTGCATTTCGGCCGCGCTGCACTGCGCCCTCGGCAGACCCGAGGTATCGGTGCGCCTAAAGCGCGACGGCGAGGAGGTTTTCTTCACCCCCGGCGACGGGCGCGAGGAATCGGCGGTGTACGCGCTTCTCGGGCGCGAGACCGCGCGCGGCATGCTGCCCGTTTCCGGCAAGGGCGAAAATATGGCCGTCACGGGCTTCACCTCGTCCCCGGCCTTCGGCCGCGGCAACCGCGCAAACCAGCATTTTTACTGCAACGGCAGGTATATAAAGTCCGTGCTGCTGCAATCGGCGGTCGAGCAGGCGTACAAAAACACGCTCCTGACCGGAAAATTTCCCTCCTGCGTTTTGTATCTGGAGCTTTCGCGCGGCGCGGTGGACGTGAACGTTCACCCGGCAAAGACCGAGGTCAAATTCTCCGAAGAAAAGAAGGTTTTCGACCTTGTTTACCAGACCGTGCGCGCCTGTCTCGAGGCCGAGGAAAAGCCGATCGAGATCACGCTCTCAGAGGGCACGCGGCGCGCCGTTTCCGCTCCGAAGCCGGAGTTTTTCCGCAGCATGAGCGCCGAGGAATACCGCGCCAAGGCCGCGGCGAGCGCGCCTGCAAAGCCCGTTTCTTCCGCGCCGGTGTCTGCGCCGAGGCGCGAGGAAAGACCCGTTTTCCGCGCTCCGGCGGCGTACCCGGCTCCCGAGCCGCCGCAAAAAGACCCGGTCTTGCCGAAAATCGACAAAAAACCCCTTTTTTCTCCCGCTCCCGAGCGAAAAAATGTTGAAAAATCAGTTGAAAATGTTGAAAAAATCAGCGCTCCGGCCTGCCGCGTGATCGGCGAGGCGCTGGATACCTACATCCTTGCGGAGATCGGCGACGAGCTTATGCTCATCGACAAGCACGCAGCGCACGAGCGCATGATATTTGACCGCCTCAAGGCGCAGAGCAGGCAGATAATGAGCCAGACGCTGCTTGCGCCGGTCATCATCCGGCCGACGGCCGAGGACGCGGAGATCATCGAGAAAAACGCCGCGCTTTTGGACGAGATGGGCTTTGAGGTCGAGCCGTTCGGCGAGGAGAGCTTTGCCGTGCGCTCGGTGCCGGACGACGTTGACGTTTCCGAGGCCGCATCCGCGCTTGAGGAGATATGCCAAAGGCTGCGCGAGGGCGGCGAGGTCTCGGCCGAGAGCGCGCGCGACGAGATACTGCACACCGTCGCCTGCAAGGCGGCGATAAAGGCCGGACGGCGGCACGATATCGCCGAGCTTGACCGCATCGCCTGCGCCGTCGCCTCGGGCGAGGTCAAATACTGCCCCCACGGCAGACCGGTTTCCGCGCGCCTGAGCAAAAAGCAGCTCGATAAATTCTTCAGCAGGATCGTTTGATATGGCAGATAAGATCGTTGTTATAACAGGCCCGACGGCAACGGGCAAAACGCGCCTTTCCGTTGAGCTTGCAAAAAAATTCGGCGGCGAGATAGTCTCGGCCGACTCCATGCAGATATACCGCGGTATGGACATTGGTACGGCCAAGGTGACGCATACCGAGATGCAGGGTGTTACGCATCACATGATAGACATTGTTGACCCTACCGAGGTCTATTCCGTATCGCGCTATGTTGAAGATGCCAATAAAGCAGTGCAGGATATATTGGCACGCGGCAGGCTGCCGATAATTGCAGGCGGCACGAATCTGTACATTGATTCGCTCATCTCGGGGCTTGACTTTGCCGAAAGGGCGGAGGATAATGCTCTGCGCGAAAGGCTCAATGCGCAGTATGACGAGCTTGGCGGCGAGGCGATGATAGAGACTCTGCGCGGCTTTGACCCGGAGCGCGCGGCAAAGCTCCATCCGGCCGACAAGCGCCGCATCGTGCGCGCGATCGAGATATACACTCTCACCGGCGAGACGATCACCGAGCACGACGAGAAAACCGGAAAGCGCCCGAAAAAGTACGACGCGGTGAAGATAGCCCTGAGCTTTGCCGACCGCGGTATGCTGTACGACAGGATAAACGAGCGCGTCGATAAAATGGTAGCCGACGGGCTTTTCGATGAGGTAAAAGGGCTTCTCGACTCCGGCCTTTCGCCCGATTGTACTGCCATGCAGGCGATAGGCTATAAGGAGCCTGCGGCATATTTCAAAGGAGAAATGACAAAGGACGAGGCAATAGAGCTTATAAAGCTCTCCTCGCGCCGATACGCAAAGCGGCAGCTGACGTGGCTGCGGCGCGACGAAACGGTCAAATGGTACGAATGGCCGTCCTCGCCCGATTTTAATGAAGCGCGACGGTTTTCGACCGAATATTTGCACTCGTGTGGTTTATGATGCTCTTGTCCCGGCACGGGATAATCTACATAAACAGGAGCACGAAAGATGCAAAAGACACAGAATCTTCAGGACGCATTCCTCAATCAGCTTCGCCGCGAGAAGGTAAGTCTCACGGTGTTTCTCGTAAACGGATTTCAGATGCACGGCGTTATCCGCGCCTACGACGGCTTCACGGTCGTGCTCGATTCCGACGGCAGGCAGCAGCTTATTTATAAGCACGCGATATCGACGATAATTCCGCCCAAGCCCGTCGAGCTGAGCCGCGAGGAGTGAAACCGGGCGCATCGTACCTGCGATACGCGGCGGCTGCGGTCTTTCTCGCCGCTGCCGCGTGGACGCTGGCATTCTTCATCGGCCGCGAGCAGTCGCCGGAAACGGTGAGGGCAGAACAGGCCGAGGTCAGGATAAGCATCGTTGCCGAGGGCACGGTCTGGCGGAGGGAAACCGTCATAGTCTGTGACGGCGACGGCGCGTACCTTGCGCACAAGCCGGGCGACAGAGTGTCCGGCGGAAGCGTCATAGCCGTCGAGAAGAGCGTGCTCGACGATTACCTGACGCACCTTGAATTATCCGGCGGCGCGCAGCCCGACAAGGGCGAAATGCGCGGCCTTACATACGCGCCCGAGGCCGGGATATTCAGCACCTTTGTTGACGGTCTGGAGGCATGCCCGCTCGAGGAGGTAAGCTCGGCCGAGCCGTTTATTCCGCAGGGCGCGGTGGGCAAAATAGTCTCGGGCGGCTGGTATTTCATCGCCGAAACGCCGGAGACCGATAAGCTTCGCCGGGGCATGAGCGTAACGGTCTCGCTCCCGGATGAGGTGAGCGCGACAGTCATTTCCGCAGAAAACGGAAAGGCGGTGCTCCGCTGCCGCGACGGGCTTGAGGACGTTGTCAACACGCGCCGCGCCGCATTCCGCATAACGGTATCCGAGGCGCAGGGGATAAAGATCCCCGACAAGGCTCTGCACCGCGACGAAAACGGCACGTTTGTGTATGTCCTGCGCGCCGGCATCGCCGAGCGCTGCAAGGCCGATATCCTGCACACCGGCGACGGATACGTTCTTGTCCGCGAGGGCGAGATACGCGAAGGCATGCAGATAATTTTGGACAGTTATTAGACAGTTAAAAATTAAGATAAAGCTGGGATGAAAATGAGCAGTATTGCAGAAAACGTAAAAAGCATAAAGCAGCGCGTTGCCGAGGCCGCCGTCAGAAGCGGCAGAGCGCCGGAGGATGTGCGCCTTTGCGCGGCAACGAAGATGAACGACGCTTCCCGCGTGCGCGAGGCGATCGCCGCCGGGGTAGATATCTGCGGCGAGAACCGCGTGCAGGAGCTGAGCGAGAAATTCGAGCAGGGCGCGTACGAGGGCTGTCCGCTGCATTTCATCGGACATTTGCAGAAAAATAAGGTAAAATACCTTGTGGGCAAGGTGCAGCTTATCGAGTCGGTCGATTGCCTCGAGCTTCTCGAGACGATTGATAAGCGCGCAAAGTCGATGGGACTTGTGCAGGATGTGCTGCTGGAGGTGAACATCGGCGGCGAGGTAGCAAAAAGCGGCTTTGCGCCCGGTGAGCTTGCCGGGTGCCTGCCTCAGATGGGGCAATTTTCCTCGATTCGGGTGCGCGGATTGATGGCGATACCCCCGATTTGCGAAAAAACGGAAGAAATTCGCCCATATTTTCGCGCAATGAAGCAGCTTTTTGTTGACAATGGAGCAAAAAAATACGATAATGTCTCTATGGACTTTTTGTCCATGGGCATGAGCGCGGATTTTGAGACCGCGATAGAGGAAGGCGCGAACATAGTCCGCGTAGGCACCGGCATCTTCGGGGCCAGACATTACTAAGCGCAAAGGAGGATGTGCAATGGCATGGTTAGATAACATTCGCAACGCTATGCACCCTTACGACGATGATTATATAGAAAACGAAGAGCGCGCCGCCGAGGATGAGTTTTCCCGGCAGGAGGACGATATCCCGGCAGACGAAAGCTTTGAGGATAAGCAGCCGCGCCCCGTGTTTTCGCGGCGCGAGCCGAAGCAGCAGCCGAGCTACAGTGCTCCGGCGCAGGAAAAGCAGAAGATGAAGCTCAAGTTCGTGCATCCCGAGCAGTTCGATGAGGCCGCCGAAATTGCCGACAGTCTCCGCGCACATCAGGCGGTGCTCATGAATCTTGAGGCGACCGAGACGGACACGGCGCGCAGATTGCTCGACTTTTTGTCCGGCGCGGCCTATGCTCTGGGCGGCAGGGTCATGCGCGTTTCCGCGCAGGCGTATATAATCGCGCCGACCAATGTCGATCTCGTCGGCGATGCGGTCGCCGATTTTGAAAGCGCAGGGCTTTACTTTTAAACAAGTACTGAAAGGTGGATTTTAAGATATGACTACTCCTCAGGAGATCCGTGAAAAAAGCTTTGACAAGGCCAGAAGTATGTTCGGCGGTTACGATATGGCGACCATCGACGAATATCTCGAGGAACTTGCAAACGACTTTGAAGCACTGCAGAAGGAGAATGTTGTCCTCAAGAGCAAGATGAAGGTCCTTGTTGACAAGATCGAAGAATACCGCACCAACGAAAGTGCCCTCAATCAGGCAATTCTCTCGGCGCAGAAGCTCAGCGTTCAGATCGAAAACGACGCAAGAACGCGCAGCGCGAACATCGTCGCGGAGGCCGAGGCCAAGGCCGCGGCACTGCTGGGCAATATCGACGACAGGATCGCCCAGGAGGAATCCCGTCTTCAGGCTGCCAAGCTCAGCTCGGCAAAATTCTTCGACAGCGCCCGTGAGCTGTGCCAGAAGCAGCTTCAGACGCTCGATACCATCATGAAGGCCGCAAACCCCGAAGCGCTCAAGACCGAGGCTATACGAATACCGAAGGAGCAGCCCGCTCCCGTTTCCGAACCCACTCCCGCGGATTCCGGCAACACTCAGGTATTCAACTTTATAAAAGACGAGATCTGAGTTTTTGCCGAAGCAGACGCTTCGGCTATCGGTATTTGGTGAGTTAAAGGCGTGCGGAAACAACTGCGCGCCTTTTTTGTTTTTTTAATAGCGCATTGACGCACCTACGGATACATATATCTCTGGTAGCCCGGTTCGAGACTGCTGACAAAACAGTGAGTGCCTCGCGTAACGCAAGTGCGATGCTGAGTTTTTTGCCGCACCCATTGGCTTCCCTGTCAAGGGAAGCAGGCAGCTTTGCTGCCGAGGGGTTGACAGCTGTCAGCTCTCCGCTGCGGCCAACGGTCGCTCGTAGGGAACGGATTTATCCGTTCCGCGTGTTATGGTTTCGTCGGCAGTTCCCGGTCGGGCTGACGCAAAAAACGTATCGGCACAATGTAAATGCGCCTCTGAAAATGCGACACCAAAATGTGTTTGCCTTACGGCAAAGATTAAAATAACACCTCATCCGTCACCAAGGTGACACCATCCCCTCAAGCTACGCAGGGGAAGGCAATGACGAAGACTCGGCTGCGTACCGCTATATTAACTGCGTCGGTAGATGCAACAAAACGGAACGGATAAATCCGTTCCCTACAAGAGTGCAGGCAAAGACATTTAGAGTGCAGACGAAAATTTGCACTAATATAGCACAAATCCCCCGGGATGCGAGACGATACGATCTCCGCCAATGTATCGATACCGGGACACCGGAATAAAAACAAAAGCCGGAGTCGGTTCGCCTCTAAAAAACCGGGACATCAATATAAACTATAACAACAATAATGATTTGCCTATAAAAGATCGAGGCTGCGGTGGTTTTTGCCGCACCCTCGATACCGGGCAACTGCAAATTAAGTATAGGTAGGTGCTCAAATGCGCCAAAGAAACACCAAAAAACCGGTTTAGTCGGAAAAACCGACACCGGGATACCAATATAAACGTATAGGTACAGACTAAATTCGTAACTAAAAATGGAGGATAAATTTATGGCACAGAAGTATGACGCAACACTCAATCTCCCCAAGACCGAGTTCCCGATGCGTGCGGGTCTGCCCAAGCGCGAGCCGGAGATGCTCAAGCACTGGGAGGAGATGGACATCTACAACGAGATGCTTAAAAAGAACGAGGGCAAGCCCCTGTTCAACCTTCACGACGGCCCTCCGTTCTCCAACGGTGCTCTGCACATGGGTCACGCGCTGAACAAATCCATCAAAGACTTCATCACGCGCACCTACGCAATGCGCGGCTACTATACGCCGTACATCCCCGGCTGGGATAACCACGGCATGCCCATCGAGTCTGCCATCATCAAGGAGCAGAAGCTCAACCACAAGGCAATGAGCATCGCCGACTTCCGCTCGGCCTGCCACGCCTACGCCGACCACTACATCGACGTGCAGCGCGAGGGCTTCAAGCGCATGGGCGTTATCGGCGACTGGGAGCACCCGTACAAGACCATGGATCCCGGCTTCGAGGCCATGGAAACGCGCGTGTTCGGCAAGATGTATAAAAACGGCCACATCTACAAGGGCCTCAAGCCCGTTTACTGGTGCGCCCACGACGAGACCGCACTGGCCGAGGCCGAGATCGAATACAAGGACGATCCCTGCACGACCGTTTACGTCAAGTTCCCCATGCACGACGATCTGGGCAAGCTCGGCAATCTGGACAAATCCAAGCTCTTCTTCGTCATCTGGACTACTACCATCTGGACCCTGCCCGGCAACCTCGCCATCGCTCTGCACCCGTCGGAGAGCTACGTCATCGTAAAGGCTCCCAACGGCGAGATGTACATCATGGCCGAGGCACTGACCAAGAAGGTCATGGGTCTGGGCGGCTTTGAGGATTACGAAATTGTCGAGCGTCACGAGGGCGCATTCTTCGAGAACATGCTCGCAGACCACCCCTTCCTGCCCAAGACCAGCCGCCTTGTGCTGGCCGACTACGTCACCATGGACTCCGGCACCGGCTGCGTCCACACCGCTCCCGGCTTCGGCGCGGATGACTACGTCACCTGCAAGCGCTACGGCATGGACATGGTCGTTCCCGTCAACGATCAGGGCAAGCACACCGAATACGCCGGCAAGTACGCCGGAATGGGCACCGACGAAAGTAACCCCGTCATCCTCAACGACATGAAGGAAAGCGGCATGCTCTTCGCATCCGAGGATATCATCCACAGCTATCCGCATTGCTGGAGATGCAAGCACCCGATCATCTTCCGCGCAACTCCGCAGTGGTTCTGCTCGGTCGATTCCTTCAAGGACGAGGCCACCGGCGCATGCGAGGACGTCCGCTGGGTCCCGGCATGGGGCAAGGACAGAATGAGAAGCATGATCCTTGAGCGCACCGACTGGTGCATCTCGCGTCAGCGCCGCTGGGGTCTGCCTATCCCCGTTTTCTACTGCGACGACTGCGGCAAGCCCGTCTGCACCGACGAGAGCATCGAGTCCGTCGCCAAGATCTATGAAACCGAAGGCTCGAACGCATGGTTCGAGCGCGAAGCGGCTGAGCTTCTGCCCGAAGGCTTCACCTGCCCCCACTGCGGCGGCAAGCACTTCACCAAAGAGACCGACACCCTCGACGGCTGGTTCGACTCCGGCTCGACCCACTATGCCGCAATGGAGCGCGATCAGGGCTTCTGGCCTGCAACGATGTACATCGAGGGTCTTGACCAGTATCGCGGCTGGTTCCAGTCCTCGCTGCTGGTAGCGGTCGGCGCACTCGGCCGCGGCGCACCGTTCAAAGAATGCGTCACCCACGGCTGGACCGTTGACGGCGAGGGCAGAGCAATGCACAAGTCCCTCGGCAACGGCATGGATCCTGCCGAGATCTTCAACAAATACGGCGCAGACCTCCTGCGTCTGTGGGCAGGCTCGTCGGATTACCACGTCGATGTCCGCTGCTCGGACGAGATCTTCAAGCAGCTCAGCCAGAATTACCTCAAGTTCCGCAACACCGCGCGCTACTGCCTGGGCAACCTCGACGGCTTCGACGCAAACGACCTCGTCAAGCCCGAGGACATGCTCGAGCTTGATAAGTGGGCGCTGACCCGCCTCAACAAGCTCATCGAGAAGGCATTCGCCGCATATGACGAGTACGAGTTCCACGTCGTTTCCCACCTTATCAACGACTTCTGCGTCGTCGAGCTTTCAAACTTCTACCTCGATATCATCAAGGACAGACTCTATTGCTCCGGCAAGAACAGCCTCGAGCGCCGCAGCGCCCAGACCGCACTGTTTCTGATCCTCGATACCCTGACCAAGATGTTCGCGCCCATCCTCGCCTTCACCTGCGATGAGATCTGGCTTGCTATGCCCCACCGCAGCTCGGACGATGCGCGCAACGTCGTGCTCAACGAGATGAACAAGCCCTTTGCCGAGTACGCGCTCGACGATGCCGAGATGGCAAAGTGGGATGCGCTGATCTCCGTCAGAAACGACGTCAACGGCGTTCTTGAAAAAGCACGCGCCGACAAGCGCATCGGCAAGCCCCTCGAGGCTTCCGTCACCCTGCGCGCTTCAGGCGAGAGCAAGGCCGTGCTCGATAAGATCTCCGATATGGATCTTAAGGAGCTGCTGATCGTCTCCGAGTGCCTGATCGCAGAGGACGATGCCGCCGACGCAGATGCCGTCACCGCCGCCGGCTCGTACAATCCCGGCCTGACCGTCTCCGTCAAGGAGGCCGAAGGCACCAAGTGCCCGCGCTGCTGGATGCACTCCAAGGACGCAGACCCCGAAACCGGCCTCTGCCCCCGCTGCAAAGGAGTTTTAGAGGCGAATTGAGGCTGCTACGGATACGCATATTGCGGTATCCCGGTGTCGAGGTTGCGGTGGAAACCGTGGTTGCCTCGCGTAACGCAAGTGCGGCGCTGAACTTTCCGGTCGCCCGGTGTCGAGGTTGCGGAGGAAATCGTGGCTGCCTCGCGTAACGCAAGTGCGGTAATAAATTCCGCGCGCCCGATTCAAAACCTCAGCAAAAACAATAACTGCATCGTACTACAACAAAGTACGATGCAGTTTTTTTAGTGGCGCATTGGGGCACCTACCAATACATATATCTCTGGTGTCCCGGTTCGGGACAATGGTGGAAACCGTAGCTGCTACGCAACCCGGTAGTGCGGTGCTAAGTTTTGCACAGCCCCCCATTGGCTCCCCTGTCAAGGGGAGCAGGCAGCTTTGCTGCCGAGGGGTTGACAGCTATTAACTAACAGCTATTAGCTCTCCGCTGCGGCCAACAGCCGCTCGTAGGGAACAGGCTTGCCTGTTCCGCTGTGATGGTTTTGCCTGAACTCTCCGGTCGGGATGCTGCAACTACCGTATCGGTAGCAGCGTCAATTCGCCACTACAAAAACGCGGAGGGGGATCTTTTTGCCGGTGGCGGCGATGGCGCGCTGAAGGGCGTGCTCAAGTCCGCCGCAGCAGGGCACCTGCATGCGCGTGAGGGTGACGGACTTGATATCGTTTGCGGCAAGGATCTCGCCGAGCTTCTCGGCATAATCGACGGGGTCGAGCTTCGGGCAGCCGATGAGCGTAACGCGGCCCTTCATGAAATCGGCGTGGAAGCTGCCGCAGGCATAGGCGCTGCAATCGGCAGCAACGAGCAGATCCGCGCCGTCAAAATACGCGGCCTTGACCGGCGCGAGACGGAGCTGCACGGGCCAGTTGCGAAGCTGCGACGCATCTCCGGACTCAACGCCGTGCGGCGCAGAGCCGGGGCAGCCGGAAGCAGCCTGCTTTTTCGCGCTCTGCGCGGCCTTGACCGCCGCCTCGTCATATGCCGCGGCCTCGCGCTCGATGAAGCTTATCGCGCCTGTCGGGCAATTGGGCAGGCAGTCGCCCAGACCATCGCAGTAATCATCGCGCATGAGCCGGGCCTTGCCGTCAACAAGCCCTATCGCGCCCTCGTGGCATGCGTGGACGCACTTTCCGCAGCCGTTGCACTTTTCCTCGTCTATCTGAATAACTCTTCGTATCATTTGCATTGCCTCCAATTAATTTTCACTTTGCAGCACTATGATATACCCGGCGTAAAATTAGCCGTGTAGCACCTGCTACACGGCTAAAATTTACTTATTATAATCCTCGAGCCTGCGGATGCTGCCCTTCCGGGGAACATAGCCGGCCAGATATTCCATCGCCTGCTCGGGCGTGCCGGCCACGAAATACAGCTCCAGGCAGTTTTTCGACATAAATCGACGCTCGGCAAGCTCTTCGAGCATGCGCAGCATCGCGTCGAACGCGCCGAGGGTGTTTAGCAGGACAATGGCGCGGTCGTCCCGGCCAAGCTGCTTGAGCGTGAGGATCTCGAAAAATTCCTCGAGCGTACCGATGCCGCCGGGCAGGACGATGCATGCGTCGGACTCCTCCTGCATGCGCTGCTTGCGCTCGCGCATGGTTTCGGTGAATATCATGCGGCTGCACTTGTCGTACAGTATGCCCGGCTCATCGAAAAATCGCGGCGCTATGCCGACGACGTCTCCGCCCGCCGCGCTCACTCCGCGCGCGCACGCGCCCATGAGTCCCTCCGCGCCGCCGCCGAAAACGATGCTGTCGCCGTTTTCGCCGATCAGCCGGCCTACGGCCTCGGCCTCGGCGTAGTAACGTGCGTCCAGCTCACGGCCGGACGCGCCGAAAATGCAGATCCTCATCAGTCGTCCAGATCCTCAAAAGCGTCAAGGCCGCGCTTGGCCTCGGGCTTGTTGTCGCCGTGCTTTACGAAGATCATCGTCACAAAGCTGAGCGCGACGAACAGCGCGGCATAGGGGAACAGCACCGTGTAGCTTATATGGCGCATCAGCGAGCCTGCGACGATCGGGGTCACGACCTGCGCGACCATCGAGAAGGTGTAGTAATAGCCGGTGAATTTGCCGATATCCGAGCCGCGGCACATCTCAACGACCATGGGCAGGGAGTTTACGTTTATCGCCGCCCATGCAAGGCCGACGAGCGCGAACACGATGAACATCACGACGTTTATCTCGCTGTAGGCCGTCGTCAGGAAGTAGCCCAGGCCGAAGCAGACCGCCAGCAGGATGATGCCGGCCATGATCGTGCGCTTTCTGCCGACCTTGGACGCGATAACGCCGATGGGGATATAGCTGATAACGGCGCCGCCGGTCGCGATCAGCAGGCAGGTCGATGCGCCGCCCAGCGCCTGACCCATGACCTGGCTGACGTAGGTCGTGAACCACGTTTCGACCGCGTTATAGCCGAGAAACCACAGGCTGATCGACGAAAGGAGGAATATGAGGCTCTTCTTTACGGGCTTGGGCAGGGTCTCGCTGCCGCTGCCGTCGTCCTCGGCGAGGTTCCACTCGGGATGCTGCGCCTCGAGCTTCTGCTGCTCGGCAACGAGCTTCGGCTCCTTGATCGTGAGAAACAGCACGGCGATGGCGACGAACATGATCGCGGAAACGACCATGAAAAGCGGCTGATAGTTGACGTGCGCAAGGCCCTCGACCTTGCTGTTGGGGTACATGACCGCGGCCACGCCGAGGTAAATAACGCCGCCGAGCGCGCCCATGAGGTTTATGATCGCGTTGCCCTTGCTGCGCAGGGGCTTGGGCGTGATGTCCGGCATAAGCGCGACCGCCGGGGAGCGGTAGGTCCCCATTGCGACGAGCAGCAGGCCGAGAACGACCACGAACGAAACGGTCTTGAAGGTGGTCGGCGCGGCGGCATAGCTGTTGTCGATAAGCGGCAGCAGGTTCATTAGTATGATCGCAAGGCCCGTGCCGAAAAGGATAAACGGCATGCGCTTGCCGATCCTGGTGTGCGTTTTGTCCGAGATCGCGCCGAACAGCGGCAGCAGAAACAGCGCAAGCACGTTGTCGGCCGCCATTATCGCGCCGGAATACGTCTCGTTGAGGTGGAATGTGTTGGTCAGTATAAGTGGAACGATGCTGTTGTACATCTGCCAGAACGCGCAGATGGACAGGAACGCAAAGCCCGTCAATATGGTGCGTTTGTTGTCAAGCTTCATTTTCTCCGCTCACCCTCCGGGTTGGTTTTGCCACGATTATACCACACGCCTCCATATTTTGCACCTGTTTTTTCAGTAGCGAATTGACGCAGTCACGGATACGTATATCTCTGGTATCCCGGTGTCGAGGGTGCATGCAAAACCGTCACGTTTCGCGTAACATGAATGCGATGCTGAATTTTGCACCGCAACCAATTGGCTCACCTGTCAAGGGGAGCAGGCAGCTTTGCTGCCGAGGGGTTGACAGCTATTAACTATCAGCTATTAGCTCTCCGCTGCGGCCAACAGCCGCTCGTAGGGAACGGATTTATCCGTTCCGCATGTTATGGTTTAGCTGGCAGTTTCCGGTCGTGACACCGCAATAAATGTATCGGTACAATGTAAAAACGCCTCTAAAAAAACGCCTCCGAAAAAACGGATTCATCCGTTCCGTTTGCCACGGTTTTGCCGGAACCCACCGGTCGGGCAACCGCAAAAACCGTATCGGTAGGTGCGTCAATTCGCCTCTGAACAAACGGAGCGGATGTTTTTTTCAAATTTACTGCGCGGACCCATGACCTCGTGACCGCAGCCGAGGCAGCGGAGCTTGAAGTCTGCGCCGACGCGCAGCACCTGCCAGCGCTTCTCGCCGCAGGGGTGCGCTTTTTTCATTGTCAGCACGTCGCCGACGTGGATATCCATTGGCATGGTCAAAACCTCACTTTTTGATCTCGTCCCAGTATTTTTTCGCGGTCTGCTCGATCTTGTTGTCACCGAAATCGTAGTAGTGCGTGCCCTTGAGCGCATCGGGCAGATACTGCTGCCGCACCCAGTGGTTGGGGTAGCTGTGCGGATATTTATAGCCCTGCTCGCGCTCAAAGCCCGTGCCGTCGGCGTGGACATTTTGCAGCTCGCGCGGCGGCGGACCGCTTTTGCCGGCGCGGACATCGGCGATGGCAGCGTCGATCGCCATAACGCCGCTGTTGGATTTCGGCGCGGTGGCGAGGAAGATGACCGCCTCGGCCAGCGGCAGGCGCGCCTCCGGCAGGCCGAGCTGAAGCGCCGAGTCCACGCAGGCCTTGACTATCGGCACCGCCTGCGGATACGCAAGGCCGATATCCTCGCTCGCCGAGCACAGGATCCGGCGGCACGCGCCGACGAGGTCGCCTGCCTCGAGCAGCCGCGCAAGATAGTGCAGCGCCGCGTCCGCGTCCGAGCCGCGCAGCGACTTCATCAGCGCCGACAGCGCGTCATAGTGCTCGTCGCCGTCGCGGTCATAGCGCATCGCGCTGCGCTGGGTGACGGTTTTCGCATCGTCGAGGCTTATGAGCACCTTGTCGCCGTCGGGCGTGCCGGCGGAAAACAGCAGCTCGACCGCGTTGAGCGCCTTGCGCACATCGCCGCCGCAGGACCGGCTTATCCGCTGCACGACGCCCGGCTCAAGCTCCGGCGTTTTACCCTCGCGCTCGGCGAGGATGGAAAACGCGCGCATAACGGCAGGCTCGGCCTCCTTCGGCGTAACGGGCTTGAACTCGAACACCGTCGAGCGGCTGAGGATAGCGCCGAACACGCAGAAATACGGGTTTTCCGTCGTCGAGGCGATGAGCGTGATGCGCCCGTCCTCGATAAACTCCAGCAGCGATTGCTGCTGCTTTTTGTTGAAATACTGGATCTCGTCAAGATACAGCAGCACGCCGCCGGGAGTCAGCAGCGTGTCAAGCTCGGCGATGATCTCTTTTATGTCGGCAAGCCCGGCGGTCGTTGCGTTCAGCTTGCGCAGGGTGCGGTTGGTTTTTTCCGCGATGATGCGCGCAACGGTGGTCTTGCCCGTGCCCGAGGGGCCGTAGAAGATCATGTTCGGGATGCTGCCGCTTTCGACGATGCGGCGCAGCAGGCCGCGCTCGCCGAGGATGTGCTTTTGGCCGACAACATCGTCAAGGCTGTGGGGGCGTATTTCGTCTGCAAGGGGTTTGTACATGTGCTGTACCTCCGAAAAAACCGTCCGCACCGCAAATGCGATAGCGCCGCGGACAGGGTTGTGGTAAAATAGGTGCGAGGTGATATGTATGCGCACAAAAGCTCAGGTTCTGGAGATAGTCCGCCGATTGGAGGAGGCCTATCCCTTGGCCGAATGTACGCTTGATTATAAAAAGGATTATGAGCTGCTGTTTTCCGTGCGGCTTGCCGCGCAGTGCACCGACGCGCGCGTAAACGAGATAACGCCGGCGCTGTTTGCGCGCTTTTCTACGCTGCAAAGCTTTGCCGAGGCTAACGTTGCGGAGGTCGAGGAGTATGTCCGATCCTGCGGCTTTTACCGCGCCAAGGCTCGCGACATCGTCGGCGCGGCGCAGATGATCCTGCGCGATTTCGGCGGCCGCGTGCCGGATAATATGGACGATCTGCTCAAGCTGCCCGGAGTCGGGCGCAAGACGGCAAACCTCATCCTCGGCGACGTTTATCACGTCCCCGGCTCGACCGTTGTGGATACGCACTGCATCCGCATTTCAAACCGCCTGGGTCTGGTCGATGACCTCAAGGACCCCGTGAAGATCGAGGCCGAGCTGCGCAGGTGCCTGCCGCCGGAGAAAAGCTCCGACTTCTGCCACCGCATCGTGCTGCACGGCCGCGCCGTCTGCACCGCGCGCAGGCCCGACTGCGCAGGCTGCACCCTGCGCTCGGTGTGCCAATTTGCCGAGCAGCAGGTGTAATACATAATTATACCCGATATCCCACCCCAACGCAACTTTTTCAGAGGCGATTTGACGCAGTCACGGATACGGTTATCTCTGGTAGCCCGGTTCGGGACATTGGTGGAAACCGTGCGGTTTCACCGCAGCTGATAGCCGTGAGCTGATAGCAGAGAGCCGATGGTGTGCCTACGGCGCGGATTTATTTACACCTCATCTGCCGCAAGCGGTTTTTCAGTAGCGCTTTAACGCTGATACCGATACGTTTTTTGCGTCAGCCCGACCGGTGGGTGCCGACGAAACCGCTACACGCGGAACGGATGAATCCGTTCCCTACGACGCTATTTTTGTGCCGGCAAAACATTACAACGGAACAGGCAAGCCCGTTCCCTACAAGGTGCGGTGCAAAACGCAGCAGCGCACCTGTGTTACGCGAAACGTCATGGTTTCTGCCAATGTCCCGAACCGGGCTACCAGAGATATGCGTATCCGTAGGTGCAGCAATTCGCAACTAAAAAGTGACGGGAATGTAAGAAGTGGAGGGGGAAATGTAAGCAAAATCGATGGTTTCCGGGCAAAAAGCGCGGTAGAATAAGCGTGTAAATCCGATGGAGGTAAAAACGATGAGCATTTTAACTGTTGAAAATCTCAGAAAAGTATACAGCACGCGCTTTGGGGGAAACCAGGTCGAGGCGCTTAAAAACGTAAACTTCAGCGTCGATGAGGGCGAGTACGTCGCCATAATGGGCGAGTCCGGCTCGGGCAAAACGACGCTTTTGAATCTTCTTGCGGCGCTGGACAAGCCGACCGGCGGCACGATCGTGCTCGACGGCAAGGAGCTCGGCAGGATAAAGGAGAGCGACGTTGCGACGTTCCGGCGCGACAATCTCGGCTTCGTGTTCCAGGAGTTTAACCTGCTGGACACGTTCACGATCCAGGACAACATCCTGCTGCCGCTGGTGCTTGCCGGGAAAAGCTACGACGAGATGACCTCGCGCCTGCTGCCGATAGCGAAGGATCTGGGCCTGACTCCGCTGCTGAAGAAATATCCCTACGAGGTCTCCGGCGGCCAGAAGCAGCGCGCGGCGGTCGCGAGAGCGCTCATAACCAATCCGCGCATCATCCTTGCCGACGAGCCGACGGGCGCGCTCGACTCGAAGAGCACCGACGAGCTGCTCGGCCTGTTCGAGCAGATAAACAAAAAGGGTCAGACCATCCTCATGGTCACGCACTCTGTGAAGGCCGCGTCGCGCGCGCAGCGCATATTGTTCATAAAAGACGGCGAGGTGTTCCACCAGATCTATCGCGGCGAATGCTCCGATCAGCAGCTTTACCAGAAGATCTCGGACACGCTGACCATTCTTGCATCGGGCGGTGAAGTGAAATGAAGCTCGGTTTCTATCCCCGTCTCGCGTGGAGCGGCATCAGGAAAAACAAGCGCCTGTTCGTTCCGTATATCCTCGCCGCGGCCGGAACGGCGGCCGTGTTCTACATCATGTTCTATCTCGCGTCGGGCGACCTTTTGGACGGTATGCGCGGAGGTATGACGGCACAGTCGACGCTGTCGCTCGGCGTATTCGTCATCGTCGCGTTCGCGCTGCTGTTCCTGTTTTACTGCAACAGCTTCCTCGTGCGCCGCAGATACAAGGAATTCGGCCTTTACAGCATCCTCGGCATGAACAGGAAAAACATCTCACGCGTTCTTGCATGGGAAACCCTGCTGACTGCGCTGCTGTCGCTTATCGGCGGCATACTTATCGGAGCGCTGCTTTCAAAGCTCGCGGAAATGATATTTCTGCACATGCTCGGCGGCACGGCGGATTATTCGCTGCACATATCGCTTCCCGCCATCAAATACATGCTCCTGTACTTCGGCGGCATTTTCGCGCTGATCTACATCAGCAGCCTCATTAAGCTGCACCGCAGCACGGCGGTCGAGCTCGTGCACAGCGAAAGCTACGGCGAAAAGCCCGTCAAGGCAAATCCCGTGCTTGGCATAGCAGGCGTTATCCTGCTCTCCGCGGCCTACATTCTTGCCGTCAGCATAAAGGAGCCCCTGCAGGCGCTCACGATCTTCTTCATCGCCGTCATTATGGTCATCGTCGGCACTTATCTCGTTTTCATATCGGGCAGCGTCCTGCTGTGCAAAATTCTTCAGAAAAACAAGCGCTATTACTACACGCCCCGGCACTTCGTCTCCGTTTCCTCGATGACCTACCGCATGAAGCGCAACGGCGCGGGGCTTGCGTCGATCTGCATCCTCGCAACGATGGTGCTGGTCACGATATCCTCCACCTGCTGCCTGTACTTCGGCATGGTCGACTCCGTCAACGCACGCTATCCGCGTGATATCAACGTCACCTTCGGCTATGACGCAAGCACATCCCTGACAGAGGAAAAGGCTGATGCTCTGCGCGATAAGCTCGTCGCCGCTCTCGGAGATACAGAGCGGAAAAACATCCTCGATTTCCGGCAGCTTAGCATGTCCGGAGTCTTTGAAAACGGCGTTTTCGACATTTCCGAGCGCTTTTCCGGCAGCAGCGACATAATCGATTACGGCAAGATCACAAACCTGCGCATAGTTTCGCTGTCCGACTACAACAGAATAAGCGGAAAAAGCGAAACGCTTGCCGGGAACGAGGTGCTCCTGCACGCACTGCGGACGGATTACGGTCTCAAAACCATATCCCTCGGGAGCGTCGAGACCTTCACCGTGAAAAAGACTCTTGACACCATGCCCCTTGCCGACGGCAGCGGCGCTGAAATAAGCCCCACGATAACGCTTGTCGTTTCCGATTTTGACAATACCGCCGAGCGGCTTGTTGACGGCGCGGGAGAATACGTTGTCCGCTTAAAATGGATCTGCGACTTTGACTGCTCGGATGAGCTTGAGGATCAGGACAAGGTCTGCAATATGATTGCCGCGGCCTCGGAAAACGGCAAATTTTCCGACAAGGACGGCAGCAGCGGCTGGCAGTACCTGTCCTACGAATCGCGGGCTGCCGAGTACGCCGACTTTGCCGCAGTCTATGGCGGTCTGTTCTTCCTCGGAGTTACACTCAGCCTCGTGTTCATCTGCGCGGCTGTGCTCATCATCTACTATAAGCAGCTTTCCGAGGGCTATGAGGATGCGCAGAGGTTCGAGATCATGCAGAAGGTCGGCATGACAAAGCAGGAGATCCGCCGCAGCATAAATTCGCAGCTTCTGACGGTGTTCTTCCTGCCGCTTATCTTCGCCGGACTGCACCTGGCGTTTGCCTTCCCGTTTATACGCAAGATACTGTACATGTTCTCGTTCTACAACACGAGCTTCCTCGTCTGGACGACGGTGATAAGCTTCTTCGTTTTCGCCGTGCTGTACGCGCTTGTGTATAAGAAAACCTCGAACACGTATTATAAGATAGTAAGCTGACAGGCGATATTAATCAAATATACCGAACGCCGGTGGGGAATATCCCACCGGCATTTTGCGTTTAAGCGCCAAATTCGCTTGCTTTTTGGGCGCCAATAGGCTATTATTTAAAATGTAATTCCAAATTCGAGGCGGAAATTTGGGGTTACGGCTCGAAAAATGCAGTAATTTGTCGAATTTTGAGGATAAGTTTTGCTTATGGAATACAAAACGCTTGAAAAAATATATTATTCTTCCCCAAATGACTATGAAAAGATATATCTTGAGCGCTATAACGGCGACTATACGCACAGGCTGCACTTTGACATAGGCGGCAACAAGGCTTTTTTCATAGTCACGCCGGATATCCAGAAGAAAATGCTCGGCATCCAGCGCATGGATAAGACAGTCTCGCGACTGTGCGCACAGCTTCCGGGAAAGGCCATCGAGCAGTTTACAAAGCGCTGCCTTATCGACGAGCTTGTTCTGACGAACAGCATCGAGGGAGTCAGCAGCACTCGGCGCGAGATGTATGACGTGCTTGAGGGCATGGGCAGGGGCGATGCGAAAAAGCGCTTCACCGGCCTTACGCAGAAATACATCATGCTCCAGCGCGGAGAGGGCATACGGCTTGAGACCTGCGAGGATATCAGAAAGATATACGATGAGCTGGTTCTGCCGGAGGTCACGGAAGAGGATCCGAAAAACGCGCCCGACGGCGTGCTTTTCAGGAAAGACTCGGTCAGCGTATGCTCCGGCACGCAAAAGGAGATCCACCGCGGCCTGTACCCCGAGCGGAAGATCATCTCGTCGATGGAGTCTGCGCTGGAATACTTAAACGACGAGAGCGAGGAGCTTCTGCTGCGCACGGCAGTGTTTCACTATTTGCTCGGCTATATCCACCCGTTTTACGACGGAAACGGCAGGCTCAACCGCTTTATCAGCAGCTGCATGATGGCCAAGGAGCTTGAGCCGGTGTCGGGCTATCGCCTGTCGTACACGATAAAGGAAAATCTCGGCGACTACAACAATGCGTTTAAGGTCTGCAACCGGCCGCAGAACAAGGGCGATCTTACGCCGTTTGTCGAGATGTTCATATCGGTTGTGACGTAACGAGATCAGTGTCAAAAATGTGAGAGTAAAAGGGACGGGGCGGGAAAAGGTGGGATAAGCCGAAAAAGGCAGAGAAATCAAGGGATTGCGGGGGCGGTAAGTTCTGAAAACCGCCGAAAATTTGAGCCGACGCCACGACGGCGACGCGCACGTTCCGTGTCAATCACGACGGCCGCGCGACGCTGCTCGGGCGTCTTTTTTCGTCGTCGGAGCGTTTCTAACGCTTCGGGGCGTTCGCGTTTAACGCTGGGCGTTCGAGCGTTCGGACGCGCGTTAGAAAACGGCGAAAGCCTTGCAAACACTGGGCTTTTTCGCGTTCGAGCCGCCGAGCGGGAGAGCTGCCGGACGCCGCCGCGCGCCGCCGCTGCTGAACGCGGGATTGCGGCGATTGCGGCGGGGATTGCGGCGGACACAAAAACGCCCGAAAACCCGCATGAATACAGGCTTTTCGGGCAAATACAGAACAAACAAGGCAGATAACCTGCACGCGTCACCGCGTCGGCCGTCTGCCTTTTGCTATGTATAAGTATGCAATATATACGGATATTATGCAATTATCACCGCGGCCCCGGCCAGGAGACCAGGAACGTCACTTTGCCGCGCGTAACTGTTCGCCAGTGAGGGCATCGGAAGCCATAGTCATGGCTTCCGCACGGCGATATATATCGCCGAGAATGATCGCTTTGCCTGCTTCATCCAGGCCGTCCCATAGGCAGCCCACTTTGAGGGCGTCGTCGCTGATCCCGCGGATCGCGTCGGCGTCCTTTTCTGCTGCCTGGCCTTCGCCGGTTAGAATGTATTCCATTGACACGTTGAACAGCTTCGCAACCTTGTATAGCTTGTCAGCTGATGGTGCTGCTTTATTCCAGTTGCGAATACTGCCCTGCCCGAAGCCGAGTTCCCGCTCTACGCTTGCGATAGTATGGCCGTTCTTCTCTGCGAGGGAACGAACACGTTCAACGATACCCATAGAATCCACTCCAATTAAATTGACCAAAATCCATTTTACATCTTGACTAATGGAACGTATTCCATTATACTGTGAGCGTGGCAAGCAAACACGACAGCCACGGACCGCGAAACAGTATAGCAAAACAACGCCATAAAAACAAGACATTTTTGCACGACACGAAAGGAGAACGAAAGCATGACACGCACCATCGGCGAAGCCATTGAGGGACGGCTTCACGAAATGAGAATCCAGCAGAAGGAGCTGGCGGCCGTCATTGACGTGCCGGTCTCCACGCTCAACAGCTGGCTGCGGCTGGGGCGCGACATCCCCGCGCATTACATCTTAAAGATCGCGCACGTCCTGCGCTGTACCCCGACCTATCTGCTGTCGGGCGGCGAGGAAGATCACGAGCCACTGACCAGAAGCGACGCCATTGAAGACCTGATCCGCGCGACCGTGGCCGAGGTGCTGCGGCAGCAGGAAGCGCAGAAGCGGCGCGGCGACACCGAGCCGCAAATGCGCACCGCCGCGTACATCGAACGGCAGCGCGAGCAGCTGGAGCAGATCAGAACGGAGCAGGCCGCCGAACACGGCGACCCGATCCGCGCGATGTTCTACCGCATGGGCGCGGAGCTGCTGGGCGACGAGATCACGGCCACACCGGATCAGACCCCTGCGTCCACGCAAGCACATACACCAGTTCAGACCTGTCTTCGCCCCGCCGCTCTGCGACGCGAAGCAGCACCCAGCCAGCGTCCAGGTATTTGTTCGCGGCATAATCGTCGGCAGCTTCAAAGACCTGGCGCACGTCGGAAAAATCGAAATCCATGAGATCACCCCCCTGTGGGGATTGTAACACAAACAGGACAAGGAGGCAAGGGCATGAGACGGATCAAGACCTACAAGAAGTGGAGCATCTGGCGGCTGACGGCGGCGGAGGCCAACGACGTGGGCGGGCGCTTCGCGGCGTTTCTGCCAGAGACGGACCCAGGCGCGATGGACGAGCCGGAGTGGGCCGCGGACAGCGTGCAGGAGCTGATCGACTTCATCGACAGTTACGAGAAGTGAGCGCGGACGGATGGTACAGGCCGGAAGGCTACGGCGGCTGCCGGAACTGCATGTTCCGCGGCGAGGGGCTGCCGATGTGCCGGAGGGCCGCAGAGGCAAAGGCAAGCATCCCGGTCTGCCCGTTCTGGCAGAGGCGGGAGCAGGAGAAAGGAGACGAAGATGGTAAACCGCAGGAAGGTATTTGTGCAGCAGTTCTCTGATCTGCTTCGCAGCGGACGGCGCACGGGCGTCGAGCGGCTGGAGCTGTCGGACAACGGCAATCTGGTGACGATCTGCTTCGAGGGCGGCGGCCGCCGCGAGGTCAACGTAGAAGGCGACAGCGAGGCGGCGCTGATCCTGGACGTGATCCGCCGCGTGCTGTACTAAGCCCACGCAGGGCAAGGCCCAGTCCCGTGAAAGCCGGGACCGCCCCTTCGGGGGCGCGGCGCTCATGCCTGCTGAAAG
>ERZ827458.893-NODE-893-length-30173-cov-7.277342_pt1 | contig 30173 bp, 35 predicted proteins | sample MGYA00519706_ERZ827458 | MGnify/ENA primary metagenome ERZ827458 (study PRJEB31778, sample SAMEA3449309) | human gut metagenome | biome: human gut; feature: human-associated habitat; material: faeces | place: United Kingdom | collected 2010/2012 ...
TAATATGTATTTGGAATTTCTCATTTTGGCTTGTACTATTTATATTCTAGCATCAGAGATTGCGAAGGAGTGATTAGAGCGGTGCAAGATATGGGAGCGTAAATTAACCTTAGTGTACGAAGAATAGGGGGAGGATACAGGAATGGCGGATAAAATTATAAATAAAGCGGTAATCCGCAAATGGGGAAATAGTCAAGGCATCAGGATTCCAAAAGATTATATGGAAAGGCTTCATGTAAATATAAATGAACCTGTAGAAATATGCATAGAAAATGATGCTATTACCATTAGAAAATGTAGGAAATTTAATAATCTGCAAGAAAGGCTGGAAGCATTTTACGGTAAACCGATTGATGATATTTTTATTGAAAACACACAAGAGATTGACTGGGACGTTCCAGAAAGTGAGGAAATTTGAATGAAGGGTGGTTTAAATGACAGATGTTAATTTGCGCAAACAAAAATACTTAAATGCATTTTTGAATTTTATACTTAAAATACTTGCAATCATATGTGTATTTGGGACAATTTATTCCTTTGTGGGTATTGTGGCTGTCCAGGGGCATTCTATGGAGCCTACATACACAAACGGGAAAATTTTATTCTATCATCGGTGCAGTGATCCACAAAGAGGAAGCATTGTGATCATCCGGGGGAGCGGTAAGGATTATGATGAAAATATGTATGTCATAAAAAGAGTTGTTGCGATCAGTGGGGATACCATCGAATGCAAAAATAATGCGGTATATGTTGATGACAAAGAAGTTGAAGAACCATATATAAAAGGTAAGACAAGTAATTTTGATAAAATTACAGTACCGAAAGGCTGCGTATTTGTCATGGGCGACAACCGCGAAAATTCATTGGATTCAAGGGAAGTCGGCTGCATACCGTTAAAGGAGGTACTGGGGAAGGTGGGATAATGTCTGATTGTCTTACTGGCATCTGTCAGTTCTTTCGTGAAAATGCTTATGTTCTTTTAGCTTGTTTTTTAAGTGGGATGTTTCTGTATCTTATTGGCAGGATAAAGGGCATAAGTGTTTTGGCATGTATTTCTTATTTCTTTTCACTACTTTGCGGAGGAATGGTTTTTTTAATGATTCTTCTGTATCTGGCTGATTATAAAATCCGCTTTATATTCGATCTTTTTATGATGCATAAGGAGCTGGTTATTTTTCTTGTGATTGATCTGGCATTAAGCCTGTCATTCAAAAAAAGAGAGGAGCGTGAGACAAAGTGAAGGGAACTACACATTTGGCAAGTGGACTTGCAGGCTCGGTTTATTTTGCTCCGGCAATTGTAGATTATGCCGGAAGTATTGGGGTAAGCGCTCCGTATAGCAGCTTACTGATTGTATGCGGTATGCTGATAGGCTCGCTTCTCCCGGATATTGACACTCCGAAATCGAAGATAGGAAGAAAAGTTCCGGTGACATCGCATCTCCTGGGCTTTTTTATTGGACACCGGACATTATTTCACAGCCTGGCTGTTCCGGTATTTCTTTCAATTCTGACATTCTGGGTGAAAAGAATGGGATCGGTTTCTTTATTTCCAGTGCTGTTTTTGGTCGGAAGCGTTACTCTTGGTTACATTTTACATATCATTCTGGATTCATTCACAAAAGAGGGAGTGCAGCTTTTATACCCATTTTCAGATCACTGTTTTGGGTTTAAACTGGTACGCGAAGGAGGGGTTATTGATTACCTGCTTGGATTTGTACTTTTTGTATTGGCTGCTTTGGAAATTTTGAAATACATTTCGTAAGTTGTTGTCATTAAAAAACGAGTATCTATATGTTTAATATCAAAGTAGGATGCTGTTTTTGCATGGTAAGAATTATCTTTTATAAAAGAGATAAGTAAGAAAAGCCATTTTGGGCTGTATTTAACAGGAAGAAGTGCTATTAGCATATCTTCCTTTTTTATCACGAAAACGATCCTATAAAAAAATAATTTACATAATAGGAGGAAAAAGAGTATGGCAGCAAATATGAATCAGGTAGTGTTGGAAGGACGTTTAACAAGAGATCCGGATGTGCGCTACTCGCAGGGAGAAAATCCAATGGCGATTGCAAGGAGTTCTCTTGCGGTGAACCGTCCAAAAGCAAAAGGACAAACAGAGGAAACGGCTGACTTTATCAGTTTGGTAGCTTTCCGTGGCACAGCGGAGATATTTGAAAAGTATACGCATAAGGGCAGTCATGTACTGGTATCCGGGCGTATTCAGACCGGTTCTTACACCAATAAGGATGGTGTGAAGGTGTACACCACGGATGTGCTTGTAAATGAGATTCATCTGCTTGATACGAAGGGAAGTAACGGTAACGGCAGCAGTGCTTCTGGAAATGGCAATGCTTCAGCTGGAGCTGGCGGCGGAAACAGACAGGCACCTGCGAATCCTGCAAATACGGATGGTTTCATGAACATTCCGGATGGGTTGGATGAAGAACTTCCGTTCCATTAAAAACCAATGATTCACTGAAAAATTAGAAAGAAACGGGTGTTATGCCCGTTTTTTTCTTACAACAAGGAGGAGACATTATGTTTAACAGAGAAGATAAGAGATCGTACAAAAATATGACACTTGCAGAAGCCATTATGCTGAGTGAGGCAGGATTTGCGCTGCTTCTGGAGGATGGAGAAGTGAAAGATATTGTAAAAGAAAGTAAAAAGGAGGCATAGGATATGGGAATGGATTTAGCTGATTTTTCAAAGTTGTTGTATCGTGTGAATGGCGTAAGCGGATTTGATCCATATTCAGTCGTGACAACGCTGGATGATGGATCATCGTATTTGCAGACGTACTACCGAAAACTCTGGTTTCGGCTGAAATACCCGAATGGACTTATCAGCACAGAGATCAAGGCTTTAAATCCAAACAGCAGTTCCGCTATCGTAGAAGCAAAGATCTTTTTAGACCGGGCAGACCGGGAAAGTGACCGATACGCGGCAATCGCACACGCACAGCGCAGAGAGGCTGACGGAAATCCGAATTTCCTTGAGGCGGCAGAAACAGCAGCAGTAGGGCGTGCGTTATCTGATCTTGGATTTAATATTGCACTGGTTCCGCCTGCGGAAAGTGATGCCGATCAGATCGCAGATGCACCGATAAAATCACAGGAAACCCCAGAATCTCAAAAAGAAAAGATGAATGAGCAGCCTGTAGAAAAAGAAAAAACTCCGGCACAGACAAAAAAACGTGGACAGAAAAAAGATTCTGTCACGGATATGCAGCAGGATAAACAGCCTGCAATGAAAGAACCGTCCGCAACAGAAGAACAGACTGTTACGGAAGGTAAAGATGGACAGTTCGGTTATTCTGAATTGATCCAGCCGGAAGCTGGTACACCGGTTGAATTGCCGGAAACTGCAAAACAGGAGGTTGAAAAGAGACAGGAAGCTGTTGCTGCGCCGGAGCAGATGACGACAGAAGATGCGTCCCGTGTAACAATACCTTTTGGAAGCAACCGCGGAAGATCGCTTGGTGAACTCGTACTCTCGGGTGAAAGAGGAATCCGTGACCTGGAATGGATCGCAAATTCCTATAACGGACCAGATGAGACACTTCGGGCAGCAGCAAGACTTTTGATTGCGGCAGCAAGAGGCTAGAGAGTGATTTGTAGACAAAAATGATAAAGGGAAGGCGGACTGCCCTCCCTTTTGTTTTTAAGGAGGATAAAAAACATGAATGAAAAACAGATTGTAAACATTGCTATTGACCACATTTTCCCGCATCCGGATAATCCGAGAAAGAATCTTGGGGATCTCACGGAAATTGCAGAGTCTATCAGAAAAAGAGGGATCATGCAGAATCTTACGGTTGTTCCGATCGAGGGTAAGCCGGGAGATTATATGACACTGATCGGACACAGACGCTGTGCCGGCGCGAAACTTGCCGGTGTGAAAGAAGTACCCTGCATAATCAAAGAAGGTTTGAGCAAAAATGAGCAGATCCTGATTATGCTGGAAGAAAATATGCAGCGTAGTGATCTTACGGTTTTTGAACAGGCGCAGAGTTTTCAGATGATGCTTGACCTTGGTGAGACAGAAACATCCATAGCAGAGAAAACTGGTTTTAGCAAGACAACAGTACGTCACCGGTTAAATATCGCTAAGCTGAATCAGAAAGAACTCCAGAAAAAGGAAAATGACGATAGTTTCCAGTTGACGATCAAGGATCTTATGGAATTGGAAAAGATCCCGGATATTAAGACCAGAGATAAAATTTTAAAAGATGCCAGCAATTCCAGAGACCTGGTAGCGAGAGCCCAGAGCGCAGCAGCCGAAGCAGCAAGAAAATCCTGCCAGAAAGCGATATGCGCTTTGCTTAAAAAAGCCGGCATTGAAAAGGCGCCGGATGGAGCGGAGCATGAAATGTATTCCGGAAAATGGGAGACGGTAAAAGAATATGATCTTGAGGAAGAACCGCCAAAGACATTGGATCTTCCAGCCAAAGAAGAAAAAATGTTCTGGGCTATCTGGTATCGCCGGCTTGTGGTAATCTCCAGGAAACCGAAAGAAAAGAAAAAGCTTACGAAATGGGAACGCGAGCAGAAGGAACGGGAGACTGCAAAAAAGCAGATCAAGGCAGTCCTTAAAGAGTGTGCTATCAGGCATAAGGAGTTTGTCCGGAATATCCTTGATGGTAAAATTTCCCCAGTCAAAAATGAGGAAGATGTAAAGGAACAGATCTGGCAGGCAATGCTTACACTCGGAAGCGGTGTGTACGGTTCTTCCGTCCGGGGCTTTTTCCTTTCCAAAGAGGAATACAAGTGTACAGAGGAAGAAAAGCAGGAAGCAAGAGAGCGCGCGGAGAAACTTAGCATGCTGCACCAGATGATGGTTATCGTTCATGCTGAAATCAAGCGGGCGAATGAGACTTTCGAATATGATGGCAGTTTTAGTAAGCAAAGGGCAGATGCAATTTATAAAGCATATCAGGCTTTTGAACCGTATGGCTGGTATTTCGAAGAATCGGAATTGGCTGTTTTGACGGGAACATCTGAGTGGTACACAAAATCAAAGAAAGAACAGACAAAGTAGAATACTAAAATCTGGTCACAAAGAATACTGGGGCAGAAATAATCTCTGCCCCGTTTTTACAGGAGGACAATAAAAATGATGAATTACGATGAATTTAAAATGGCATTACAGGAAAATTTACAGAAAGAGTATATTGGCGCACAGATTGCAGTAGAGAGCGTAAACCAGATAAATCGGACAGTTGAGGTGATGGTGATCCATATGGAAAGTCCATGTGCTGAGCAGGGAATGTATCTACCGTCTATTGATCTTGAAGACTGGTTTGCGGAATATGAAAAAACAGGAGAAAGCAGCATTGGCAACATATATAAGAAAATCACGGATTTTCTCGCTGATGAAACGGTATGTTTGAGGAGATCAGATTGCACCGATAACAATGATGGCAAGAACGATCTCTTTATAACACTTGTGAATGCGGAAATGAACAAAGATTTATTAAAAGATGTTCCGCATAGGGTATTTCTGGATCTTGCGATTATATGCCGTAAAAGAATAAAGATAAAAGAGAAAGAGGATTATATTGCTTCGTTGACAGTTACAAACGATCTGCTGGCACGATGGAATATCACCGAGGATGAACTTTTTGAAATGGCAGCAGAAAATACAAGAAAGAATTATCTTACGGAAACATTTTCTTTGCCTGCTATTTCTGGGTTATTATGCCCTGATTCCCAGGGAATGGGTGAAAATTGTGCATATAACATGGAGGTTGTCACGAACAAGAGAAAATATGAGGGCGCAGTCAATGCTTTGGTATTTCACGATGGATTAAGGGAAATTGCCGATAAAATGGACAGTGATCTTTTCATCCTGCCGAGTTCCAGACATGAGGTACTTTGTATATCTTCTGAATTGGGAGATGTGGAATCTTTATATGAGATGGTAAGATCGGTGAATGATGATCCCGCTTTTATTTCGCAGAAAGACATTTTATCAAATAACGTTTACTACTATGACCGGGAAAATGATGAGATATCAATTGCGGAATGCTGAAAATAAAAATTGTATGTTGGAAAACCTCTGGAGTAAAATCCAGGGGTTTTTTGTTGTCGGAAAATAAGGAGCCTTTATATATATGGTATAGAATCATTCTGTTTTTACAGAAGTATGGATTTGTCCGGTCTCGGGCAGGTAGTAATTTTGTATCAGGCGGCATATGCCGCAAATTAAGGCTTTATGCCATAACCTATATAGATGAACAGGCATTGCGCCATGTAACTAAATCACAGGCGTTGTCCTGTTTACATATAAAGAAAACATTTAAAGCAGGAATCTGATTTTTTCAGGTTCTTTTATTTTTTAAGGAGGAAAACGAATATGAAAGATAATTTTGAAGTTTATTTTAACAAGGAACTGGAATTTCTGTCTTTTTTACAAGACATGGAAAGTGAGGCGAAATGGCTTCGCACGCCGACAAATTCACTTCGTGCAGTAACAGCGAAAAACATTGACGCAGCTGCCAGGTACGCAACCCTGCCGGAGCTTGAAATCTATCAGGATACTGTGGAAAACACTGGGCTGTATGTAAAGTTCGGGAAAGAAGAGTTTCCGGTCGGAAATACAGCAATGCCGACATATTATGCAAGATGCAGGATCAGTGGATCGGCGTTAAGGGAAATTTCCAAAGATGATCTCCGTACCATTTTAAATAAGTGTATCCAGGTGGGAAAAGGAACTGCGCTTGTGTATGTGGCAGGTGAGAAAGTTCGCGCAATCCATGCGGGGGATGAGAATGATTATGCAATCCTGCCGATGGGCGAAGTCTTTCAGACTGCCGGGCGAGTGCTGCGCAAGGATTTTTCTGAAGTGGATTTCATAAATGGTTTCTACGATCATATGTTATCGGTTGGCAGATGGAGCGTTTTCAGCGAAGGGATTGCAGATGCGTATGATTTGCTGTTCCCTCAGAACGTTTCAAATGACCGAGCGCGTTGTGTGATCAGTGTGAGTACGAGCAACACAGGATTTTCCGGTGCAAATATCCATTATTCTCTTGTGGATGGCATGACAACGGTATTTTGTGGACGGGCGATCAAACTTGAACATAAAAATCATGCAAGTATTCCCGACTTTAGAGGGAATATGGAACTGATTCTTGCAAAATTCAAAGAATCTATTGCGGATCTGGAAGGATTAAAGAAAATCATCATCCGGAATCCGGATGAGTGCATGTATAACATCATGCTCAAGGCTGGGATCGGAAAGAAACTTGCCGCGGAAACAGTAGAAAAAAGACAGGTGCTTACAAACCCGGGAAAGAGTAATGCCTTTGATCTGTACCTGGATATCTGCCAGTGCGTGGATATTGCGGTGGCAGAAGGGATGAATAACGGACGATTGATTGAAGATCTTGAAGAAAAAGTATCGTCATGCATCTTCATGAAGTGGAGTGAGTTTGACACTCCAAAAATTTCAAGGAGAACAGCTTAAAAGACATAATACCGGGAAGTGGAGAAAAGCCATTTCCCGGTATTTTAGAAAGGGGCGATTGTTGTGGTGAAAGACACGATTGATATTTTAAGGAAAAACCGGGAGATGGTTTCAGAGGAAGAATTAAAAACCAAATACCGGACTGCCTATCATAACCTTTTGCGCAAGGTGTCGATGGAAACAACCACATACTGCAAAGAGCGGGTTTTAGCAGGATTAAAAGTGAGTCCAGACGATTCAGCAACGATTCAGAAGGTACAGGATATTGTGACAAAGGCAAAGCCTGCGATAAAAGATGCCGTATTTGTGAAGATGGATTTTGGACTTTTAGAGCAGATTTCTGCAGATTTACGATCCGATGTAGAAAAAATTATTGAGGGAGGAAAATAAAATGGCAACACTAAGAGAAAAGGAATATGAGGTCACCGTTCTGGTGCGTCAGAAAGTAAGGGCGAAAGGAATTTCAGAAGAAGATGCATTGTGGCGGTTAAATAACAGTATTGAGTCCGGGCAGACTTATGAGCCGGTTCCTGGAAATACGCATCTGACGCAGATTGAAAAAATCAGATGCGTGGATGCGGAAACCGCGTGTGGAGGGTTTTATATCAGCAAGGAAGTTATTGCGCTATATAATTCCTATATGAAACAGAGACCGTATGGGAAAAAGGGTATTATTTTTTCACATACCCATGTTTTTCGTGACGGAAATATGATGACTGTGCAGCTTAATGCTCCGTCAGAAAAAAAGAAAGCTGAACTTTCCATACATTTTACGGATTTCAGATGCCAGGAATTAGCAGGGAAAAAGTTTCTCCCCAAAACAATTGATGGGGAATACCGGTTTGTTCTTCCGGATTCTGGCAAGGAATATATTTTTGCGATCATACCGGGTGAAAAAATACTGCGCTTATAAGAAAGATGGTTTAATATTGAGAAGACGGTTGATCCGGAAAGTGTGGATTGTATGGAAGAAGTATTTGATAAGGAGGCAGCAATATGCATTTAATAAGTAATGGATGGATCAGTGCATCTCAGGAACATGCAAAGAAAGTGACAGATGCATTGAATAAAGTATTAGGAAAGAAAGTTTCCGATGAATATGTAAGACATAACGATTTAGTTATATTTTACATAGAAGACGAACAGGGAGATCTGGAAGAACGCCTTGATGATGTTGTTTCTAAGCTTGCAAATGAAAATGTTTTTCTCAATGGCAGAGTATATTACTCTGGGGATTGTGCCGGGTGCTATGTGATTGAGGATGGAATGCTAAGATTAGAGGAATATAACGTCATCAGCGATGTGTCTGATGAGGATCTGTGGGCGGAGATAGAAAGAAGGAAGCAGAAGAAAAAAAGTGTCCGAGAGTCAATGGATCCTGACAGGCTGCGCGATCTTATGAACGGGATAATTGATTATATGATGGCTGGAGAAAATCCCCAGTCTGTGATCAAATTCCTGATTCATCGTGGTTTCGCAGATGATGAACTGGAAGAGTTTTGTTTCGAAAAAGATGCGATTGCGCAAGCGCATGACAGTGATGATGGTAACGAACCAGAAATGGTATTTTGCTAATATTTGAAAGCTGGAAAGGGAGGGAAACCTCTCTTTTCAGAATGTGGGAAAGTTTTGGAGTTGTCATTTGACAGCTCTTTTTTTTATGCATTATGCACCCAATCATGCAGTGAAAACAATTTTATGAAAACTTTTTCGCCAAGGTTGCCATACGAAAAATCTGCCATATAAATTTGGAAAAGGAATAAGGCGGTTGGGAGATGCCAGTTCTTTAAAATATCAGTTTATCTGCGGCATATCATGCGTGGATGAAAAATCCAATTATTGTCTCGTTTGTATTTCCCCGACAAAAAGAAAGGAAGGAAAACAACATGAAGATGAAATGTGCCTCTTTGAAAGAGAGATTTATTAGCGCAAAAAATATTGCATTTGGAAAAGTCTACCCCATGTTAATGGGAATGTCTTTTGGTGTGATACCTGCATTTGCTGAAGGTGAAGCGCAAAACGGTGACTTTGTTACAAATGCTACAACACTTATGAATAGCGTTTACGGTGACATTTTGGGAATTTCTTCTGTAGCAGCCGGGATTTGTGGTTCTGTCTGCTTGCTGACGTTGATGTTTTCAAAGGATCAGAAAAACGTAGATGTATCGGCAAAATGGCTTAAGCGTATTGTTATCTGCTGGGTTGGTATTATTTTGATGGCTTCGATTCTCAGATATGTCCTCAATAAAACAAATGGAATGAGAGAGACCACGCTTCCAACAAGTTAAAAAAGAAAACACATAGGTCGATTTTAAAAGAAGCAAGGCATCTGACTCCCACAGATGTCTTGTTTTGTACAAAAGGAGGAAAGTTGTTGTGAGTTGGATATTGGAATCACTCATGTCTATGATATTTTCTGTGATTGGTTCAGGTCTAAATATGGTGTCAGGATGGATACAGGATATCATAAGTTTTGACAAATCATCGTTTGTGAATTTGTTTGCAGATGATGGAGTGTATGTTTTTAATATATTTTACCGAAATGTTATTTTGCCGCTTGCATTTGCAATTATTATTTTTAACTTAATAATGGGACTGTTTAAGGGATTTTTTTCAGAAAATATTGTTGAAGTTGAAGAACCAGGTCCGTTGCTTGTGAAAACATTGCTCGCTTTTTTTGCAACAGCGATGTCGCAGAGCATATTAAACAAATTTGTTAGTATTTTTGCTAAATTGCTATATTATTTTCGTTTAGACTCGAAAAAGATAAGTTTTTCTTCTTTTGGAGAAAAAATATATAATACGGCAAAACAAAGTGCAGAGGCGGGGGCTGCGAATGCGGTAAAGGATCTTGTGGTAGGTAAAACAGATGTTATTGTTGGTTTGATCTTAGGAATTATTTTTATGTGCATTCTGGGATGGAATTTTTTAAAAATTGTTTTTGTTCTTGTGGAACGTTATGTGATGTATAACGTTCTGATCATCCTCGCTCCCACAGCATTTGCATGTTATAACTCAAAATCAACAGTTGATATCACGAAACGATACGCTAAATTGTTCGCGCAATCCTTGGCATCACTGCTTTTTTCGATATGCTTTATGAAGATATATACCGTAGGTATTTCGCATGTCGCGTCAGCAGATACAACAGGTGCAATGTTTATGAATTTGTTATTGGTATTAGCTTTTGCCAAAATCGTGTTTAAACTGGATGATCTCTTGGTACAGGCAGGTTTACTTGCTGTAAGACCGTTACCTGCTCATTTCCCAATGCCAGTATTTATGGGCGCAAACCGTGGAATTTCTGGTGTTGTAAGGGGAATGCAGTCTAATGCAGCCAGTAGAGTTGCGTCAGCAGCTGCCGCTGGAAAAGTCTCTGGACATATGCCTAAACCGAACATGGACGGAACATCGTTAAATTCTGCAGGAAATAATGTATCTGGTGGAAACGGAAGAAATAAATCAAAGCCAGGAGAGAGTGAGCGTAAGCCATTAGACTTTGGCAAGGCAAGAGATCTTGTCAATGGAGCTAAGGAGTTAAAAAACGCAGACGCAGCAAATGCAATTAAGAGCATGATGCCAGCCGGAAGTTTTTTGAAAAACGGAAAACCGCTTGGAGCATTAGCAAATGGTGGATCACTGGTCAATGGACAACAATCAGCGCAACAGTTGGCAGCCGCGAAGAATCCTGGTGAACTTCCAAACAACCAGCCGTTTAGTCAGATGAAGTCTGCGGCAGGAATGTTGCCTGGTGGAGCGTATCCACCGAGAGTCACAATGATGGGAGCAGGACTTGGGGCAGACGGCAAGCTCAAGACAGGCTGTATGTCATTTAATAATGGAGAATGGAGCGATCCTACCGGACAATATATGCTCGGTGATGATGCAATGAATGATTTTGCAGGAGGATCTGTCCTCGATTCTTCCAATATTGAAACAAAAGGATTGAATGATATGGGAGCGTTTTGTGATTCGCTTGATTCAATAGGTGGCTCTGATGGTGTGGTAGAAGGGTACTCGTCCGATGGTATTCCAATGACATTTACGGATAATGGTTCCGGTGATTGGGCGGTTGATGTTGGAGGATCTTCATTTCCATCTATTGGAGCAGCGATGGATAATGGTGCATTGTTAAGTGATGATACCATAAATCTTTACAATCCTGCGTCCAAGATGTCTATGCCGTCATGTGTGACCGGATCGTCTGGTGCGGATTATGTGGGGAGTGCGTTTAACTCGGTTGCAGGTTTAACGTACAGCAATGGGTTCCCGTCTAACAGTGATTTCGCAGATATGCAAAATTATACGATAACGAGAGCGGGACACTCGTCCTTTGATGGTCATTATATTGGACGAGATGGCTTTTCACATGAATTTACTGGTCGCTATGTAACAGAACTTCATGGCGAGGATGCCAGAAATGCTATCCGCCTGAAAGATGGTCACTACTTTAAGCTTGAACCGACAGGCGCGCATCAGCGAGTTGGTCATATTGATGAGAATGGAATACCAGTAAAATAGGGGGGATAGTAAATGTCTGACTACGAGAATAACGGTCTCGCTGACGATATGGATGATGCAAAAAATGCTGCCATAGACGGTGCCGAGACTTTAGCGAGTCTTGGAAAAGGCAGTACAGAAGCAGGCGCTTCCGCAGCAGAGACAAAAGCCGCTTCGGAAGCCGGGAGTGCAGCAGCAAGTCAGGCAGCCAGTGAGGCAGTCGAAAATGTTGCTGCTACTGCTGCGGAGGGAGGAACCGCAGCTGGTGGCATGAGCGTAGGATGGATCATAATTATAGTCTTGCTTGTAATACTCTTTGTTATTTTGATTGTATGCCTTATTCCAAGTACCATGGACACCTTTTTTGGGTATGAAAATTGCAGCGAGTATGTAGATGATAGTGTGAAAATAGAAACTGAGCTGATTTGTGATGGATTGAAAAAATTATATGGAACCGACACGACAAATCAGTCCAATATCAACTCAGCATTTGTTAAATTTGATGGATCAAAACAGTCTGTAACAGGAGCCGAGCTTCCGTCTGGAGGTATTCTGGAACCATGTTATACCCAAATTGAGGAAGATTACGTTTCAAAAAGCTCCTCTCCTGCGGAAGATACCTTTTATGATGGCTATACGGTAAAGAGTGATCTGGATGATTTCTGGTCAACGGATAAATACATAGATTATCTTTCCCCTCTGGTACAAAACAATTTTAGCGGCTCATTGATGAAAGCAGTCACAAATGCAGATACCTCGCAAATATCAGTCATCAATCGAGCATTAAAGAGCAATATAAAAAAACTTGGAAAAAAATGGGCTTCCTGGGAAGTAGAGTCCATCACGGATAATCCAATGGAAATCCAGGTTTCAACAACGGCAGAAGATGGCAGTACGACCTATACATCTAAGATGCAGCACCACTATATTGTGAATTATAAGATTAAATTTTCGCCGCCTACAGAGATTGCAATACATTCGTCGGATTACAAGTTTAAACTTGTGACAGACCAGTCAACAATGAATATGGTTGTTTCTATGCTTCAATTCCTTTCGTCTGAACAGGTGACCAACATTATGAAATCCGGGTTAAAGGTAGGAGGGGACATCAGAAAAACCTTTGAAAAAATGTTCAGCTGGCGGTCGGTCGTGACATTCCTTGATGGAAGTATTGTTGGAAATTCGGATGGAAATACTGCGTATGGAGATGATGGGGAGCATTCGGAATCCGGTTATGATAATTACGATGGTGATCTTCCGGATGTCAGTGGTGAAGAGGGACAGATCATTTATCTTGCTGGAGTAATCTGGGCGGAAGCAAGAAATCAACCAGAGATTGGACAAATTGCAGTCGGATATGTCGTTATGAACCGTGTGCATCAGCGTGGAATGACTGTGGATCAGGTTGTTTCCGTTCCTGGTCAGTTCGAGACCTGCCGAAACGGTTCCTGGCAGAAGGGATGTAATATGTTCGCGGGTATGTCTGATGCAGAAAGACAGTCAAACCTGTCTTGGAAATGTGCAGTGCTTGCATATACAGGAGTCGGCACAAATCCAATCGGAAACAGAGTGTTTTTCAGAGTTCCCGCAAATGCAAATGATTTATCGAACTATAAGAATCCGGTACTTATCGGTGGACATGTATTCCATGATGGACAGTATAACTGGAAACGTGGTTAGGAAAGGAGAAAGACAGTATATGCATAAAACAAAGAAGATGATTGCATTATGCCTGGCGTTTGCAATATTAGCGTTATCGGTTGTTCCTGTGTTTGCAGCGGAAAGCGAAACAAACACGAAAACTGTAGAACAATATGCACCGTATATGCCGGATGGATATACGGATGAACAGTGGAGCAGCATGTCAGCAGAGGAGCAATGGGATGCGTTCTATGCGCAAGGGGCCTCAAATGATATCAAGTCTGATGAATTTGGAAACTATGATACAGGGAGCGTACAGCTCATATGCATGGCAGAGACAGGCGTACTTAACTGCGGATCGCTTACTTTGATCTTTTATAATATGGATGATGGTAATTACTACTGGACAGATATCACCGATTTTGATGCTCCGGTGATCATATTACCGGTTGGGACATATACATTGGATTGTGTGCAATATGATGGTGAAAGCAGTGTAAATGTGCAGGCTGAGTTAGATCCGGAGCAAATCACAATAACAAAAAATACTACTCTTGATCCGGATGATGGAATCTTTTTATGGATTTCAGTCGCGTATGAAGAATATCAACAAAACGAAATCAATACAAATATCATCGCATACAGTGGATTCAAAGGGACGGTATCATTTGATCTCGTTGGTCGAAGTGATGTTGTTTCTGATGAGCAGGAGCATACCTGTCATGTTATTTTAGAAGAGGGCAAGGTATATGATAGTAAAGTCCTATACACAGGAAGCTATCAGATAAGAAATGTACATGTTACAGATTCATCCGGAAAAGCTGCAAACGTGTATTACGATGGGGGTGAGATTTACGTCTCCCGAAATACCGATGTACAGGCAGATACAACGCTGTATGTCTATCAAACGAAAGCGGATCTGCCGTCTGCTTTCATTCAGAGTTTGTCAAATCCATATAATACCTATATTTCGACAGAGGATAATGCAGTAACTCTGATTAGTAATGGTGGTGATACGGAATTGTCAGAAGACCGTGAAGACGAGGATGCAGATGCCGCTACAGGAAGTAGTTCGGATGAGCGATCAGATAATATTGGAAGATGGATCTTTTTGGTGCTTGTAATCATAATATCTACATCGATGATCTTAAAAAATAAAGAAAAGATTTTAGAAATCCTCAAATCTTTTTGGGGTTAAATACAACTTGCCTCAAGCTCACAGTGAAAGAAATTTCATTGTGGGCTTTTTATTGTCGAAAATCGGAAGAGCCAATATATGATAGGTGAAATATTTAAGAGGGTCAGGTGGGAATATTTCTATGAACCCGGAAAGGAGCTGTAATGTATCCAATACCGAAAAATTTTGCCGTTGACGGAACGGTTGTAGGAAACATCACATGGAAACGTGCACTTGAAACTGCCATTGTCGTTGCAGGGCTTGGGATTCCAATCTTGAAATGGGCACACATATCAATAAAAGCAAAAATATATCTTAGCGTCATTTTCATACTGCCAAGTGCTATTTTTTCAATCCGTGGAGTGTATGGTATGAGCCTTTTTACTTTTGTCTATACCTTTTTCAAATTTCTGAAAAACAGGCGTCTGCTGACGTTCCCGGATTCCAAAGCTGAGATCAACCGTGAAAGAAATCTTCTGCTAAAAAAGAAAAAGAAGATGGAACTCATAAGAAAAGAGGAAAAAGAGCGTCAGAAGGAATTGAAATGTCAGGAACGCGCAAAAAAAAGAAGGAGAAGACATAAAGATGAAGATGATGAAGATAACAAAGAGGAAGGATGAAAAAACGGATCAGCAGCTTACACCACAGCAGGAAGAGGCACTTGCCAAAAAGGAAATTGAACAGTATCGCAGAGAAACATCGGAGCAGCTGAGTCGTTATGAGGAAGAACAGAAAAGGAAAGAGGAATCCGGTGAAGAAAAAATTGATGTTAAGGAACGTCTTTCCTATGTATTCGGGAAAAAACAGGGAAAAAAAGAAGAAAGTATTGATTTTAATAAAAGGGAAGACGAGGCACTTATTGAAAAACCACTTCCTTATACTATGGCTTCCGAAGATATCCCGATTGATTATATCCATGATGGCGTTATTAAGACGGAAGATAACCGTTATGTGTCTATTATTGAGGTTATGCCAATTAACTTTCTGCTTAAAGGTCTGGAGGAGCAGGAGAGCATAGTAGATGATTTCCAGAAATTCCTGCGCATCGGTCCTGCCGTGATGCAGTTTAAGAGTCTTGCAAAACGTACGGATATATCACGGTATCTTGCGAAGATCAGAGAAGATATGCGTACCGAAACAAATGAGCGATGCAAAAAGCTGCAGGCGGATTATGCAGAACTCATAAAAAATATAGGTACATATAATTCGGTTACCAGACGTTTCTTTATTATATGGGAATATCCGAAAAACAGCTATCGCCATACCAAAGAAGAAGATATTATTGCGGACATGAATAACTTACGGCAGAAAATCTCGGGATATGTTAGTGCGTGCGGAAATACAACGCTCATCATGAATGATAAAACAGAAGATATGGTTCGGATCCTGTACGATATTTTGAATCGGTTCGGAAATAGTTCCGTTGATCTTAGGAAACGCATTCAGACAATATATAACTTTTATGATGAACATTATGGTGAAAAAGCCACAAAGATGATTCCTGTCACGGAGTATTTTTCGCCATGGAAAGTAAATTTCAGGAATGCAAATTATGTTGTGGCGGATGGTGTTTATTATACGTTCCTGTTTGTGCCGTCAGATGGGTATCCTACTGGTATTCCGGCAGGATGGGCTTCGATCCTTGTCAATTCATGTGAGGGGATCGATGTTGATATTTTCCTGCGAAAACAGGACACCAACACAATGATTGATAAGATCGGGCGGCGGATCCGCTGGGGAAATACAAAAATACAGGATATGAACAGCACCACGACTGATTTTGACCGGTTAAATAGTTCAATCTATTCTGGGTATTATCTTAAAAACGGACTATCCGGGAATTGTCAGGATATTTACTATGTCAGTACACTTATCACAATCACAGGAAAATCGTATAAGGAAATGAATGATAAACGTGTTTCTTTGGTCGATTTCCTAAAAACAAATGAAGTGTAGCTCACACCGTGTACTTTTACGCAGGAAGAAGCGTATAAATCATATCTTCCGCTTGCAAAACTGTCTGGAAGTATTTATAAGAGATCAAAGCAGAACATCCTGACGGAAGGGGTAGGTGCGTTATATCCGTTCACATCTTACGAGATGTCAGACGAAGACGGTATTCTTCTGGGGCAGAATGAGGATAACGATTCCCTGGTGTTTGCAGATATATTTAATACAGTTAATTATAAAAATGCGAATATTTCGATTCTGGGTACATCCGGAGCTGGAAAGACATACCTCTTACAACTGATTGCCGGGCGGTTTCGAAGGAAGCATATTCCTGTTTATATTATCGCACCGGACAAGGGACATGAGTTTGCGCGATTCTGCGAAAATATCGGCGGGCAGTTCATTACGCTGTCTCCGGTAAGCCGTCAGTGCATCAATGTGATGGAAATCCGAAAGAAAGATGATGCCGCAAGTAAGGTTTTGGATGGTTCCATTACCGAGCAGTCTGAACTTGCGGACAAAATCCAGAATCTCCATATTTTTTTCAAACTTTTAATTCCGGATATCTCTGCGGAGGAAGATCAGCTGTTAGATGAAGCACTTATCAATGTATACAAGAATAAGGGAATTACGCATGACAACAGTACCTTATATGATCCGAGTGATCCGACAAAATATCGGGAAATGCCGATCCTTGGTGATGTATATGAAAAATTGTATACAAATCCGGATTCAAGACGTATTGCCAATATCATGAACCGCCTGGTGCATGGCTCAGCATCTTCGTTTAATCAGCAAACCAATGTTGATCTGGACAATCCCTATACTGTCATTGATATTTCAAAACTTACCGGTGAGCTGCTTTTGGCAGGCATGTTTATCGCAACCGACTGGGCGTATTCGAAAGCAAAGGAAAACCGGACAAAGAAAAAAGTCATTATTATTGATGAGGTATGGAAACTGATCGGATCAAAGTCCAATGTAAAGGCGGCGGAATATGTTCTTGAGATTTTTAAAATTATTCGTGGATATGGCGGATCCGCAATCTGTGCAACGCAGGACTTAAATGACTTTTTTGCATTGGAAGATGGTAAATACGGAAAAGGGATCATAAACAATTCAAAGACAAAGATTGTGCTAAACCTTGAAAATAAAGAAGCAAAATCCGTGAAAGAGCTTCTGGATCTGTCACAGAACGAATATAAGAAAATTCTAAAGTTTGGGCGTGGACATGGACTGATTTCTACCAATGGAAATAATGTGCCGGTTCATTTTATTGCAAGCGAATTAGAAAATAAGCTGATCACAACGGACCGGAAAGAATTGGAACAGATCGTAAACGAAAAAAATACAAACCAGGCATCTTAAGGAGGATAAATCATGGAATTAAAGGAAGCAAAGGAATATATTCTGTCGCTGGTGCGCGATTTTGGTATTATCACAAAACAGCAGGCAGAGGAATATCTTGGAGATCCGGAGTTATCCGGACGAGTTGTTTCTCAACTTAACAAAGCAAAAATGATATATGTTGATTTTGAAACAGGCAATATCTATACCCATAAAAGTCTTGTGGGTTGTGAGGCTGATTATACTGCAAATATCCGTGCCTTATGGATATATCTTGATTTTAAGCGTGAGATGGATGCCGGTGAATATCTTGTTACAAGCGACCATTTTGTGTCTCTTTCTTTTGAGGTTGGGGATAAGATTGCAGATGTGATTTATGTCCGCTTTGGCACCGAGGATGAAATCACAAGGGCTATGCATTTAAGAGAACGGTATCTCACGGATGATGAAAGAAAAGAATTGATGCGGATCATTATCATTGATAAGGAAAGTCAGGCAGATCATATTGAAATCAGCGGAATCTTTGCGTTTGCGTTAGTGGACGAAGCTGGAAACATTTCGTATATACAGAAGTAGCAGTGAGTTTTCCCCAGTATTTGATCTTTTTTCAGATACTGGGGATTTTTTGTTGTCAGGATTGCTTGGGGGACTAAATATATAATTAGAAGAATTATTTTGACATATCCATAGGATATGAACAAATAAGTGTTTGGTTTTATAAAAAACCGGTAGTAACAATTAGAACAATCGTAACAATAATCAAAAGATCGTAAAAATGAAGGCACGTTTGATGCCTTATTTTTGTGTAAACAAGGAGGAGAAACATATGTACATTTTAAAACTTGCAGAAAAAGACACCGTATATTTTGGATTTTATGTGAGAACAGGATTTTTCTATGGAGTTGATACTAAGGCAGATCAACCAATAGTTGCAAGCCGCGTGTTTGAGCAGCATGGATTTCTTTGTCTGTGGATACTTAATGGTAATCAGTGGGCAAGTAAATGGATAAAAGAAAGTGAAGATTGTTCAGAGTTTATGATATCTGGTTTTCCGGAGATCATCGATCCGCGCGAAAAAGTGCCATTTTTTGAGTGGCTCAAAAACAAAAAAGGCATTTCTCAAATTGAATGGGAGAAATACTTTGAGAAGTATGACAGCGGCCTCCAGTTAGCTGAGGAATATGAGCAGTATTTCTTTAATGGATTACCGCAATTTGCAAGAAGACAGTATACAAAAAACAAATAAAAGGAGGAAGAACAAATGAAGAAAGAAGTAAGTTTTGAGGGCGCAAACGCTCTCAGTGTAAAAGAAATTGAAGCTATGGGAAAGGATGAGTATGAATTTGTTATCGCAAATGGCAAAATCTCTGTTGTCCTTGTACCAGTAAATCCGCAGTAGCTGAAAGCTGTGGTTGCGGCGGACAGAGCCAAAATTTTCAGAAGCGTGTGTATGAACATGCTATATCTGTCATTCATACAACGATTAGAATCCTGTGTTTGCACTCCGGCAGCATGGGATTCTTTTTTGTTGTCACAAGCACAAATACTCTTATATGTATATTATAGAAATTCGCTTTTAAAGCATAAGCTGTAAGATTTGCTGGAAACAGCGGTAGTGATTGGTTTAAGCAGGAAACGCATGGCGCTTTTTGTTTATATATAACACAGACAAGGTTCGGAACATATCCGGATCTTTTTTATTTCAAAGGAGGAAAAATAAATGAAAACAAAATTTGAACCGGGTGTACTTGTAGAGGACATCACAAAAATTACGGAGCAGGAATGGCTTGCCTACCGGAGAAAAGGCATTGGAGGAAGTGACTGTGCGATTGTCTTCGGGGCTTCCCCATGGCGCACAACCAGAGAACTGTACTGGGATAAGAAAGGAATCAAAGATTTGGCTCCGACCAAGGAGGAGAGTAACTGGGTAGCGAAAGAAGTCGGACACAGACTCGAAGAACTGGTCGCACAGATATTTATGAAAAAGACGGGATTGCAGCCGTATGCAGTGCGAAAAATGTTCTATCATCCGGATTACCCATGGATGCTGGCAGACGTTGATTTTTTTGTCAAAGTTCCTGTCGATGGAGTGGAAAAAATCTACATTCTGGAGATCAAGACCACATCGATCAATGCACTGGATGCGTGGGGCGATAAGAACAGCAATGTGATCCCTTATCATTATGAATTGCAGGGGCGTCACTATATGGCTACAACAAATGTAGATGGTGTGATCTTCTGCTGTCTTGCCGGCAATACGGAAGATGGGTTTATCATGCGTACCCTTACAAGGGATATGGCGATTGAACAGGATATCATCGAGATTGAAATGGATTTCTGGAATAACTATGTCCAGAAAGATATTGAACCACCGTTCATTGAAAAGTCGGATATGGTGCTTGCAGCGTTACAGAAGCATTATGGCAGACAGGATGCAAAAGTGGAACTTCCGGTCGAGATGTATGGTGCCGTAAATGAATATCTGAAACTGGCAGAAGAAAAAACCAGGCTGAATAAGGAATTAAAGGCAATAACGACTAAAATGCAGGGATTTATCATTCCTATTTCTGACTATTTAAAGGGAGCAGAATGCACAGCCGTAATTGACGGAGAAACCTATGAGGGCAAATATACGGATCGTACTACTTATTCGATCCCTTCTGCGTCTCTTAGTGTTTTAAAGCTGAAATATCCGGATGCCTACGCTGAACTTGTAGAGACCAGGACATCTTCATCCTTTGCGATAAAGAAAGCCAAAAAGCCGAAAGCCAAGTCTCCGAAAAAGACATCGTAAGGGAGGCGGCATTATGCGTAAAAAGATCAAGAGCCTGGACTGCACTGGGATGGAAGTATCAAAAGACCTTGCGTTTGATACGTTCATAAATAATGTGCAGGCAATGATACTGCCAACCGGAGTGAACATTGTAGGAATTGTAGAAAATACAAGGTATGCGAGAACCATCCTGCCGGAACGTGTATCAATTAAAGCGTTTGTTGATTCCGTGAACCGTCAGCTGGCGATACAGGGCAGAAAATATGAACTCATAAATGGGACAGATAAGGTGTACTTGACAAATGTATGTCTTAAAAATGAATGATCCGGACAGATGTGTCGGGAAATAATGAGAGAGAAACTTGAGAAAAGCTTCTCTCTTTTTTGAACTAAAAGGAATGGAGGATTACGAATATGTATTTAAACTTTTTTCATGCTGATTCATACAGCTATACATCAATTAACTGCAACATGGAGCGAGAAGAAATGCTCCGTATCGCAAAAAGAACAGGGCTTAATATCGGGCAGATCATAGATGCTGTCCGGATGCTTATGGGAACACCTGTTGTCACCATATGCGAATACATAGTATCTAACTGTATTACTGAAAAGACAAAAACGGGGTGTAAATGGGATATCTCCATTGAGGATGGTGAAAAACCTGAAAAAGAAGAGGGATATGTCGGCATGTTGGAAGAGTCTGGAGCATTAGAAGCTATGCGAGATGCTTTGATTTAGTATTTGACACCATATATGATGCCATATATAATATGAATAGAGGAATGAATATGTCAAAATGGGAAAAACTATTAGCCAGGATCTGCGCTTTATCAAAAGATTTGCGGTTTGATGAGTTGCGGAAGGTATTGGAAAGTTACGGGTACAAAATGAACGTACCCAAAAGTGGAAGCAGTCATTATACATTCCGAAAACCAGGCTGTCAGCCGATCACCATACCAAAGCATGAGCCAATCAAAAAAACATATGTTGAAATGGTAAAACAGATTGTGGAAAGTGAGGCAATGAATAATGAAAACGCTGAATGACTATATGGCAATGAACTATCGAATGGAAATTGTTGAGGATAATGATGAGGGCGGATTTGTAGTTTCGTTTCCGGAACTTCCGGGTTGTATTACCTGTGGGGAAACAATAGAATCCGCTGTTGCAAATGCACTGGATGCAAAAAAGGCATGGCTGGAAGCTGCGCTTGAGGATGGCATCGAGATCCATGAGCCGGACAGCCTGGAGGATTATTCCGGGCAGTTTAAATTGAGAATGCCGCGCAGTTTGCATCGATCGTTGGCAGAGCATTCCAAAAGAGAGGGAATCAGTATGAATCAGTACTGTGTATATCTTCTTTCTAAAAATGATGTGGTGTATGGCGGAAAGTAATAGGTGAACGAGATTGGGTTTTTAAGCGCCGCTGCCTTGACTGGTCAAACGATCAGCCGGGTGGTGGTGTTTTTTTAAAATTTGCAAGATGCTTTTGCAATCGAGGTTCTTAATACTATATTTTTCTATGAGATACATTGCGTTACTTTTTTGTTCTGCGTCTTTTACATAAAACTTCCAATATGCATCTGGATATCTTGTGTTTAGATAACTGAAATAGTCAAAATCGATTGCGCAAGAATGTCCATAAACAATAATCTCTTCAATTTCGCATTGATTCTTATCCAAAAAGTCTTTTAATAAGTCAATTCTGCTTTCTTTGTAAAATGATTTGCATGTATTAAATAACATTGTGTATGCTGTTCTGACATGATAGTCTTCGATGGCGTTGAAATAATCTTCTGGTTCATTTTCAACATAGGAACCACTTCCTCTTCCCTTTATCTCGTAGTAATATTTTTCAGGTGTAAAATTTCCTTTGGGATATCCTAATTCCAGATTGTTTTCTCCCACTTCTCCATGAACATGTAGAACCTGTTCCGCTGGTATATGATAAATGTATTCCAAAGTATGCGTATAGTTGAAAGTGATATAATATCCATTTGAATCAAGTATTTGTTCTATAAAAGCATTACGTTGTATATTGTTATATAAAAATTCTTCTGCATTATTTGCAAATTCATATAATGCCGCTTCTAAATTCCCGATTGATTTTGCTTTGTTAATAATACAATCACGGTCACTTTCGTGATCTGATAAATAATCTGGCTCATAACCATCAAAGATTTCTTCAAGAGTGTTAAAGTCTGGACACCCAAGCAAATTCTCAAAATCAGACCAGATTTCATTTTCATGGGATTGATATAATTCCCAAAAACTTTCTGATTCACATTTTGTGGCAATATTCTTAAAGTCTGGGTCAAAGCGGGTTGGAAGATTATGCGCCAGATCAAATCCATTTCCTATGACAAATAATTTTTTTTTCATGATGTATTTCCTTATATTTATTTTTTCACTGTAGGCTTAGATTATAGGCACGAATGATTTTAACGTAATTATCATATGAGTCTACCCTCCAAATTCTACTACAATATAATATCATAAAAATAAAACTAATGCCTAGATTCTCATGTCTATACATTAAGCAGTTATTTTAAATATTTTGTCTACAATTTGATTATACTTACTATGTATGTATTTTATATCTTATTTTAAAAGATCCTCTTCCCGGTAATTGGTCGGGAATTTTTTTAGCGTTAGGAAGTATATGTGCTGTATGTTTATGACTAGTTATCTAATGAGTATGGGTTTTGTCATGCTAATTTTTATTGAAAAATGTAATTTTTCGTAAATATACATAAATTTTCGACAAAATGGCACAGCATGTTTCATGAGTGGTATAATGCAATTATTATGTTAAATATAAATAGGCGGGGTGAGAATATTGAAAAACAAAAATGATTTGACAGATTTATGTGATGAATTGGAGAAAGATAGAAAAAATGGATCATGTTCTACAGATGAAATTCAGTGCACAAAATCAAAATTAGAACAATATATTAAAGGAGATAGAAGCAAAGTATTGAAACTAAAAGCTCAAATTGAAATAAAAAAACATGAACGAAGTATATATAATGATATTTCGCTTATATTTTCTTTTATAAATTTGATACTTATTATAATTGTGCATTGTTTTGGAGAGAAGTATGCGGATAGAATCTCTTACGGATGGTGTATACTTTTTGTATTAGCCATGGTATTGGCAATTGCTGATTGGAGTGAAAGAAAATATGGATATCGTGCAAAATGGAGACAGTATATTATTACAGTATTGAATGATATGTATCCGTAAAGATTTATGTTTTAACGGTGAAATAAAAATGTTTTTTGGGATTTTGCTGACGGATTTCATTATGCAGGAGGGGAAGTATTATGAAGTTGTTCTTACTGTCTGGGGCACACGGAGTAGGAAAAGGATTTTTTTTAAAAAGAGTAAAATATGATATACAAGATTATGAGGTTTTGTCAGCGAGTGGATTGATTGAGCGGCATCATACTTCGACAGATGCAGGATACAAAAAAGTGAGTAATGTCAATAATAATCAAGATGTTTTGATTAGAGCAATAAATGAAGAAAAGAAAAATAATAAAAAAAATATTATACTGGATGGACATTTGTGTGTATTTAATGCAGAAGGGAAAGTAGAAAGGATACCAGAGTATTTTTTCATTCAAGCGGGGATAACTGGAATTATTCTTTTACAAGATGATTCAAAAAGAATATGTGACAGAATAAAACACCGGGATTTAAGTTTGATCAGTCAGGATGACATTGAACAGATGCAAAATGAGGAACAAAAATATGCAGAAGAACTAAAAGAAAAATATCATATTGACTATATGAAAATAACACATGAATGGACAGGAGAGCAATTTTCGGATATGTTGAGAGAAAATGAGGGGGATTCGAATGAATAATATAATACATAAGACTTTTGCTGAAATTGATTTAGGAGATATTTTTTTTCAATCCTTGCGGAATGATTATCCCGGTTTTGATGATTGGTTCAAAAATAAAGGAAAACAGGATGCATTTGTACAGTACGATAACAACGACATAACAGGTTTTTTATATTTAAAAATGGAAAATAATCTCGTATATGATGTTGTTCCGCCAATTCGTGCCGAGAGGATTCTGAAAGTGGGAACGTTTAAGATTGATGCTCATGGAACCAAAATGGGAGAACAGTTCATTAAGGTTATAATGGATTATGCGGTGAATGAAAATGCCGATGTGTGTTATGTAACTATTTACGAAAAACACGAAACTCTTATTGATTTGGTTCAGAAATTTGGCTTTGAACTATATGGGACAAAAGGAGAAGGTGATTTTCAAGAAAATGTATATCTGAAAAGGATGAAAAAGATTACGGGAAATATAAATAAGGACTTTCCCTTTATCGATATTCACGCAGGCAAGAAATACTTATTAAGTATTTATCCGAAATATCATTCTGTCATGTTTCCGGATTCTATATTAACAACAGAGAACAAAGATATTATCACAGATGTATCTTACACAAATTCAATCCACAAAATATATGTGTGCGCTATGGATCAAGTAAAAGAGTTGAGATATGGAGATGTATTAGTATTGTATAGAACTGCCGACAACAGAGCCGCAGAGTACTCTGCTGTTGCAACTTCAATCTGTGTTGTTGAAAGTATAAAGGGACAGGAGGACTTTGCCGATTTCAACGATTTTTATAAATATGCTAGTAAATATAGTGTATTTGATAAAAAAGACTTATTTTACTGGTACAATCGAGGAGGATGTAAAGCAATAAAAATGACTTATAATGCTGCACTGAAAAAGAGAATTGTGCGCCATGATTTAATAGAACGCATAGGATTAGATCGTGATTTGTATTGGGGATTTTTTGAATTGACGGATGAGCAGTTTAGCCAAATCGCTGAACAGGGTGGCGCGAGTGACATAATTCCGAAATAAGAACTTATGTTCGAAAATGGGTTGCAAAATAATGCTAAGTAGTATATAATGTACAGCAAATGATAAAACGGAGTGAAAGAGATGTGCGCAATTTTATTATCAATCAATCCAGACCATGTTGAAAATATTATGAATGGGACAAAAACATATGAGTTTAGAAAAAATGCATGCAAGAGACCTGTCGAAAAAATCTTGATATATTCCACCAAGCCAATTATGAGGGTGGTTGGTGAAGCTGAGATAGAAGATATCTTGATTGATGATCCAGAGACCATCTGGGAAAAGACAAGAAAACGGTCTGGAATCAATAAAAGTTTTTTTGATCAATATTTTGCAAATAGAAATCAAGCAGTAGCATACGAACTGAAAAATATCGTAAAATATAAAGAACCTAAGAAACTGAAGGAATACGGGATAAACAATGCACCGCAATCCTTTCGGTATATTGAAGAATAAGAGAAATTCAGAAATGACGGTCGTCGATCATCTTGGGCTGATACGAAAGCGCGTACCGGATGGAGCGCTTGCGTATATCCGCCCGGTATTTGTATATAGCAGGATGCGCAGCCTTGTTCCTGACAGCAAAAGGGATGAGCTTGTATATAACGTAAGTGATCATCTTGAGTTTGCAAAACAGGCGGAACAGGATATTGCGGATGGAAATCTTCCTGTTGTGGTTGGAAAGGATAAGATGATAAAAGAAATCATTGCTGCAAGGGAAATGTGCAGCATTTCAAATGAGGACTTTTTAATGCTGTGCAAAAAACATGGCATAAAGTCGGAAATCAAGATCTCTTAATTATTTTATAAGCCCTGGTCACGAATGACTGGGGCTTTTTTGTTGTGATCTAAAAAACATCAATCTTCATCCTGTTAATACGATTTTTTCTTTCTGTCATATCTGACGAAATCCAGTAAATCAAGGCATTTCAGCCAGTAATTCATGTGTGCAAAAAACTTGAAATTCTTTCCTGAATTTCTTGCGTTTCGATGGTCTCAGACGTATATATAAGTAGACAGAGAAATACATAAATTTTCGACAAACAAATACAAATCAGCCGATAAGTGCTATAATTGTTTCGTATGTTTGGAAAATTGGCACCAGGCTACAACAGAAGGGAGAATTTCTATGAAACACACAAAATTTAAGGGAATGAAAAAAGCAACTGTTTTTGCGCTGGCACTGTCCTGTATGGTAACTATGTTCGGTACCGCTGCGGCACCGGCTCCGGTACATGCGGAAGAAACAGAAACAGCAGCCGCAGAGGGCGGACGTACGGTACCGTTTTACAGTCTTGTAAAGGATGGCGGAACATGGGATGGATCACACTACACCAAAGCAGATGGTACGCTGGCAACAGACGTATTCTTCTTTGACGGTACATATACTTATTATTTACAGGCAGACGGATCACCGATGAAAGACAAGCTGACCTATCATCCGGACGGGGAGCATATCATTTACCTCGATACAGAGGGACATGAGGTATTTACAAGTTTCCAGTATTGTCCGAGTGTGGAATATACCTGCTACTTTGATTCACAGGGATATCTTTACAAGGATCAGATCACCTTTGTCGGGGACAAGGTTTATTATCTGAACGCAAACGGCAAGATGGAACAGAACGGCTGGTTCGGCTTCGCGAATGGTCGTGATTACGGTTTCGCGAACCAGGACGGTACGCTGATTACTACCGGCTGGGGCTATGATCCTTATGGCAGAACGGTGTTCTATCACTGGAATGGCATGGTGGCAAGAGGTCTGATCTCCGATGCATCTTATTATTACAACATGGATGAAACAGACGGTCACTATATCGGACAGTGGGCGTATAACAGCATTGTTGTAGATGGCTATGCGTTTGATGTGGACAAGATGAACGCCACTTCTGCGGCGAGCAGGAATGCGGATGAGTATGGGTATGAAAGAGATGGCTTTTCATATGGGAATACAGTATGCAATGGAATTGATTATGCTGCGGTGTTTAATGCGCGGGTATATTTGAATTGGAACAAGGATGTCGAAGCGGCTGGATTTACAACAGACAATGCCATCCTGCACTTTGTGAATTATGCTTTGACATCGAGTGAAGGTGGCATATTGGAGTTTGACCCAGGGTACTATCGTGCAAACTATTATGATGAATTAAATCCGAAGTATGGAGATGATTGGAAGTTATATTACTATGACTACATGTGCTACGGAAAAACTGCTGGAAAAGTTGCGGATAAGCTTATTTCAGAAGAAGCACGCAAACACTATTAGAATGTACATCGTCTATATTTTCAAATCAGCACTACAGTAAACTGTGGTGCTGATTTATATTATAGAAAATAATAATTTTATACTTATTATATAAATATTCTTTGAATGCAAAAAAATATCTCCTTTATGAAGGCTTTATTCCTCGGTCATTTGATCGAGGATTTTTTTATTGTCAGAAAGCATATGAACTGTATATATCTGGTATGGGAGTTTCGGCAATGTCAAAAAGCCGGAAATGTGCTTCTTTGGGTTGTTGAAAATCTCAAATAGGACAGAGAGCGAGGATCTCCATATGAAAAACATTTTTTTGGTACCAGATAACTCAGAGCAAAGAGAAAGGGGGAATTTAAAGCGAAGAAGAAAACTAAAAGGTGTGTTAATGGGCTGCATGGCTTTTATGGGGTTGCTCATGGCAAGACCGCAGGAGACCAAGGCGGTTACGACGAGTGATATCTACTGGAGCGGGTCAACTGCATATGTGGCAACACAGGCAGGCTTAAACGCGGCGTGTGACCGGAACATGACAGCGGATATCTATCTTTTGAATGACATTACTTTGTTAAAAAAAGATAAAGGTACTAATTACCCGACAGGTATTTCTGTATACGGAGTAAAAACGCTTCATGGCAATGGACATACTTTACTTAATGCAATAGAGACAAGCGATTATGATTCGAATACGGAAGTGAAAGATAACGGTGCGCCGGTCTTTAACGTAGCGAACACGTTGACAGTGCAGGATGTCGTGATTAACGGTGGAAACTCAAAATATCGCAGTGCAATCGTGGTAAGCCCCGGAGGTATGGTAAATATCCAGTCTGGTACTTACATCACAGGCTGTAAATCGTGGACTTATAACGGTGGTACGCGCGGCGGACATGGGATCTGGTGTAAGACGGGTGGTGTGATTAACGTCTATGATGGCAGTATCTATGGAAATGCGCAGTCCGGGATCGGCTCCTCCGGCGGTACGATCAGCGTTGCCGGTGGAAATATCTATAACAACGGCAATAACGGGATCAGCTCCTATGGTACGCTGTATTTCCATGGGGGTACCATAAATCAGAACGCAAACTGTGGGATCTATGTTGGAGATGGTCGCGCATATATCAATGGCGGTCTGATCGCCGGAAACCGGAGTGAGGCATCGGCAGGTATCGGCATCCAGAAGGGTGATGTCGTGATGAATGGCGGAACAGTCAACAATCTTTCACAGACCGGCGTTTATCTCTTAAACGGGAATGGGACGTTTACCATGAATGCGGGTGAGATCTACAGTAACGCAGCGTGTGGAATCACGGCAAACGGCGGCACCGTGACGATCAATAACGGACGCATCCATGACAACGGACAGCATGGTATTTCTTCTTCCGCAAACCTTACGGTGGCGAGCGGCTCTTCGGGTACGGAGATCTGCAACAACGGCGGGGATGGAATTGTTTCTTTTGCAACTCTTAACATGACAGGTGGGTATGTACACAGCAATAACGGAACCGGTGTTGTCAATTATGGATCCGGAACCATTTCCGGCGGTGAGATCCGGCACAATAAGGGAAACAGCAACGTAGTAAATGGCACAACGGGAACACTGCGGATGACCGGTGGATCGATCTACGGTACGGCGGTAAACGGGATCGCGAACAGCGGAAACCTTACCGTTACGGGCGGAGAGATCTATGAGTGCTCTGCTTCTGGAATCTTCCATGCTGGAACCACGACCATTACCGGCGGCAGCTTCCGGAGCAACGGGCATGACGTGCAGCATTTCGGACAGGAGAACAGCGGAAACCTGGTTATCGAGGGTGGAGCGGAAAGTGTCTGGCTGCCTACGGTTGGCAGATATGTGGTGACCCACAGCGGCAGGAGGCTTGTGATCAACATGCCGACAGACTGTTACAAGAGGGGGAAAGTCATGGTGCGGACGGATTCCGCGGCAACAGCGCAGAACGTGACATCGAACCTTTCTTTCCGGGATCTCAACGCTTTTACCAAACGGGCGTATGGAAATGACGTGGTGGTATGGGATCGCTATAAGCAGACCAGCAGGAACTATAAATATGAGGGCGGCAGCTGGAAATATTTTGGCACGGATAAGACAGAAACGGTGTGGGGCGGTGATAATTACACCGTGAAATATACGC
>ERZ827458.895-NODE-895-length-30098-cov-10.539294_pt1 | contig 30098 bp, 21 predicted proteins | sample MGYA00519706_ERZ827458 | MGnify/ENA primary metagenome ERZ827458 (study PRJEB31778, sample SAMEA3449309) | human gut metagenome | biome: human gut; feature: human-associated habitat; material: faeces | place: United Kingdom | collected 2010/2012 ...
TCTGTCACGGGTTTTTACCTGGCTGTAAGAAAATGGCAGCAGCCATGTTTCCTTCTCTGACAAAACCAACCATCTGCCACTTCATTTCTCTAAAACAAAAAAGACCCCTTTCGAGGTCTTTTCTTTTGCCTGTATCTCAGAATACGTAGTTCAGGGATACGGTAGCCAAATTATCGTAGTCGCTGCCATCCTTCGCGTCTACATCGAAGGCATATTCGCCGTGAAGTTTTACATTCTTGGCGAGGATGACATCAGCCTGGGCAAGCCAGTAATCCACATCCGTTTTGCTGATTGCTTCATCAATCGGACTTACGTTATAGGTAGAAGCGCCGAATACGCTGCCTTTTTCTGCATCAATATACTGAGCGGAAACACGGAAAGTGCCCGGTTTCTTCCAATTGGTATGACCGAAACCGAGACCTGCCGTCCAAACCTGCGGATCATTATCCGCATCGGTATTCTTGTAGAAATCACCGAATACATCAATCTTGTCAGTGATGTTCGCGGTCAATCCGAGGCCCCATACATTGCCCTGGTTATATGCCATATTGATATATTCCGCGTCATAAGACAGACGGCCCGTGGAACCGTAGAGACGTCCCAAGAAAGCTTCCGTATTGCTGCCGTCAGCCGCTTTCAGATCCCAGGATTTAAAACGGCCATAGCCCAGATCAAGAGCAAGTTTATCGCCGCCGAAGGTCGCGATGACGCCATCAAATTCATCATCATAGTAAGTCCCGGTCTGTCCGAGAGTAAGATCCTGACGGCCGAGGGTCATGCCAACCTTGTCGCCGAACTGATGATGAACAATCAATTCTTCCATGTATGTATTTGCATCTTTACTGTCTTTGAAATTCATATCGCTGCGAAGACGACCCTGTACATAAGTGCTGTCATTCACATCAGCATGCGCGGTAATCTTGATGCGTCCATCATACTTGTCTTTCGCTTCTGTACCGTCATATCCCTGTACCCAACGCATACGGGCATTGCCGGACCAGGAAATGTTGCCGACTTTCTTTTCCAAATTGCTTACGCGGACGCCGAGATTAGCCAGTTCATCAGCATATTCCCCTGCCAGTCTGTCCAATGTGGCCTTCTGTTCAGCATTCAGCTGATCTTCACGAGCCATCAGACGGGCGATCACCTGAGCCAGTTCATAACGGGTCATGTTCCTTTCGCCTTTGAATGTACCGTCCGGATAACCTTCTACAACGCCCTGATCGGAGAGATCGGACACTGCCTGGTAGGCCCAGTCATCAGGGGATACATCAGAGAACGGATTGGCAGCGTATGCGGATACGCCTGCAGTGAGTGCAGCAGCTGCTGCGATTGCGAGAATTTTTTTCATATTCCTGCTCCTTTTCATAAAACACTTCGGTTTCAGAAATACAGGATTCCGAAAAAGAAATGAACGCGAGTGGCCGTGTTTCCTCCGTCTGTCTTTTTCGCCTTCCCCTCCTGTCCGTGAAACCCGCGGACAAAGATATTCTTAAGTTATCATATTCCCTTGTAGAATACAATCATCTGCCGCTAAACTTTGTTTATTTACACAAAAACTTAATTTAAAACTGTTGAAAAAATAAAAAAGCACTAAGAAATATGTTCTTTGCACTCTAATGAAACTGCACCTCGGATTCCAAAAAGCCCATCATAGTCTTCCGTTTTGATTTGCCGGCAAAGGTAATACTGATGACAGAACCTCATCCGGAGTGCCAGCGAAGAATCTGTACCCGTAATGAGGGAGCCGGTAAAGCGTCATCCTGAAGCGACAGCGAAGGATCTATTGCCGTGGTGAAGAAAGCCGTAAAATGTCATCAGCGTCATAGATTCTTCACTCTGTGTCACCGTTCCGCTTTCCCGTTTTTCCCACAAAACATTCTTACCCCCGTTCAGAATGACGCTTTAGGGGAAGACGCCTGACATCATCCCCACAGCTTTCTGTTTCGACTTATTCATACTCTCGCTCACAAAATCGTTTCCGCCGTGCCCACATACCATTGCGGCCGTTCCTCTTTTATTTTGGCCGCCAGCTTTCTTTGCTGCACTTCATTTTCCACCATCAGGAAAAAAGCGGATCCTGACCCTGTCATTATCGCTTTTTTGCAAAGAGAGGACAGATAGGAAAACGTTTCCCCAAGAACGGGCTCCGCCTTAAACAGGACGTCTTCAAAATCATTGGAAAGAGATGCCAGCAGCATAGTACGGTCTTTATTTTTCAAAGCCTCTATACAGCTTTCTGCCGTACCTGCCCTGCGGCGGGAAAAACCGTCCAGCAGTCCGTAAGCTTTCCCTGTGGAAATAGAAACACCGGGCCGGACGATAACTACGGGCAGCCCCGCCCAACCGGCAAGAGGAGTAAGTTTTTCACCGATTCCCTCGCAACGCCGGCAGCCGCCCGCCACACAGAAGGGAACATCAGCCCCCAGCTTCGCCCCCATATCCGCCAATGCCATAAGAGAAAGCTGCTGCCCTGTCATTCTGTTTAATCCACGGAGGACAGCCGCCGCGTCAGAGGAACCGCCGCCCATGCCCGCTTCCGACGGAATCTGCTTCACCAGTTCCATGTGGACACCGCCGGAAAATCCTGTTTCTCTGAAAAATAATTCCGCCGCTTCCCACATAAGATTTGCTTTTCCCCCCGGCGCAAGCCCTTCTTTAATGGAAAGAGAAATCCCTCCCGCTTCCGTAAGTGTCACTTCATCGCAAAGAGATATACTGTGCATCACGCTGTCAATCTCATGATACCCGTCTTCTCTCTTTTCCCCCACCGATAAAGTCAGGTTGATTTTCGCATAAGCCTTTTCTGTAATCATTATGATCCCCATTCGTTATTGATGGCTCTATTATATCATTCCGCCAGCGGCATAATAGATATGAAATACTTCTATATCGAAATAATTTGTTGTCATTTGACTTCCTTTCCCGTATAATTCGATATATAGAACATTGTAAATATATTGAATTGTAAACAAATCTTTTGTGAAGAACCCAAAATTGAAAGGATGAATTTTATGTACGGCATGTTTTTTGATACATATGATACCCCTGTGTACCGCCCGCCAAGTGAAGCGGCCAGCTTTATTCTCCGAGTAACCCGCGGCTGTGCGCACAACAACTGCACCTACTGCAATATGTACCGCGGTGTCAAATTTGAAAAGCTTTCTGATGAACAGATCATGCGCCAGATTGAGCTTGCCCGTGCCACCGATGCGGAAGGTGTGCGCCGTGTATTTCTTGCTGACGGCGACGCCCTTGTACTGCCCACCGACCGCTTGCTGAAAATCCTGGCAGTATTGAAAGAATATTTCCCCAACTTAGAAAGAGTAGCGTCTTACGCCGCGCCGGGAGATATCCTCCGCAAATCCGTGGAAGAACTCACCGCTCTCAGAAAAGCAGGCCTCACCCTGCTCTACTACGGTATGGAAAGCGGCGATTCCCAGACACTGAAAGAGATCCGCAAAGGAGTAAACGGCGAGCAGTCCATCGAAGTAGGTAAGCGCGCCATCTCCGCAGGAATGCAGCTCTCCATCATGGTCATCCTCGGCATCGCAGGCGTAGAAGGCTCCGAGCGCCACGCTCTTGCCACCGCCCATGCCATCAATGAAATCAAGCCGACCATGCTTTCTGCGCTGTCCCTCATGCTCTATCGCGGCAGCGAACTGAAAGACCAGTTTGAACGGGGTGAATTTCATCCCCTGCCGCCGGCGGGACTTATGAAAGAACTCAAACTGATCATAGAGAACGTGCATCTCCCTGATAGAGAACGTATGATTTTCAGAAGCAATCATGTGTCCAACTATATCCGTCTGGCAGCAACACTCCCCGCCCAGAAAGATCAGCTGATGGACGACATTCAGGAAAGCATCGACTACCTGTCCCAAATGAAAGACTGGGATATTTACAACCACGACTGGACAAAATAGTTATGACAGTAAAGGAGACTATCATGAAAAAATTACTGACTTCCGCAGCACTCGCCCTGACCCTCACCGCCGCAGGCATGACTTCCTACGCCGTAAACTGGGTCTACCTCGGACAGGACGGAAACGACCGAATCTATTATGATACCGCTTCCATTTCCCGCCAGGGCAACCTGGTTGCCGTCACCATGCAGGAACGGGAAGCGGATGGCGAGGCAGAGGAGTACAATTATCTTTTTGACACCCACCGAAAGAAATACACCCTTGCTTCCAAAATCGAATATGATCGAAACGGGAACGTCAAGAAAATTGAAACTTTCCATGAATCGGATTTCGGATGGAAAAAAGTGAAAGAAAATTCGGAAGAAGAGCTGCTCTATAAACAGATTGTGAATAAGCCGGCCACTGCCTCACTGTAACCGTCCATAAGCTGGAAATCGGCAGCGAGGTGGGAATATATCCATATCTTCACAATACGGAAAGAAAAACATACGCTGTCAATTTCGAACCGCTGCTCTCCGGCATCGGACTTTCTCTCCCCATTTAAAAATACCGCCCACTCATTGAGGCGGTATTTTTAAATGGGTTTTATTTTCTTATTCCGGATCAATAATGAAAGAGAGAGAAGAGAAATACTTCGGCGTGGTATGTTCATCCTCTTTCTCCCCTGCTACTTCCACACCTACTACGTTCAGACCGTTTGCGCTGACAGTAACTGTAGCGTAACCGTCCGCGTCGGCTGTAGACTCATTAGTCAGGTCATTGATGACGTCCTTGATGAGAGGCGCGTTCGCATAGGGCTTGCCATCTTTGTACACACGGATTCTATACGTATCGCCCTTGCGGAGCGTCAGCGGATTCACCTGGGGAACGATCTGGATTGGCACGTTATAAATGCCGCCCGGCTTTACATCAGGACTCCAATAGTTAATGTTCCATTTAATCGCGTGGGTCGTCTTCACCGCATCCGCCACTTCCGCAAACGGAGCCTGGTGCATTTTGCCGGAGCTGTCTTTCGTGAAGAAACCATAATCAAAGAACGTCACCGTTACTCCCAATTCATCTGTAGGAATGATGGAAATATGATCTTTATAACTTACAGTTTCCACATCCATAGAGCTGAAATTCTTATCATAAGCTTCCACCGACTTTACACAGGACGGATTGTACGCGTTGTCTGTCGGTCCTTCCCCAAGGGCAAGGGCTTTCTGGTCAAAACGGTTTGCGATAAACACGCCGTGGGCAGACACGGAAGAGCAAGCCGCGCCAATAGACAAAGCAGCCGCGCAAAGTAACAGTACGTATCTTTTTTTCATGAAAAACCTCCCTTAAACAATAACCAACTTAATCATAATTATATGTATAATTATATCACACTTTATGTTTAATTTTAACTCTGTGTTTTATAATAAATATTCTTGAAGCTCTTTTCCTGCATAAATTTTAACAAAATACAAAATGACAATCACCGAATCTGTTTTTATTAATCCTTTCATTTCACATTTCTCCATCAAAAAAACGCCCTGCAGGGAGCGTTTTCTTTTCATATTTTATTCACCGCTTTGTTTCACGGCAGCTTCCATAAAACCGTTGAAGAGGGGGTGTGGCCGGTTCGGGCGGCTCTTGAATTCCGGATGGGCCTGGGTGGCGGCAAAGTAGGGGTGATCTTTTAATTCGATAATTTCCACGAGACGGTCATCGGGGCTGGTGCCGGAAATGACAAGACCCGCCGCTTCCATCTGCGGACGGAATTCATTGGATACTTCGTATCTGTGGCGGTGGCGTTCGTAGACGATTTCCTGATTTTCATACAGGTCTCTCGCCTTCGTGCCTTCTTTCAGCTTGCACGGATAGATACCGAGGCGCATGGTGCCCCCTTTTTCTGTGACGTCTTCCTGATCGGGCATGAGGTCGATGACAGGATATTTCACGTCAGGAATGAATTCGGAAGAGTTGGCGCGTTCCATATGGCACACGTTTCTGGCAAATTCGATAACAGCGCACTGCATACCGAGGCAGAGCCCAAGGAAGGGAATTTTATTTTCACGGGCATAACGAATAGCGTCGATTTTCCCCTCCACACCGCGGTAGCCGAAGCCGCCGGGGACGACGATACCGTCAACACCGGCAAATACTTCATCCAGATCCGGCTTTTCTTCTTCAAGGATTTCGGAATTGATCCAGCGGATGTTCACCTTGGCCCCCATGGCGTATCCCGCATGGGACAGCGCTTCCGCTACGGAAAGGTAAGCGTCATGGAGCCGGACATATTTACCGACAAGGGCGATCTGCACTTCCTTTTTTGCCGTGGTCATGCGTTCTACCATGGCTTTCCAGTCTTCCATATCCACCGGACGGTCTTCAAGTCCCAATTTTTTCAGGGCGATATGGTCGAGACCTTCCTGTTCCATAAGAAGAGGCACTTCATAAATACTGTCAGCCGTCAGGTTATTGATAACGGCTTCCGGTTCCACATCGCAGAACATGCCGATTTTCTTTTTCATCTCATCCGACAGTTTTTCCACAGTGCGGCACACGATGATGTCCGGCTGGATACCGATGGAGCGCAGTTCCTTGACGCTGTGCTGGGTGGGTTTCGTTTTCAGTTCGCCCGCCGCCGCGATATAAGGTACAAGTGTAACATGGACATAGATGACATCATTTCTGTTGGGCACATCTTTCTTGACCTGGCGGATTGCTTCCAGGAAAGGCAGGGATTCGATATCTCCCACAGTACCGCCGATTTCGGTAATAACGATATCCGCATTGTCATTTTTGCCGACACGGAGGACGCGGTCTTTAATTTCATTGGTGATATGGGGGATAACCTGTATGGTGGATCCCAAATACTCACCTTTTCTTTCTTTATTGATCACCGACTGGTAGATTTTGCCTGTCGTCACGTTGGAGGCTTTGGACAAATTTTCGTCAATGAAACGTTCATAGTGTCCCAAATCAAGATCCGTTTCCGCGCCGTCATCAGTGACAAAGACCTCGCCGTGCTGGTAAGGACTCATGGTACCGGGATCGATATTGATATAAGGGTCAAATTTCTGAATGGTAACTTTGTACCCTCTGTTTTTCAGAAGACGGCCTAGGGAAGCGGCGGTGATGCCTTTCCCCAAAGATGAAACGACGCCGCCGGTCACGAAAATATACTTTGTCATGGTTCCTCCTTTACATGCGCTCCGGTGCGGAAACACCGAGAATAGAAAGCGCGTGGACAAGCACGTGCTGTACGGCGGTGATGAGGCCGAGCCTTGCCTGTGTCACGCCTTCTTCAACGCCCAGAATGCGGCATTCACGGTAAAAATGATGGAAAAGCCCTGCCAGCTCATAAGCATATTTCGCTATCCGCTGGGGTGCTCTTTCCTTCGCTGCGCCGTCAATGAGCATATGGTAGTTTTCCATTTTCTTGACAAGGTCCAGTTCACATTCTTCCGTCAGTTTCGTAAAGTCTGTCTTTTCCCAGTCGCCCCACTTTACGCCCGCTTCTTTTGCCTGGGCAAAAAGGCTGTGGATACGGGCATTGGCATACTGGATATAGTAAACAGGATTGTCGCTGGACTGCTTTTTCGCCAGATCAATATCGAAGTCCATCTGGCTGTCCAGTGTGCGGCTGCAGAAGAAATACCGCGCCGCATCGCTTCCCACTTCGTCCATCAGCTCACGGAGCGTGACCGCCTGTCCTGTGCGCTTGGACATTTTCACCGGCTGTCCGTCACGGAGAAGTGTCACCATCTGGAGAAGCATGATTTCAAAATCTTCCGGATCGTAGCCAAGGAACTTCATGGCAGAATGGATACGGATAATATATCCGTGGTGGTCTGCGCCCCAGATATCAATCAGCTTATTGTAGCCCCGTTTTTCCTTGTTCGGCACATAGGCGATGTCGGAACAGAAATAGGTCGGTTCGCCGCTGGCGCGGATGACGACCCTGTCCTTGTCATCGCCGTTCTTCGTCGTGGCAAGCCACCAGGCGCCGTCTTTCTCATAAAGATATCCGTCTTTTTTCAGTATGTCCAGAGCGTCATCCACCTGCTTGGGGTAAAGCGATTTTTCAGAGAACCAGTTGTCAAAAGTGACATGGAAATCGGCCAGATCCTTTTTCAGGATAGACAGTTTTTCATTAAGCGCTACCGTTTTGAACACCTTCAGGCGCGCCTCTTCATTCATGGACAAATACGCATCGCCTTCACGGTCAATGAGGGACTTGGCGGTTTCCACGATGTCATACCCATGGTAGCCGTCGTCCGGCACATCCACGTCTTTTCCGAGAAGCTGGAGGTAACGGGCATTGACCGATTCTGCCAGGTGGGCAATCTGGCTGCCCGCGTCATTCACATAGTACTCGGCATACACATCATATCCTGCCGCACGGAGCAGGTTCACCAGGGCGGAACCGTAAGCCGCGCCGCGGGCGTGCCCGATATGGAGCGGTCCTGTAGGATTGGCAGACACATATTCCACAAGGATCTTGTCCTTTCTATCTTTCGGAAGATCTCCGTAAGAAGCGCCGGCGGAAAGGATATTTCTTAACTCGGCATACACCGTGTCTGCCGCCAGAAAGAAATTGATGAATCCCGCTCCTGCGATTTCCATTTTAGAAACGAGAGGCGCGTCAATATATTTCACGATACTTTCCGCAATGGCGCGGGGCGCCTTATGCGCCGTCCTTGCCCACTGCATGGCCGCATTCGTGGAATAATCGCCGAATTCCTTCGCTTTCGGTATTTCCAGGCGCTGCACAGGCGCATACTCCCCATGGGGAAGTTCTCCCGCCGCCTCAGCCGCCGCCCTTGCCCTTTCAATAATTTCTTTCAGTTCTTCTCTGACTTCCATGAAGTTTCCGATTCCTCCCGCACATCAATAATAATTTCGTTCAGATGGCTGAAAAGCCCTTTCATTTCAATGTCATAAACCAGGCGGAGCCGCCCCTTCCCCCTACTCACCGTATCAGTGATTTCTTTCGAAGAAACAGTGATTTCCACAGGTCCTGCCGGCGTTATATACTCCGACTTTGCCACGGTGCCCGGCCGGTATTCCGTTTCCTGCAGGAAGCTCCCCTGCCGTGAAAGCGTGACATGGTCACCGTACATACGGATCGTCGTCGTCGTTCCCTCCATACCGGAAAGAGACGTTTCCTCGTAGGTCAGGTACCGGCAGTCCTCATCTTCGCCGTACACGCCCGGCGTTTCCAGTACCACTTCCTCCGCCTTGCCCCGTTCGTCCCGCTGGATCGACTTGCAGCGGATCATGACCTGCTTCTCCACGGTACCCCGTCTTTCTTCAAACAAAAGAAATGCCGAAAAACAAAAACGCGTTTCGGTATTTTTCTAAAAATATTTACAATTAATTATATCACATTCAAAAGCGGAAAATTCGCCACGAAAAAAGAAAATAGAATTACCCCAACGCCACGTCGAGAGCCATCATGACCATGAAACCGACAGCAAAGGAAACCACGCCTATATCGGAATGTTCCCCTGCCGACATTTCAGGAATGAGCTCTTCCACGACGACATAAATCATGGCCCCTGCAGCAAAGCTGAGAAAGCAGGGAAGAAGCGGGACGACAAGACTCGTAAGCAAGATCGTCAGAACCGCGCCGATCGGTTCCACAACGCCCGAAAGGAATCCTCCGAAAAAGGATTTCCAGCTCCCCATACCTGACGCTTTGAGCGGCATGGAAATAATAGCGCCCTCCGGGAAGTTCTGAATAGCGATTCCCGCTGAAAGAGCCATCGCCCCCGCCGCGGTCAGACCGCTGCTGCCGGCAAGAACCCCCGCATATACCACGCCTACCGCCATGCCCTCAGGAATATTATGGAGCGTCACCGCCAAAATGAGCATCGTCGTCTTCTTGAGATGGCTCCTCGGCCCTTCCGCCGTTTCCGCATTCATGTGCAGATGAGGAATAATGTGATCCAGAAACAGAAGAAACGCCACACCCACACCGAAACCGATCACCGCGGGAAGGAACGCCCACCGCCCCATAGGCGCCGACTGCTCCAGCGCCGGAAGGAGCAGACTGAAAAACGAAGCAGCTACCATCACGCCCGATGCAAATCCCGTAAGGCCGCGCTGAACCGATCGGTGCAACCGTCCCCGCATGAAAAAGACACACGCCGCACCCAGCGTCGTACCAAGAAGGGGAATCATAAGCCCCCAGAAAACATCTTCCATATATATCCCCTATATTTTATACTCTGATTTATATTATTTTACCGCTTTTCTGCCAGCAAAAGTATCTTTTCTTCCCCTGTATAGAAATATTTTTCGGATCAATCAGCTTCCCCCTACGCCGAAAGGATTTTTTTCGCCCCGTTCATCTGCGTCTTTCCGCCATGATAAAACCGCTCCTCCGAAGAAGAGCAGTTTCCTTACTGCAGCCGGATCTGCATATTATCCGTGATATATTCCAATGCGCCGGGATACTCTGCGGCATACGCCCGGTAAAGGTACTCCAGCGCCTTGTCCCGATTGATTTCCGTACCGAGACCCTCGGCATAGCAGATTCCCAAATGGTACCAGCTGGCCGCCTCTTCCATTTCAGCCCCTTTTTCATACCAGCGGAACGCTTCCGCCACATTCGGAAGGATTTCATTTCCCACAAGGTACATCGTTCCAATCTCATCCGCCGCAAGACCCTGGCCCAGGGCAAATGCCTGCTTGTACATCTCCACTGCGGCCGCTTTATCTTCAGACACACCCGCACCGTAGCGGTAGCACTGGGCAAGAGCGGAATACGCCGCCGCCAGATTCATACCCGCCGCCTTTTGATAGAGAGCGACCGCCTTTTTTTCGTCCCGCTGCACACCGATGCCGTGAAGATAACTTTGTCCCAGCGCCCACATGCCCATGGGATAGCCGCGGTCCGCCGTTTCCTTAAAGCAGTCTGCCGCTTTCCTGTCATCCTTCTCTACCGCGCTGCCTTCCATATAGCAGCGGCCTATCATGAAGAGAGCGTCCAAGTCCCCTGCTCCTGCCGCCTTCCGGAAATAGGAAAATGCTTTCCCTTCATCAAAATCCACACCCTGCCCTGCATAATACATAAAGCCTATCGATGTGAGCGCCTCCCTGGAATGCATTTCTTCCGCCTTCCTGTACAGGGAAAGCGCTTTTTTTCCATCTTCTTCCACTTCTTCTCCCAGGCGGTACATATCGCCGAGAGCATTGAGAGAACGCCAATACCCTTTTTCTACGCCTTTCTCCAGCCAGAAGACAGCCTGCTTCCCACTCTTTTCCACACCGAACCCGTACAGATACATATCGCCCAGCTCATCAGCAGCCACGATATCCCCCGCTTCCGCCGCCTTCACGACAGACGGAAAATACCCGCGGCAAAGCACCGCCCTCTCCTCAGAGCGGGGATCCTCCATGTATGCCAGATTCAACTGGGACAACAGTTCGCCGACCGCCGCGCCTTTCCCGTGCCAGTAGCGGGCCTCCGTTTCATTCCTGTCTTTAATCGAGCCGAGACCGTGATTGTAATACTCACCGAGGAAGTACATCGCCCGGCCGCAGCCTGCCCCGGCAAGCTCCATAAATAAAGGAAACGCTTCATCAAGCCGGCACCGGATGTAGAGCGCTTCCGCCTTATTCAATAACTTTTCGTCAAACATACGAACCTCTCTCATTACCTGTGTACCTATTGTAACACAGTCGGCCTGTGTAAAAAACATCCAACGACGCATATAGGAATATATTGTATAAGAAAAGATGACATATGCCATAGAGGAATATGTTTAATGCATCAAATATCAGGCATCAGCTTCTATTCTTTCTGCCATTACAAGACCACACGTTCCGTTTTCCTCACCACGGTCATAGATTTTTCACCGATGCTCTAAATGACGTCTTGCCGTCCGCCGTCATTCAGCACTTTTAGCTGCCAGCTGACAGCTCACAGCTGATAGCTTTTATCTTCTTACCGTCTTCCTCACCACAGCAGCAGATCCTTCGCTGGCGTTCAGGATGACGATTAACGTTTCCTGTCATTCTGAATGGACGCAAGAATGCCTTGTGGGAAAAACAAGGGGAAACGGGATGGTGACACAGAATGAAGAATCTATTACTTTGATGACGCCTTAACGTTTCTTATACAAGGACATGGAGTCGGCCGTCAGAAGGAGCTGTGGCGCACGCAGTGCGATTGAGGATACTCGCTTGTCGTAATAATTTAAATCGTAAAAGAATAGTTAGCTTGCAGCTGACCGCTCACAGCTGATAACTTTTATCTTCTTACCGGGTTCCTCACCACGGTAATAGATCCTTCACATTCAGGATGACGATTAACGTTTCCCTCATTATGACACCCTTTCCTCCAATCATCATTAGTACCATATAAGTATAGCAAAGAGAAATACAACATTTCCCTTGCTGCTTTCCTCATCACGGCAGCAGATTCTTCGCTGGCGCCCTGAATAACGCTTAATGTTCCCCTCATTATGACGCCTTTTCCTCCAATCGTCATTCTGAATGGACACAAAAATGCTGCTTGAGAAAGTGGGAAAGCGGAACGATGACGCGGAGTGAAGAATCTGTTACTCCGATGACAGCTTACCGAGAGTGCCGCTTTTATCAAAAGACGAAAAAACTGTCAGCTTACAGATGATAGAAGCCGGCTATCCATTTGTTTCCTTTCATAAGAAAAAGACTCTTTTCGGAGTCTTTCTTTTATTTTATTTTTGTATTTTCGTTTCAGAGATCTTTTTTCTTATTTCAGGAAATTTTTCATTGATTATTTTCCCCATTTTTTCTTTTGCTTCTTTGTCGGGATGAAGGCCGTCCGCCGCAAAATTTTCCGGCATGTCTTCATACATGGCAAAGGGCGCTGCCGTATCGATATGGGTCTGCGTCCGTATCCAGCCGTTCACTTTGTCAAATTCCGCTTTCCAGTTTTCTGCCGTCGGCTGGTGGTAATATTTCAAAATCCGATCCAGGGCGATCGGGGGAATAGTAAGCAGGACAGGCTCGATGTCATTAGCCCTGCATTTTTCCTGAAGAGCTTCCAGGTCAGAAATGACCTCTTCCGCCGTTCCCCCGCAGCGCAGATTGTTTGTTCCGCCCATAATGAGAAGGTACCGTACATGGAAAGGGAGGACATCCGCATCGAACCGCCGGAGAAGGTCCTCCGTTTTATCACCGCTCCGGGACATATTTATCGTAGGAAAATCAAGATAGTACGCATAATTGTAAGGCCAATCCGCCGGACTGTAAGACATCCGCCCGCCGCCGTGGCTGATACTATCTCCAAGAATACCGGTTTCCCAGTTTTCCGCGGGATCATTCACGATCTTTTCCGCTTCGCTCCATACGCCTACAGGCCCGCCATCTTCATCAAGACCGCGGACACGCCACCAGACCGTTCCCTGCCGCGGCAGCTCGTCAAAAAGTTCGGGGATTGTAACAATCCCCTGCGAAATGCGATGGACAGACGGTTCACAGCCGTCAGGATTTTCCGGTTCTTCATCAGTGAGTTCCACTTCATAAGAAACCGCGTGGGGAATTTTCACAAAAGAATACGCCGGATAAAGAAGAACCGTACCATTCTGCTCATGGTATTTCACGCGGATCTTCGGCGCGTACCGTTCCATTTCCTGCGCGGCCTTTTCCATCGGCACAGGCTCCGAATAGGCGGAAATGCTCTGCCCGTCCAGACCGATGGCTTTCACCTGGCAGCAGAGGATCCCCGGTCCGTCATAGCTGTCTGTAATTTCTTTTTCAATCATCACACTGTCACGGAAAACATGGCCGTCTTCATAAATCGGCGGGCGCATTTCTTTCCGTCCGAAATGCTGTGTCACAGGCACGATGCGGAAAGAATACCACACCGCGTCCGGATTCGCCGGCCAGCGGACAAAAAGAAGTTCCGGAGAAGCATCCGCCCCGGCAGCGGTCCACATAAAAGCAAAAAAGAAAAGAGAAATAAAAATCCTCTTCATTACAGTCCCCTTTCATTAAACCATGAAAGAAGTATAAGGGATGGAAGAAGAAATAACAAGAAAAAGAAATTTGCCCATCAAAAAAGAGCCCCCGCAGAGGAAACTCTTATCTGCCATAAAAGAAAAACACTCGCTGCCGGCAGCAGGAATGTTTTCTTTCTTCCCTTTTCTATTTTTACGCTTTTGTGGTTTTCGCCCTTCGTGATCTTTTGTCCTTCCGATTTACCGTTTCTTCCGCTTCTTTCACACCGGCCGCTTCCGTTTTTCCTGTGTGCTTTCTTTTCGGCTTTTCTTCCGCGGGCTTTTCCTCTGCCGGTTTTCCGGATTTTATTTTCCCTTTTTCAGATCCGGCCGTTTTAACTTTTGTTTTCTGTTTTGCCTTTTCTCTTCTCAGGCGCTTTTCATACAGGTGATACAGTTTATCCGCCAGACCGGCAATGATTTCTTCCCCTTCCACCAGATCCTTCCAGTAATTCGGAAGAAAATCTGCGCCGAAGCGGACACCTTCTATGGCTCCTGTCAGCGCTGCCGTAATCGGGCTGTTTCCATTATGGTTCGCCGCGGCGATGATCGCATCCACAGGATCATCCACGGCAAGAGCCGCATATACGGCTATCGCCAGAGCTTCATCTGCCTGATCGCCGCTTCCCAGAGAATGGATACTGTCGATGTATGCCCAGACATTCCCCTTCCCGGCAGGCTGGTCATTAGCCTGCTGCTGTGCCGCAGAAAGAAGTGTGGTAATGCTGTCGGTCCGATGGGTTTTATTCAAAAGCCCATGAATCCGTTCAATAGCCTTGGGAAGCGTCATTCCGTCAGCAAGGCAGGCAATCAGTGCCGATACCGCCCCTGCCGCATAGTAGGCGACAGGAGTCGAATGGGAAAAAGCCGCCGCCCTCACGCCGGCATTAAAAGCCGTCTTACTGTCGCCGGCATAAAGGAGCCCGATAGGTACCACTCTTGTCAGCGCGCCGCCGCCTTTGCTTTCATTTACCTTATTTTTCGTTGTCCCCATCGTTTCCCCGGAAAACGCATTCAAAAGACCTTCTTCCGGTTTTCGGCGGGCATGCATGAACTTTTCCCGCACAAGGCAGATCTCCCGTTCATGAGGCTGCCGTCTCATCCATGTGCGCTGCCCGCGCCGCGGTTCCTCCCCCGTCTGGCTGTAAAACCAGCGCATATAGCCGCGGTACAGCCCTTCTGCTTCTTCCAATTTCTTTGCATCTGTCCACAGAAGTCCGTCTACCGTGGCCAGTTCCATCTGCGTATTTCCCGTCACCGGCGCCAGATTTCCGCACTGCCCGTTCCGCACAAGCGTACGCAGGCCAAAGGGCCCGTACTTGTGCTGAATACGACAGACAGAAAGCTCCTGCAAAGGGTACCCCAGAGCATCTCCGCAGGCGCCGCCGATCATCGCGCCGCGGAACATTTCTATCTCCGTCATCTATCCTCCCTCAATCCCGCAAAACCTGATTCCAAATAAAAACACGACCAAAGAAATACGAAAACGGTTCTCCGCATTTCCAATACATAAAGAGGGAACTGCAAAAATTTCCGTAAACCCCAAAAATCCACAGAAACACTGCTGAAAAATAAAAAATAACCGTTTTATATTTATGTATATTGTATCATAATTCACCGCTTTAATCATCTAAAGATACTTCTTTGGAAGGAAAAACGTCCTTTCTCCGTTTCATTTTTTCTGCCGTGGTTAACTTTCTTTTTTCCGCTCCATCCATTAAAATGTAAATGTACTTTATTTTAAAGAAAACGAGGTCACTATGAAAAGAATATTAATCTCATTATCCGCAGCACTCCTTCTTTCTTCCGGCATTTCCCAGGCAGCGGTTCCGCAGGGAGGATATTTCCTTGACAAGGACGGCGTTCCGCTCACGGAAGAAATGCAGACAAAACCAAGTCTGAAAAGCAATCCCATGCTTCCTCAGAGCGGTGCCGTCCATGCCGCCATGGAATCTCTTCCGCATTCTTCCGCCACAGTCATCCGGATGACCGTCACGGAAGACGGGATCCCCGCCGATGCCGTTGTCACCCAAAGCGCAGGATCCGTTGTTCTTGACGAATATGCCATGAGATGCGTAGAAGGCTGGCGCTTCAACCCCGCCAAACTGGGAGACAAGCCGGTGAGTGCTGCCGTATCCATTCCTGTGCGCTTCCTCTCCATGATGGTTTCCACACCGGCCGCTCCGTCCGACCGCCCGATGAAGAAGGCATCTGCCGAAGTGAAAGAAGCCATAGAAAGAAATAACCACCCTGTGATCCGTGTTTCCGTCTACATCACGGCGGATGGAAAAACTGACGGCAAACCGAAAGCAGATAACGATGGAAATCTGCCGGGCAGCGATTTCAAAATCCTTTCCGGGTATGCGGAAAATTCCGTAAAAGAATGGAGCTTCACACCGGCCGTAAATCCTGACGGAGAACCCATTCCCCAGGAATTGATTGTCCCGGTGCAGTTATAATATTTCTTTATATCCTATTTCAAAATTATATCCCGTTTTAAAATAAACCCCTTTTGCCGGACGAAGCATTGTCAAAAGGGGTTTTCACTGCAATAAAAAAATCCGCCGGTCTTTCGACTGATGGAAAATGGTGCGAGCGAAGGGACTCGAACCCTTATGCGCAAGGCGCAGGATCCTAAATCCTGTGCGTCTACCAATTCCGCCACGCTCGCATATTTTCTTATTATAGTTTGTAACGGAAACAGGGTCAAGAAAAGACCGGTAAAAAACCTTCCCTGCAAAAATAGAGAAGGCATCCTGCAAAAAAGATTACTTTGTTTCATCAAGAACAGCTGTGCAGTGTGGACAGCGGGTCGCATCATCGGCAATGCGTTCTTTGCAGAACTGACAGGTGCGCGCCGGTGCGGCTTCTTCTTTCGGAAAAGCCCTGTTCATCTGGCGGACCACAAGGAAAATCACGAAAGCGATGATCAGGAAATCAATGATTGTATTAAGAAACTGTCCGTAAGCGATGACAGGCACGTTCATTTCTTTGGCTTCCGCCAGTGTAGCCACCGGTGTTTTTCCCAGATTGATAAACCGATTTGAGAAATCAACACCGCCCATAATCATTCCGATGGGCGGCATGATGATATTTTCCACCAGGGAAGATATGATCTTTCCGAAAGCGCCGCCAATAACGACGCCGACTGCCATATCGACCACATTGCCCCTGACAGCAAAATCCCTGAATTCTTTCATCATGCCCATCTTATTTCTCCTTTTCATTCGCAAATATATTAATTTTTTATACTATAGCACATCCTCATCTGCATTTCTACATATTTCTATATAGCTTTATAAAATTTCCGTGCTTCGATTGTTAATCTCCTGTCACTTTCTTGCTTGACAAATAATTGCCATCAAGATACAATAGAAGCGTAAACAGAAGAGACAGCCATTGGCCGTGGCGTTTCTGCTCATTGTTGCTTCTTACACAACCTCTATGAAAAGCTTCCTTTCACCGGGAAGCTTTTTTCGTACTGCAAAAGAGAGAAACCGCCCGGGTTCCCCTCTCCTTTCATCATAGATACGGATTCTTCACTGCTCAGAATAACGCTTAACAGTTCCGCCGCGCCTGCAGCATCCCTGCCCTCAACCGTAAAAAGAATCTGTATTTTCCTATTTCTGTATTTTCTGATCGGGAGAAACATCCCGATTGCTCATCTGCCGGCATCCATCCGCTAAAAAACAGCGGATAAGCACCCGCTGCCTTTCTGATAACCATTTTATTCCTTAATGAATGTATTTCCTGTCACTACAGGAACAGAGCGATCCTGCCGGACCATTTCTCCTCCCAGCGGATCGATGGCAGACGATACGGTAAGCATCGTGCAGAATGCCCCCCACACAAGAAGAACCGCCTTGCTCTCCTTCAATTCCGCCGTCATCCTTCCGAAGAATCTTTTCATCGGCAGCCTGCTCCCTGCTGCGCCTCTTCTTTCTGATTCTGCCGGTGTATAATGATTGGCTGCTGTCATGAACTTCATCTCCTTTATCATCCGCTCTTGTACCATTTCCTTTTCTTGGCCTCATTATACCCACACGGGTATCTACATTCAATAATCATTTGCAAAATAAAGTCCATTAACGGACAATTCGCGCAGATTGTACATTGAATGGCAAAATCAGCCATATACCTGCACAATAAAAAACTCACAGCAGATCCGTGTCAAATCTCCATACACGAAGAGGCCGCCATGAGCTGTAAAAATTTCCGGCCGGAAAAATAAAACGAAACTTCATACCGGCAAGAACATTTCCTTTCTGTTTTTCACTTATTTCCCTTGTCCGTACGTCGCATTCGGACCGTGCTTTCTTTGGTAGTGCTCGTCAAGGATGTATGCGGGAAGCGAGGCCGAAGGGTTCAATAATTTTGTTTTCAGCGCCATTTCCGCCGCCGTCTCCATGACGACCGCATGGTACACAGCGTCCGCCGCGTTTTTTCCCCAGGCAAAAGGCCCGTGGTTCCGTACAAGGGCACCGGGTACGGCAAGCGGCTCGTATCCGCGGCATCGCACAGTTTCTATAATGACGGTACCCGTATTTTTCTCATAAGCGCTTTTCGTTTCTTCTTCCGTAAGCGCCCTTGTGCAGGGGATATCCCCATAAAAATAATCCGCATGGGTCGTACCGAGGGCAGGAATATCGAGTCCCGCCTGGGCAAAAGCTGCGGCATTGACAGAATGGGTATGCGCTACACCGCCGATTTCAGGAAACGCGCGGTACAGCGCCAGGTGGGTCTCCGTATCGGAAGACGGTTTCCATTTCCCTTCCACTGTTTCTCCCGTCTCCACATCGACTGCTACCATGTCGCCCGCTGTCATGCTCTCATAAGGCACACCTGACGGTTTGATGACCATAAGGCCTTTCTCCCGGTCGATACCGCTCACATTCCCCCATGTATAAATCACGACACCCCGTTTCACAAGTTCCAGATTGGCGGCGCACACCGCCTCTTTTAATGTCTCCAGCATAGAACCCTCCTGCTTTTCCTTTTTTAATAACAGTACAAAACCACACCCTGTTATTTTATATTTTACGCTTTACGGTTTTTATCAATTCTTCCATAAATTTCTCTCCGCCGCTTCGGATGACGATTAACGTTCCCCTCATTATGACACCCTTTCCTCTAATCGTCATTCTGAACGGTGGCAAGAATGCTTTGTGGGAAAAACGGGAAGCAGCAACATGACACCGAGTGAAGAATCTATTACCTCGATGACGTTTTACCGCTTTCCTCACCACGGTGACAGATTCTTCGCTGGCGCTCTGAATGACGCCTTACCACTTTCCTCACCACGGCAGCAAATTCTTCGCTGCCGCTCACACGAGGACGCTTAACGTTTCCCGTCATAGTGACTCTTTCCTTCAATCGTCATTCTGAACGGTGGCAAGAATGCTGTTCAAGAAAAACGGGAAACAGGACAGTGACACAGAGTAAAGAATCTATGATTCTGATGACATCTTACCGCTTTCCTCACCACAGGTACAGAGCCTTCACATTCGCTTCGGATGACGTTTAACGTTTTCCTCACTACAACAGCAAATCCTTTGCTGATATTTCGTATGACACCTAATGGAAATCATATGCTTCGGCTTTTAACTCACAGCTAATAGCTAACAGCTAATGGCTAACAGCTTGTAGCTGACAGCTCACAGCTGATAGCTTTTATCTTCTTACCACTTTCCTCACCACGGTAATAGATCCTTCGCTCGCGCTCAGGATGACGTCTTATGGTTTTCTTCATCACAGCAGCAAGTCTTCGACATCGCTTCGGGGTGACGCTTATCGTCAGTCATACAAAAATACGGTACCCATCACATCTGACGAGTACCGTATTTTATGCTTCTTAAGTTATTTCCTTACGCTTGCTTTCCGTTACGCTTTCGGGGAAATATGAGAACCGTACACATCGCGGTAATCATTTTTCGCCTTATCGTCTTCACTGTTGACGCGGACACGTTCTACCTTGTTTCTGTCATTGTCCTTGCCGGAAATGCGGTCAACACGGATACGATCCAGACGAATCTGGCGGAGTTCCGGTTCGAACTCATTCATAGCTCTGTCCATATTGTCATCTACCGGTGCTCCATTCTTCAACGCGCGATAGAACATCGCCGCAAATTCATAGCGGGTCATGGTACGGTCGCCGCTGAACATGCCGTCCGGATAGCCTTCAAGGATGCCGTTTCCTGCCAATGTAGCCACATATTCATAAGCCCAGTGGTTTTCCGGCACATCGGGGAAGTCCTTCTTTTTACCCATATCCAGGATGCCGAGAATGGAATTCATCTTCTGCTCCATTGTATCCAGACGTTTCTTCAAATCCTTATTCTCATCACGGAGATCGACGATTTCTTTCGCCATGGCTACTTTGGATGTGGATACATGGTTGCCCTGTCCCAGCTTCACGCTGACTCCGGCATTCACCATGTTTTCTCCTCCCCCGAAGGAGCCTCCCACGCTGAACATGGTGTCTTCATTGGGACGGTAGAATGCTCCTACCGCTACCGCATGGGCGTCTTTGTAGTTGCCGTAGCCGGCTGCCACATCCCACTTGTCATCCGGGTCGAAATCCAGCGGATGGAGGGCTGCCAATGCTGCCGCTCCTGCTCCTACTCTATCCATCCGGTCGCCCAGTTCATTGACGGCTCCTCCTATGTTGTTGATTGTCTGGTTTGTTTTCCACAGCTGCCCCCCGTTGACGGCGTCAGTGCTGTTTGCGCTGATGTCTCCGGCTGCTACGTTGGTGATTTTCTTGTTCCCTGCGTTGATGCCGCTGTTGTCGATTTTCACGTCTCCCACGGTCAGGGTGTTGGTGGTCACACTGTTCAATCCTTTCAGGTCTTTGGCCATGCGGACTTTCAGGTTGTTATTGCCGTCGGATACGACGCCGAGGTTGTCTTCTGTGGTCAGTTTGTTTGTGTCTGTAATGCCTCCGACGACGTTCACCTGTTCGTTCAGTTTCTTCTTGATGACGTTTCCTGTATCGCCGCCGTATTTCATGCCGTCGTCTAAGGTGGCGATATCATGCGGCGTCCCGTTCTTCTCTTCTATAACAAGACGGGTAATATTTGTGCCGTCCACGCCGGCTTTTCCGGTACCGCCTTTGATGGCTGCGCCGTCTTGTCCATTCTGTCCGTTAATAGCAAGGCTGTCTGCTTTCAGATTCCTGTCCATTTTGACGGTGAGGTTTCCGTTCCCATCGGCAAAGGTTTTGATGTTTTCACCGGAGTATTGGGAGGCATCTTTTGTTCCTTCTCCTTTGATGGTGACTTTTTCTCCCAGGTTCCGGTGGAATTCTCCGTCGTTGCCGGCAAAGTACATGCCTTTTTTCGTCAGTTCTTCAGATGTATTGGTAATCTTTTGGTCTACGGCTTTGAGCTGGTCTTCTGTAGCTGCCTGTCCGCTGGTGATGTTGTTCGGATCCCAGGTTTTATTGGTCAGTCCGTTGACGGTTCCGTCTTTCCCGTTGATTTTCACTTTTCCGGCATCAATGTTTCCTGTCGTGCCGTCAATGGTGACTTTGTCTCCGGCTTTGATGATGCCTGTTGTTCCGTCAATGGATACCTGTTTGGACGGATCGGTTCCCAATGTCACTTGGTCTTTGAGACCAACTTCATAATTCTTGGAACCATTCAGATTATCAGTGGCTGTAACAGTAATATTTTTACCAGCAGTAACGGTAGTAGTCGCAGCTGCAGTCGCTTTATCCAATTGAGATTTATTAACTGCATCTTTGGGATCCGTACCATCAGCAACGTTGGTGATTTTGTTGCCGCCGTTGTCAAGGCCGTTCTTGGTGAGGGATACGATGTTTCCGGCTGCACCGCTGCTGATGGTTATTCCGTTATTGTTGATGAATGTATCGCCGGCGGTTATGCTTTCGAGGCCTTTCAGGGCTTTGGCAAGACGGACTTTCAGTTTGTCGCTGCCGTCGGATACGACGCCGAGGTTGTTTTCTGTGGTCAGTTTGTTTTCGTCTGTAATGCCTCCGACTACGTTCACCTGTTCGTTCAGTTTCTTCTTGATGACCGCCCCTGTATCACCACCGTACTTCATGCCGTCATTTAGGGTGGCCACTTCTTCTTTGGTTCCGTCCGGTTTTTCGTATACGATACGGGTCGTGGTCGTACCGGCCGCGCCGTCTACTCCGGGTTTGCCGTCACGGGTAACGGAGATGTTTGTCGTTTTTCCGTCGTTACCATTAATACCGATTTTGCCATTTTTGCCGTCTTTACCCGTAGCGACGATGGTTTCGGCCTTAAGATTTTTATTCATCTTCACGTCGATTGTCGTATTTCCGGCAGGGTCTTGCGTGATAAAGGTTTTAAGGTTTTCTCCGCTGTAGTCTGTATCGGCCGCGGTGCCTTCTCCTTTCACGGTTATCTTGGAGCCTAATTTATTGGTCTTTGTGCCGCCTGTATTGGCATCAAACTGCAAACCTTTGTTAATCACGTCATCCAGCTTGGATTTGGAGGCGACATCCTTAATCGTAACGGTTTCCGTCTTGTCCGTATGATTCTTATCCTGTACGGTCAATGCCACGTCACCGTTGGCATCCACCGTATAATCACCGTTAGAACCGACTGTCGGATTGGCGATCAAACGGTAGTCCGTAGCATTAGCGCCTTGTTTCTTCACTTCATCGCTGACGATCTTTAACTGGTCTTCTGTGGCGGCACGCCCGCTGACGGCCGTTGGGTTCGTTACATTCCAAGTCTTATTATCAAGACCTGTTGCATAATTACCGATAGTACCGCCGGATGTCTGGCTGCCCATGGTCACACCGCCGGCTTTCACCGTATCCGCAGCGGTTACTGTCTTCACATGAATGTCTTCCTTGAGTTTTACGCCGATTTTCGTATCGTCACCGGTTTGGGTGATTTCTGTCGTAATGTTGTTATCGCCGTTAACGGTGACTTTAGAGCCTAATTTGTTCGTTTTTTCGCTGTTATTATCCGCGTCGAAACGAAGGCCTTTATTAATCACTTCATTTTTAGCGTCATGCAATTGGCCGCCGTTCACCGCGTCTTTGGATCCGGCTGCCACCTGACCGTCCGCCACATTGGTTACTTTTTGGTTATTCGCATTGATGCCGTTATTGGTTACATAGGTCTTTCCGCCTACGGTCAGCCCGTTGTTGTTGATCACCGTATTGCCCGTTGTGACGCTGTCCACTTTCACGTCTTTCGCCAGTTTGATATTCAGCGCACCGTTTCCGGATACTACACCGATGTTTCCATCTGACAGTTTTGACGCATCGGCACCGCCTTTGATATCCAGCTGCTCACCCAGTTTTTTATTGATAACTGTTGCATCATCGCCTTTGAAGTTCAACCCTTTTCCAATTGTCGTATTGATGTTTGTAATATCATTGGCATTCTTTGTGATATTTGTCTTATTGGTCTTCACGCCGTCGCTGACTGTTTTCAGCTGGTCTTCCGTGGCGGCCTGCCCGGATACGGGCTGCGGGTTGTCAATATCCCAAGTCGTATTTGTAAGGCCGTTTACGATTCCGGCATCCCCATTCACCGTGACGGGATGGGTCTGCCCTACGGTAACCACATTCCCCAGCCCGACAGTGAATTCCTTGCCGCCATCCCCGTTGGTTCCTTCCGTAACAGTTACATTAGCGTCTTTTGCTTTGATTGTCGTATGTTTCCCTGCCAGTGTCTTTACGTCATTTAACTGATTAACGTTAACCGCATCTGTCCCGGCTGTACCGTCAGCCACATTATTAATCTGCGCACCGCCGACGTTTACTGTATTTGTTGTATCACCGAGAGTAATTTTTGCACCCGTTGTAGTACCGCCGGGAGCGGTCTTCTGATTAGAAATCGATGTGATTCCTGTCAGATCGCCGGATACATTCACCGCATAGGTTTTGACCGTACCATTCGCTCCGGCTTCTGTACCGGGAGTAACGGTCGTATTTTTACCATTGACGACTTTTACCGCATCCGCCGCGATATCGTTAATAACAGTCTTGCCCGCATTGGTAATGTTATCCATGTTAGTATTCGCCTTATCACCCAGCTTGGTATCCATTGTAGGCTTATCGTAGTAATTATTGTTCAGATAGGTATTCACTGTATCACCGGTTACAGTCTTATTATCTCCGGCAGCAATCGTACCTCCACCGATATTATTAATTGCCGTTTTTGTAGCCGCATCCAATCCTACTGTATAAGCGATAACGCCATTAGCATCTTCTGTACCGCCTGTTACAGACACTTTGCCGCCAGCTTCAGCAGCCAATGTTGTCTTGGTCGCACTGACCACATAATCAACATGACCATCTGCGGCAGTCGTATTTGTAACAGTCGCCTGCTTGTCACCGGTAACAGTAGCTTTCGCTCCGGCAACCGCCTTCTTCACATCTCCGATATTGGCTGCATTGGAATCTGTCGTTCCGCCACTGGCCACATTCGTAATAGGCGCATTATTCGCATTGATGCCGTTATTGGTTACATAGGTCTTTCCGCCTACGGTCAGGCCGTTGTTGTTAATCACCGTATTGCCCGTTGTGACGCTGTCCACTTTTACATCTTTGGCCAGTTTGATATTCAGCGTGTCTGTCCCGTTGGATACCACGCCGATATTTCCGTCTGTCAACTTAGATGTATCTGCCACGCCGCCGACGATATTTGTCTGTTCGCCTAATTTCCGGGTAAACTTGTTAGCCGCGGCGGCCGCAGCTTTCACATCGCCCGCATAGGCCACGCCTTTATCTATTTCCGAGGTTACCGCATAGAGCTGGCTGCCGTTGATGGCGTCGGTAGAGGCAGCGGAAATACGGCCGGCCGCCACATTGGTAATTGTCCGTTCTGCGCCTGCCTTGCCTACACTTACTGTGGAAGCCGGATTTACTCCTGCGAAATTATGTGCTACACCATTGATTGTTGCGGAGGGTGTCGCTACAGCAGCTGCTGTTTCTGAGCCATTGCCGATAGCCACGGCATTTTCATTGGCCACTTTTGTATTATTGCCAAGAGCAACGCCATTCTTCCCTGTCACGGATGCACTGCTCCCCAGGACCATAGCCCCATCAGCAGAAGCTGTGGAATTATTCCCTACCACATAGGCATTATCCGTTGTGACGGTATTCTTATAACCAAAAGCACCTGCCGTACTTCCTTTGACCGTACCGGCAGTAACCTTCTTAATTTTATCGCCGTTGGCTTCTGTCGTTTCCGTAATGGTGGCGGAACCAATCGTATTGCCGCCACCGATAGCATAGGAATTATTCCCATAGACTTTGTTATCCGTACCGACAGCTGAAGAAGCTGCACCGGACGTGGTGCCGTCCGTCATATCGAAACCGACCGTATTCGTATCGCCCAAAGATGTGGACTTATCTCCATAAGCACCCGCCTGGCTGCCGACGGCAAGAGAATTCTTCCCCCAGCTTCGTGCTATGACACCGATGCTGGTGCTTGCAGCCCCTTTTGACATCGAATTGACACCAATCGCCGTGGAACCGATACCGAAGGACTGGGTCATCGCGCCCATGGCTATGCTGGCTGCCCCAATAGATGCGGTGTTCGACCGATTCTGGCTGGTACTGAGGGCGGCGCTCCCCAGTGTCGTCCCGGGATATAACGCTGCCGTTTCCCGCTCAAATTTATTCTGCGCCCCGGCAGCCCAAAGACCGGGAACTGCCGCCTGCAGCTGGCTCTTCACCTGGTCAATATCATTGCCGCCAATGGCAATGGAGGAATGACCAATAGATATCGCGTCCCCGCCGATAGCCATAGCCTGCGTACCGTAAACTTTTGCCAGACTACCGATGGCTATCGACTGTGAATATCCAGCGGCATCTGCCGGGTTGGTAGTGCCCTTTCTGATGATGTTTGCTTCCGCCCCGGAACCAAGAACTACATCGCCCCGGGATCCGTAAGAATGAGCTTCCGATCCCATGACGACAGCGCTGGATCCCTCCTGATTATGATACTGAGATACCGTACTCGTCGCCTGGCGGCCAATGACAACGTCTCCATTTTCCGCCGCATATGCTATATTCCCGATAGCGATGGTGCTTGCAGAATACTGCTCACCTACTCTTTTTTGTCCCCCTGCATGTGCGCCGCGACCGATAGCGACACTATTTTCGGCTGTTGCATCTGTTTTAGCATCATAACCTACAGCAGCAGAATTCACCCCATTAGAAGTTGTCAAAGGGCCAACAGCAACAGAATTACTTCCTACCGCCTTAGTACTATCACCCACTGCCGTACTACCACTACCTGTAGCAGCAGCACCCGGACCATGTACCGTATTCGCTTCCGCCACCCCCGGCATCAGGCATCCTGTAAGAGCAAGGGCGCACAGAAACGCGCGGATGGGCAGGCTCTCCTTTTCAGAAACTGCTCCATTTTTCCCGCATCTGCCGGCGATTTCCGAAACCACTACATAGCAGCGCTTCACCCGGCTCCAAATAACTTTGTAAACCTGATTCATAATTTTCCTCCCATCAAACTAAAAAACACGCACTTTCTATAAGGAATTGAATGATGTATACATCTCTTCCTTTATCATATTATACATTTGTAATATTATCTTATAAAGTTATTCATTATAGTTTAATTTAGTTTACCAAATGCACCTTATGCACCTTTATTAAAGTATTTCACCGGAGATTTTCCATATTTCCGGCCCCTTTTGCTGTCCGCTTGATCCATTCCTCTTCCTTTGCATATATTCGCCCGGGATATTCGGCACAGAAAAACTTTCGGGGAAACATTTTTGCTCCTTATCTCAGCAGTATTGCCGTTCATAAGCATGACAAAGCCGGTTTTACGTTAAAAGATGGAGCCTTCAATCTCCCACGATGAACAAAAATAAAAGGCTTTCTCCTGAAAGCATATGCTATCAAAGAAAGTCTTTTATCTTATTCCTAATTTAGAAAGACATCTTATCCAATTAGGATGCAACGCTGTTCATGAACTGAACTGTCAGCACTGACGGGTTGGAAACAATTCCCAGAACGGTTACCCGTTGCCCCATAGGAACAACTGCACCATTGAGATTCACAAGAATTATATTCCCTTGGGCCGTACGAAAATTCATCAGCCCGCCGCCTGCACTGGATAAAACGCTTCCCACCGTGTAGACCTTTGTCCCTACAGGAAGTCCGGACAGATCCCATGCCACCTGATAAGCATCCAGATCCTCTATTTTCAGATCTCCCGGATTTACCTGATACCAGCTGGCGAGATCGCTTTTCACCGGTCCCATGAAATACCCTGCATCACGAGATGTCCGTGATACCATTGATATCTGCGACGGATATAAATTTTTTACATCCTTTCTGTAGCTGACTGTCCGCTGATTGGGAACCCGATCCTGATAAGATACATTTCGGATAACAAGTATGGGCTGCTTGGCTTGGTTGTAAGCCACATACCCTGTCGCGCGAAAAGGCGTATAACTCATTATCTTTCCTGCATGTTCCATCATAGCAGGAATTTCCTGTCCATCAGGGGTAACAAAACGATATACATTGTCTGTATAAAACCCTTCAAACTGGCCGGTGACAGTAATCTCATCTGCTGCTGTTGCCACACCGGGCATCAATAGCATCAATACCATTCCTATCACAGCAATCCATGATTTTTTCATCTGGAAGCGCCTCCTGATCTGATTAACCGCGGCCTTTAATGACGCGTACACGCTGAATATCAGGTGTGCCATCCTTATGTTTGGTGATGGTATCTACCCTAATACGTTCCAGTTCCGGTTCGAATTCTTTCAGTGCTCTGGCCATCCGGTCATCGGCAGCCGCACCATTCTGCATAGCCCTGTAAATCAAGGCAGCCATTTCATACCTGGTCATCATGCGGTCTCCGCCAAACTGTCCGTCCGGATAGCCCACGATGACACCGTTTCCTGCCAGCGTCGCCACATAATCATAAGCCCAATGGTTTGCAGGCACATCGGGGAAGAGCTGCATCTTATCCATATCCAGAGAATCCAGCGGTCTTCCTTCGGAAACCTTCATCAGCGCTCCCTTCATATTCTCCAGTTCAGCGCGGAGATCTTTGATTTCCTTTGCCATAGCCACACGACTGGTAGATACATGGTTCCCTCTGCCAATCTTGAGGCTGACACCCGCATTAATCATATTCTGACCGCCGCCCATAGATCCGCCGACAGAAATCATTGTGTCTTCATTCGGACGATAGTAGGCTCCTACAGCTACGGCATTAGCACCCTTATAGTTACCATAACCTGCCGCAAAATCCCACTTGCTGTCCGGATCGAAATCAAGCGGATGGAGAGCCGCCAAAGCAGCAGCACCGGCACCGACACGATTGATTCGATTATCCATATTATTAATAGCGCCGCCAATCTTATTGAGGGCCTCATTCGTCTGATACAGCTGGCTGCCGTTGACGGCATCCGTTGAATTCTTACTGAGTTCTCCCGGTGCCACATTGATGATCTTCTTACCGCCTGCATTCAAACCATCTTTAGATACGTAGGTGGTTCCTCCTACAGTAAGCCCCTTATCATTGATAACGGTCGTCCCTGTTGTCACAGAGTTCAGGTTCAGGTCATCAGCAGTAGCCACTTTATAGTCCACGCCGCCATCTGCATTGGTTCCCTTTGTTACAGTGATATTTTTGCCTGCACTCACAGAAGACTGCTTTGCCGCCTTCGTAATTTGCCCGGCTACGGCCTTGAGCTGATCTTCTGTTGCCGCCTGCCCGCTGGTGAAATGATTCGGATCCCAAGTCAGGTTTGTCAGCCCATTCACTGTGCCCTTAGAGCCATCTACAGTAACCTTTCCGGCTTTGATCGTACCTTCTGTTCCCTTAATGCTGATCTGCTTGGAAGGATCGGTTCCCAGCGTAATATCATCATTCAGGTTGACATGGTACGTTTTGGATCCGTTGGTATTCGTTTCAGAAGTCACCGTCGTATTTTTGCCGTCCGCTACTTTTGTGGTGGCACCGGCTACCACTTTGTTCAACTGACTAACATTGACCGCATCATGAGGATCCGTACCGTCAGCCACATTGGTAATCTTCTTTCCACCTGCATTCAAGCCGGAATCAGATACATAGGTTGTTCCTCCAACCGTGAGCCCACGGTTGTCAATAATCGTATTCCCGGTGGTTACGCTGTCAAATACCGCCTTCTTCGCCAGCATCAAATCAATCACAGTGTTTCCGTTAGCATCCTGGCTAATCTTGGTCTTGACATTCTGTCCGGAGTACTCGCTGTCCGCTTTCGTCCCTTCGCCCTGGATCTTCACGGTGCTTTCCAGTTTATTCAGAACGGTTGCTCCGCTGTTGGCTCCAAAATACAGCCCTTTGCCGAGCGTAGCGTTGTTGACCGCGTCTTTCAGGTCGCCGATGGTCGCCGCGCTCTTCTTCTGGTCTTCGCTTGCGTTCGCCAGCGCTGTACCGTTCAGCGCGCTCTTCACGTTGCTGATCGTTGACCCGCCGACGTTCACTGTCCCGTCTCCCAGCGTGATCGTGGTATTATTGCTGCCTGCTTTTCCGTTCGAGATCGATGTGATCCCGTTCAGCGCGCTTGCCAGCTGTACCTGCAGCTTCCCGTTTACGTTGTTGACGCCGATGTTGCCATCTGTCAGTTTTGTGTTGTCCGCTCCGCCGACAATGTCCATTGTCTTGTTGAGCAGTTTGGCAATGACTTTGCTCTTGTCTGTCTGTCCGTCGTCGCCGGCAAATTTCAGCCCGTCGTCCAGTGTGGCTACTTCATGTTCGTTGCCTTTCGGATCTTTATAGACGACACGGGTCATGGTCGTACCATTGGCTCCGTTCAGTCCCGGCTGTCCGGGTCTTGTCCAGATATCTGTGATTCCGTCTTTCCCGTTCAGCCCGATGTGTCCTTCTTTGCCATCTACTCCCGGTACTCCGTCTTTCCCGTTGATGGTGACTGCGTCTTTTCCGTCTTTTCCTTTGATCGAGATGCCGTCGTTGCCGTTGATTCCGACTTCGCCTTTATCTCCCTTGACGGAGATGCCGTCTTTCCCGTTGATGCCTACGCCGGATACACCGTCTTTCCCGTTGACACCGATAACTCCGTCTTTGCCGTCAGCTCCCGCTTTCCCGACAATGACTTTGTCTGCCGACAGTTCTTTGTCCAGCATGACGTCGATGATCGTGTTGCCGCTGGCGTCCTGGCTGACCTTGGTCTTAACGTTCTTGCCGGAGTATTCGCTGTCTGCTTT
>ERZ827458.903-NODE-903-length-29929-cov-6.657863_pt1 | contig 29929 bp, 23 predicted proteins | sample MGYA00519706_ERZ827458 | MGnify/ENA primary metagenome ERZ827458 (study PRJEB31778, sample SAMEA3449309) | human gut metagenome | biome: human gut; feature: human-associated habitat; material: faeces | place: United Kingdom | collected 2010/2012 ...
CACGCTCCCCGCACGGGGAGCGACTGGACAAGACGGCGGTTGCCGTCTAAGGGGGAGGATTTCAATCCACGCTCCCCGCACGGGGAGCGACATACTCACCACCTTTCGAGCATACGATAGGAGTATTTCAATCCACGCTCCCCGCACGGGGAGCGACTACAAGTATAAGTAGTACTAGTAGTACTAGTAAGATTTCAATCCACGCTCCCCGCACGGGGAGCGACTCTGCATTGTCGGTGCGCCTGCCAGGGCGCACCATTTCAATCCACGCTCCCCGCACGGGGAGCGACGGCGCGTGCCGATGGCGTCTTGATAGTCCTGCTCATTTCAATCCACGCTCCCCGCACGGGGAGCGACCGAGGTTTACGACCGCGCGATGTGCGCCTTGCTCATTTCAATCCACGCTCCCCGCACGGGGAGCGACATATAGCCGAGATAATCATCACTGTCTGGGTCTTATTTCAATCCACGCTCCCCGCACGGGGAGCGACCGTTGCCGCGCTGTCCGAAAAGTCGGGTATCTCATTTCAATCCACGCTCCCCGCACGGGGAGCGACGAACTGGGACGACATCAACAAAGCATACAGCGAGTATATTTCAATCCACGCTCCCCGCACGGGGAGCGACCAGCGACAGATGGCAGATGTACCACAATTGCCAAGCATTTCAATCCACGCTCCCCGCACGGGGAGCGACGCCGCCGAAACATGGCAGTACGCGCATACCCGGAATTTCAATCCACGCTCCCCGCACGGGGAGCGACCGTGATTGGAAACGCGGAGCGGAAAATCCAGAGCGCATTTCAATCCACGCTCCCCGCACGGGGAGCGACGACATTTCCGCAATCGCCAAGGACAAGTACAATCAATTTCAATCCACGCTCCCCGCACGGGGAGCGACTGACGCGGGTACAAAGCGCGGCACGAGCGGACAATTTCAATCCACGCTCCCCGCACGGGGAGCGACTTGCGCCTACTGAAATGATAACACAGAGGGGGGTATTTCAATCCACGCTCCCCGCACGGGGAGCGACGCCAAGCTGATGGGTGCGCCTGATGACGTTGTGCGTATTTCAATCCACGCTCCCCGCACGGGGAGCGACGCCAAGCTGATGGGTGCGCCTGATGACGTTGTGCGTATTTCAATCCACGCTCCCCGCACGGGGAGCGACACATCCTGCCCAACATCAAGACAACGACACTCAGCATTTCAATCCACGCTCCCCGCACGGGGAGCGACACACCTTCCGCTGCTGGCTCCTCCGGCTTGGAATATTTCAATCCACGCTCCCCGCACGGGGAGCGACCCGGGCCGCACAGCACCAACAAAAATGCAATCTCATTTCAATCCACGCTCCCCGCACGGGGAGCGACTGTAGTGGTAAAAGTGCCCATCTGCCGTGCTGCGATTTCAATCCACGCTCCCCGCACGGGGAGCGACGAACACGATTTATCTGTTCCTTGCCTACGCAGACAATTTCAATCCACGCTCCCCGCACGGGGAGCGACCAATCACAACAGCCGGTCGAGCTACGCCTGTCATATTTCAATCCACGCTCCCCGCACGGGGAGCGACCCACGAGATGCGACACACTTACATCAGCATCATATTTCAATCCACGCTCCCCGCACGGGGAGCGACTCGCCTGACGAGAGCCGGGAGCGGAACCGGCCGATTTCAATCCACGCTCCCCGCACGGGGAGCGACGGTACACGCCGTTCTTCTTGTGGCTCTCGTTCCAATTTCAATCCACGCTCCCCGCACGGGGAGCGACGTGCTTGCAAAGCGCAATTGAGCGCGACGTGTCAATTTCAATCCACGCTCCCCGCACGGGGAGCGACGCGGAACGCTGGCCTTTATTATCGGGGCTGCAATATTTCAATCCACGCTCCCCGCACGGGGAGCGACGCGATGGCACTTTGCTGCTTTTTGCGGCACAATGAATTTCAATCCACGCTCCCCGCACGGGGAGCGACTTCTTGCCGCTTACGGATTTCGGATGGCTGGCGTATTTCAATCCACGCTCCCCGCACGGGGAGCGACAGACGCTGATGTCTTGTTCCTCTGCAACGTGGAATTTCAATCCACGCTCCCCGCACGGGGAGCGACCCGCGTGACGAAGGCGGAATGCCTCGACCTCCCGATTTCAATCCACGCTCCCCGCACGGGGAGCGACCCATGCACAAAAGGCGGTGGTGCTGACCCTGCCCATTTCAATCCACGCTCCCCGCACGGGGAGCGACACGGTGCTTGCGCCGTCGCGGACACAATCAAACGATTTCAATCCACGCTCCCCGCACGGGGAGCGACTTGACAGTACAGCACCAGCGCGGCGATAGCCGCATTTCAATCCACGCTCCCCGCACGGGGAGCGACAGATTTCGTTGATGCACTATTGATGCAATGCGGAATTTCAATCCACGCTCCCCGCACGGGGAGCGACGCTTGCACTCGACATTGACAAGGACGTTGATTTTATTTCAATCCACGCTCCCCGCACGGGGAGCGACTGTACGTCGGCAGCCACTCCGCCGCGTACTCCGCATTTCAATCCACGCTCCCCGCACGGGGAGCGACGATAATGAGGATTTACGCACACCTCACAGCAAAATTTCAATCCACGCTCCCCGCACGGGGAGCGACGGCAAAAAAATGTCAATAAACGACGTGGATGTGATTTCAATCCACGCTCCCCGCACGGGGAGCGACTGGTTGCAAATCTGCAGTCCTCCACTGGATGCAATTTCAATCCACGCTCCCCGCACGGGGAGCGACATCGCGGACAGAATCCTATCCAACATGAGGCAAATTATTTCAATCCACGCTCCCCGCACGGGGAGCGACACCAGCACCAGCGCGGACACAAGCGATACTACCGATTTCAATCCACGCTCCCCGCACGGGGAGCGACATACTCGATTCGTATGCGTTTATACGATTGTAATCATTTCAATCCACGCTCCCCGCACGGGGAGCGACCTCCTGTTCCGGGCGCGAAGCCCTTCTTGATTTATTTCAATCCACGCTCCCCGCACGGGGAGCGACAAGAGGGATTCAGCCTCTTCAACCATCAGGTGCCATTTCAATCCACGCTCCCCGCACGGGGAGCGACGACTTGCTTGCAACCTCCGTCGAATCGCTTGCGATATTTCAATCCACGCTCCCCGCACGGGGAGCGACAGAACGCCGTGTTCATCACCAGCGACACGACCATATTTCAATCCACGCTCCCCGCACGGGGAGCGACGGGCGACGACCTCCTCCGGGTTCTGTTGGAGCAATTTCAATCCACGCTCCCCGCACGGGGAGCGACCCTGTCCTTTCCGGGCGTGTGCCCGTCTTGATTTATTTCAATCCACGCTCCCCGCACGGGGAGCGACCTGCCGCGCGAAATTTGCGAGCCAGTCCCGGTCCCGATTTCAATCCACGCTCCCCGCACGGGGAGCGACGACGCGAGGGTGCAGGAAGCCCGTGCGAAGGGTTGATATTTCAATCCACGCTCCCCGCACGGGGAGCGACGGTCCGCCGGGACGTACCACCGCCCTGCGTAGCGATTTCAATCCACGCTCCCCGCACGGGGAGCGACGGTCCTCCTGTTCCGGGACTAAGCCCGTCTTGATTTATTTCAATCCACGCTCCCCGCACGGGGAGCGACGTGCCGTAGTCCTCTGTGTAAACGTAAAATGTACATTTCAATCCACGCTCCCCGCACGGGGAGCGACAGATACCACTTTTTTCGGCGTTTGTCCAACGTCATTTCAATCCACGCTCCCCGCACGGGGAGCGACGTGTAAGCCGATTTACAGTGACAACGCCCATTGAATTTCAATCCACGCTCCCCGCACGGGGAGCGACACATTCACATCGGGGTGGGCAACCACACGGCGCATTTCAATCCACGCTCCCCGCACGGGGAGCGACAACCGCAAGATGAAAGGAGTGTTGACCATGGCAATTTCAATCCACGCTCCCCGCACGGGGAGCGACGTCCGCCGGGACGTACCACCGCCCTGCGTAGCGATTTCAATCCACGCTCCCCGCACGGGGAGCGACCTGAAAGAAACGCCGTGGGAGGGGGAAAAGAATGCCTATTTCAATCCACGCTCCCCGCACGGGGAGCGACGAAGTGCGAGCCCCGCGGCCTTGCCGACCGCGTAATTTCAATCCACGCTCCCCGCACGGGGAGCGACGCGTCTTTCCATCCCGTTCACCCCTTCTGCACCGCATTTCAATCCACGCTCCCCGCACGGGGAGCGACTCGCAGGAAACCAGTTCCCACGCGCCGCCATTATTTCAATCCACGCTCCCCGCACGGGGAGCGACTGGGAAGGAACTGCAGCGTTTTGTAGAGCCGCTGCTATTTCAATCCACGCTCCCCGCACGGGGAGCGACGTGCGCCGTAGACCAGCCCCATGCAGGCGATGGAATTTCAATCCACGCTCCCCGCACGGGGAGCGACACGTGGATGCCGCCAATGTCACCCAGCAGCTGCTATTTCAATCCACGCTCCCCGCACGGGGAGCGACGGCTTCCTTCGCTGCGCTGAACCCGCCGGAAAGATTTCAATCCACGCTCCCCGCACGGGGAGCGACGGAGCTGGTGCCGGACAAATTGACGCGCATCGAGGCATTTCAATCCACGCTCCCCGCACGGGGAGCGACGATCGCGCAACAGCGCTATGAAGAGAACCTAAAAGCCATTTCAATCCACGCTCCCCGCACGGGGAGCGACGCGCGGGGACGCAGGAAGACATCAGGCAGCAGAATTTCAATCCACGCTCCCCGCACGGGGAGCGACTCGTAGGAAACGCCGAAGAGGTCGGCAATTTTTCCATTTCAATCCACGCTCCCCGCACGGGGAGCGACTGGACAAGACGGCGGTTGCCGTCTAAGGGGGGGGATTTCAATCCACGCTCCCCGCACGGGGAGCGACACGCAGAAGTGGAAGGACTACTACAAGGCGCAGAGTATTTCAATCCACGCTCCCCGCACGGGGAGCGACAGGGTTTTAAGTTCCGCGGCATCGACGATGTGATATTTCAATCCACGCTCCCCGCACGGGGAGCGACTATGCGGAGGCAAGTGGGTCGTACTACGACAAGATTTCAATCCACGCTCCCCGCACGGGGAGCGACACGCGGGTGTCCGGGAAATCGCTATGCAGTTGCAATTTCAATCCACGCTCCCCGCACGGGGAGCGACTGCCGCGCAGTGCGCAAAAAAAAACGACGCCGGTAATTTCAATCCACGCTCCCCGCACGGGGAGCGACTTTGCTGGAATGCTATCCCGGCGCAGTTGCAACAATTTCAATCCACGCTCCCCGCACGGGGAGCGACTGTTCACGTTGTCGATTTTCCGCTCGATATTGGCATTTCAATCCACGCTCCCCGCACGGGGAGCGACTTCACCGCCTTTATTCGCGCCGCAGCGCCGGGAATTTCAATCCACGCTCCCCGCACGGGGAGCGACCATCGCGGAGTTGGAAGCCGACACGCAGAAGTGATTTCAATCCACGCTCCCCGCACGGGGAGCGACTGCCGCCGATGCAGATGTGCGGCATTTCGCGCATATTTCAATCCACGCTCCCCGCACGGGGAGCGACCCGCGCAGAGCATCATGAGGGCGCGGGGAGGCTACATTTCAATCCACGCTCCCCGCACGGGGAGCGACATAGTGCCGTCACCTTGCTGTCAAGGTGCTGACCATTTCAATCCACGCTCCCCGCACGGGGAGCGACCGTGGTGTGCCGAGAATGCGCCGTCCTGCGTGGAATTTCAATCCACGCTCCCCGCACGGGGAGCGACGCCAATCAATGCCGATACAAACAGCTTTGTTAAAATTTCAATCCACGCTCCCCGCACGGGGAGCGACGTTTTGGAGCAGGCGCGAGAAAGCAAGACAACGACATTTCAATCCACGCTCCCCGCACGGGGAGCGACAGAGAGGTGACGGCACATTGACGGCAGAAAGCAATTTCAATCCACGCTCCCCGCACGGGGAGCGACCGCAAAGTTGATGTATAATGTAAACAAGCAAGCGATTTCAATCCACGCTCCCCGCACGGGGAGCGACTGCAGTCGGTAATCTACGACGATGGAGATTACGATTTCAATCCACGCTCCCCGCACGGGGAGCGACAAGCTGGACATTCTGCATCTCCACTCCTTCCGTATTTCAATCCACGCTCCCCGCACGGGGAGCGACCGCATAATCAAGTTCTGACGATAGATGATTTGTTAAATTTCAATCCACGCTCCCCGCACGGGGAGCGACCAATCTGCGCGTATTTCCTCGTGCGCACAAACAATTTCAATCCACGCTCCCCGCACGGGGAGCGACCAGACAGGGAGCGGACACGACCAGTTTTTAACGGATTTCAATCCACGCTCCCCGCACGGGGAGCGACCCGCAAATATCACAGATGCAGACCTCCCGTTGCTATTTCAATCCACGCTCCCCGCACGGGGAGCGACGTGCAGTCCCCGGAAAACCTGTGCCCTTCGGCACAATTTCAATCCACGCTCCCCGCACGGGGAGCGACCCTGCCTGCAAGGTCTTCGCAACGGTTTCCTCGTGATTTCAATCCACGCTCCCCGCACGGGGAGCGACTGCGCAAAGTAACAATTCTGTCGATCAGAATCATAGGCTTTGCACAAAAAGTATACCACAAAACAGTCCTTTTGAGAATCAGCTTAGCCGAAAATGCGGTAATTTTGCCGGAAAAACCGCGAAATCCGGTGCGAACCTCCCTGCAAAAGGCTGGAGGCTTGCGCTTCGCACGGGCGATTCGCGCGGCGCGCCCTTACAGCATCAGCAGCCCTTCCGGGGCGTAGCTCGTCTTCACGCCAATGTGCTCAATCCGGCTTTCGTAGTGATTGCCGAGGTTGTAAAAGCGCAAACTGTCCTTTTCCGGGTCAATCAGCTGCCGAAGTTCCGCCTGAAGCAGCTTGTACTGCGCGGCATCCAAAGAGCACTCAAATACGGAATTCTGCACGCGCTGACCGTGGACGACGCAGCGCTTGGCGACTTGCCGCAAGCGGCGTTTGCCGTCTGCATCGACGGTGGAAACATCGTAGGTGATTAGAACCAGCATCGGGAACGCCTCGCTTTCGGGTTATTTCCAGAGGAATGGGGGATAACCGTCTGTGTCGCCGCGGAGGGTGCGCGCAAGCAGCAGCGCCTGTACATAGGGAACAAGCCCCCACATGATTTTTTCTTTCAGGAACGGGTGGGTGATTTCTTCGCGTTTGCGGTTTTGCCACGCGGTCAAGAACTGCTTGCGCCCGGCATCGTTCAAGAAGACGGCGCCGCTTTCCTGCCGGTCGAAGTGCTTGTCCTGCAGCACACGGTTGTTCACCAGCGTGATGCAGAGGCGATCTGCCATCGGGGCGCGCAGTTCTTCCATCAGGTCAAGGGCGAGCGACGTGCGCCCCGGACGGTCGCGGTGCATGAAGCCGACGTAGGCATCCAGCCCGACGCTTTCCAGCGCGGCAGCGCAGTCGTTGGCGAGTAGCACATAGGCGAAGGAGAGCAGGGCGTTCATGTTGTCCTGCGGCGGGCGGCGATTGCGGCCGTTCAGCAAGAAATCCGCCTTTTGAGTCAGTATCATTTCGTCGAATACCGAAAAATAATCGGCGGATGCGTCGCCTTCCAGCCCGCGCAGCACATCTAAATCAACCGCTGATTCAATTTGCGGCAGCTTGGCATCTAACGCAGCGGAAACATCCTTGAGTGCCTGCACATTCACGCGCAAGGCGTGGTCGCGGATGGTACGCTCCAGCACCCAGCGCTGATTGTATACCTTGCCGAAGATGAAATTCCGTGCAATCAGGCAGCTGGCGGATAGGCTGTCGGCGCGCCGATACTGCTCGCGGCGCAGCAGAACATTGCCGCGCTCGCTGCCGCAGACGCGTGCTAAAAATCGCCCGCGCGGCGTCAGAAACGTCAGCCCAATACCGCGCTCTGCGCAAGCACCCATGAGTGCTGGACTTGCGCCTTTGTAGGAGAAAGTCAGAATGCCCTCCAGCATCAGCAGGGGATACTGTGCGCGCTTTTCCTCGCCCACATGGACGACGATATTCTCGTTTTCCAGCGACAAGTACGCATCTTCCGTCGTCACGAACAGCGTATTCAGCATCTTTCTCATGACGAATCCTCCGCAATACGGGCGTGTATGTAGGCGCGGACGCTGCCGGTTCGGCTGAGCCGCGGAACGCATACATCCTTGAGCGAGCAGGCATTGCAGCCCTTGTGCGCCCGAACGGATGGCGTATGTCCGCGCGCCTGATTCTCCAGCAGTTCCGCCAGAAGCGACAACGTCCGCGCACGGAGGGATTCATCCAGCGCAACCCGCGTCCGTCGGCGGGACTCGCCATAAAACAAGCTGCCCTCCGGGATGGCGCAGCAGAGCATCTCCTCCAAGCAGAGCGCCTGTGCGCACAGCTGCACCTCGTCGGCATCCTGCGTTTTGTCTGACCCTTTTTTGTATTCTACCGGGTACGGCAGCCACAGCCCTTCGCGTCCGTGCAGCGCAACACCGCCGGGGCTGCGGTGGAACTCCACCACGTCGCTGACGCCGTGCAGGTGCAGGCGGGCGGATTCCAGCCGCAGTCCGCGCAGAATCAGCGTATCGCCGCGCAATTCCGCTTCCGGGCCGTGATGCGCCGTTTGGTGGAACACTTGCCCCTCCGCCGTGTGCGCATTTTCTGCCCACTGCTGCTCCAGAAAAATCAATCCCCATTGGCGGCGGCAGTAGGCGTAATGCTGCAAGGCGGAGAGGGTCGCGTCCTGCTGCGTCACCCCTTCACTTCGCAGGTGACGCCGTCCGGCAGATTCGCGTCATCCACCGTCCACTCGTAGTCCGCAAAGCTGCGCGGAACCGTTACATCCGCCTTGCGCGCTACACGCACGCGTTCAAACAGCTTCCACGCGGGGGCGTTGCCCAGTTCCTTCTCATGGCGGAAGATGATGAGCTTGCGCACTGCCATCATGCCGCGCGCGGCGGAATGGTCGTTTTCAAACATGTTGAGGATGGCATCCCACAACAGTTCGAGGTCTTCTTCGCTGAACCCCGTGACCCTGCGCGCAAGATTCGCGGATACGAAGCCTTCCACGCGGTACAGCCCGTACGGGACGATGTACTTGCACCCCATTTCCGTATCCTTCTTTTCGGCATCCTTTTCCGTGGTGATGGCGACGCGGGTGATGGTAATTTCCTGTGGCACGATGGGGTCGATACTGCGGGCAAAGCCCAGCTGTACCGGACCGCGCACCTGACCGCAGTTCAGCTTCGCTGTGACGAATGTTGTCATGACTGCGCCGAACGTTCGAATGTCGTAGTAGTGGCTGCACATGTAGTCGCGCAACTTGACTTCAATATTCTCGTCGGTCGATTTCAATTTTTTCTTGCTCTTTTGGTCGTCATCTGTGAGATTGCCACAGCCGCAGGCATCCAAGCCGTCTCTGTCACGACGATTCAGCGTGATTCCATCCTGAATGTAAATGCCGAAATGCGGGTCGCCCTCCTTGACGGTTGCCACATAGTCGCGAATCTTGCGCTTTATGCACACGTCCGTCACCAGCCCCAGACCCGTTTCCGGGTCGGTACGGGGCATGTTGCCGGCATCGGGGTCGCCGTTGGGATTGCCGTTCTGCACATCGAACAGCACCACGAAATCATACCGGTTGCGAATCACATCAGACATTGCTGTTTTCCTCCTTTTTCGTGAAGAACTTCTGCTTCTGGTGATAGTAGCCCAGCTGGAAAATGCCCTGATCCTGCAGGTTCAGGCGCGCGGGATAGCTTTCATGAATCATGCCCATCAATTCGGTTATCTGCCTGTCGCGGACAATTCGGAGACCTTCGGAAGAAATTTTCGGAAGATAATATCTGTTTATACGGTCAATTAAAATGTGAAAAATGATACCGGGCGTTGTGCAGGCAGAACCAAAATAGTGATCTCGAATGGTACGGTTTATTTTGCGCCCAGCACTTTCATAAGCTTCTTGCTGTACTTTTTCCAGTACAGCGAAAAGACGCCCAAGCACATACGGCACATAGGTTGTTTGCTCATTGAGTTGCACGTCGATGACCTCCTTGTATTGCGGATTACTGCCGTTTTTCAGCAGCCATGCTTTTATAATCGCTGCCTTGCCGCGGTTAATCTTCTGTTCCGCGTGGATGCGCAATTCGGTTTGCGTCAGCAGCGCGACAGGGTAGGGCGTATTGTTGAGAATCGCGCAAAGCAAATTCCTGATGAGAATGTCTGAAAAAGTCAGCGACTTTTTTTCACCGTCATTTTCTGACTTCCTTTTAGACATGTGCTTTTTCGCACTTTCATTTTTTGCAGCATCATCGTCATCGGAATTACGAGTGGTTTCTTTAAGCAGTGCATAAGCGGAAAGTGTTTCCCGCGTGTCATAGGAAGGGCGAATGATGTTCAAGCGCTCCTGATGACGCGCCAAATTCGCGGCAAAATCGCCGAACGTCCCTTGCAGGAAGAAACGAACCGACAAGCGGGACGTATTCGGTGTCAATCCAAGAATGTAGAAGGGAACGCTGGAATTCAGCGGAACATTCTTCCACTGAATATCCTGCCCAAGGCGGATGGCTTTCATGATGCCGTCCAGCATATTCTGCGTCATGTCGTTATTTGTTCCCAACATGGCGGCAAAGCAGTCGCTATAAGCTGATTGCGCCGTTTCCGCCCAGTAAACGAGCGTGGTAGACCCAAGCAGACTGTGGTAGTCCTTCACGCGCAGCATGTAGTTGAGCGCTTCGCCGTAGGCAAAGGCGGCGCGATTTCCGATGGGGGCGTTCAAGCCTTGTGCTTCCTCTCGACCGTAGGATTCGAAGGAATTGTTGTTGAAGGAAACAAGTAATGCGCCAGAGGGCTGTGCACCAGTTATCCCCTTGATAGCAGGGTGCAGGCGCGCAATGGTATCCAGTTCGCCCGTGACCAGACAACGTCCTCGCGTGATATTATCTTCCGTACTGCTGTTCGCAGCTTCGTCCCAAACTGCTTGAATTTCTGGTATATCCTGTGACATCGTGGTCACGCCGAATGCGTCGGTCATGCAGAAAACTAAATTGCTACTTTTGCACAGCTCGTCAAAATGATCCGACAGGGCAGGAAATTGCATTGCCTGTTCGGGTTGCCAAGTGTCGAAGAAGCGGAGAATCGCCTGCGCCATCGGGCAGGATATGCCGTCCAGCAGCGCATGATGCTTCTTGGCGCTTGTGCGGAAACAAATTTCAGCATCTTTGAGGGGATCCTTGCCTGTACCACTGTATGGCTCATTAGTAATGCCGAGCAAGTATTTGGCGTTGTCACACAAAAAACTGGCTGCTTTGTGACCGCTGGTACGTTTGGCGGGGGTTGGCAGGAACATTGTGCGCGGAATCAGCTTGCCTTTCTCGTTGGCTGTGCCGAGCATTTCCACCGACTCCACCTGCCCGTCAGCAGTCAGATACAAGCCCCATTGCACCTTGACGACCGACCAGCCGGGACGCTCCAATTTGCCCTGTGCGGCGAGCGAATCATAGCACCGCACGAGCGACTGCAGAATCATTTCACCACCTCACAGTCTGTCAAATCAATCACGCCATGCACCATCTGCGCGCGGAAGAACATCGGTTGTATGTTTTCCGGGTCGGAATAATCCAAATCAAAAAGCATATAGCCCAAATCCCTCGTTTCGTCGATGGCGGGGATTTCGCCGCCATCCCAGAGCCGGAAATGCGCCGTGCATTCCCGACACCCAAGATACGGCTGCATGTACGCCTGACCGCTGCGCAGACGCCGCTTCACGATGTCCTGAAATTTGCCGGGATTGTCCGAAGGATTGGCTTGGTCGGTCATTACGAAATGCGCTTCGATGACGTAGTGTACGTCGCGGAGCATCATGGTGGCGCGCTGCTGTGTTTTTTCTTTTCGATTGATATAGGAACGAGCCCTTCCGTTGGCTTCACGCAGGATTTTGTCACGGGAAACCTTGAATGGTACTTCGTTGCGTCGAATGTTGATGAAACGGATGGGATTGCAGACGTAGATACGGTCTATTATCCAACGAAGGCCATTATGAAAATATACGCTTTCCACCATTCCGCGGGCGGCACTGGGCGTGGGAACGTCATAGCTGACACGCTCAACCTTCATTTCAGGCCGGGTGAAGCACGCGTAGTCGCCCCACACCTCCATTTTGATGGACATTGGTTCACCTCCTCATACTTTTGCTAAAATCAACACTTGCCGATGTGGGCAAGTGACAGGTCGTAGGGAACGAACGGGAATCGTGAAAATTCCACCTCCTTTCAGGTGACAAGAACAGTATAGCACAGGATAGTGCATAAGTCAAGGACTGATTTTCACTGTATTAGATAATTAAAACGCAAGACTATTAAGCATGGTTTGACACGTCAGCGAAAAGATGATAAAATGCCAAAGTCGGATAGAAACGGCGGGTAATTCGCTGCTTCTATCTGTGGGTTGAAATACTGTGTTAGATAATTATCTAACGGGGCGGGCGGTGAGCGCAATGCTTGCCGCCCGTTTCTGCTTTTCTTCATTACATATATCAGGTGAACAGCCCAAGTCCGCTCGTGCAGCTGACCTGCAAGCCGCATTCCGGCGTGTACAATTTGATGTCGCTCAGAATGCCGCAGTGCGCGTCGGTGATTTCCGTGACGCCGCCGATGCTGCACAACGCCTGATACTCGCGGCGGTAAATACTCACGCCGCAGCGCCCCAGGCGGCGGAAAAGCTCACGCGAATAGTGCCCATCACGCAGGGCTTTGATGTCCTCGCTGTTTTCAGGTGTCGGAATATACACCGTTACCGTATCTGTATCGATAAAGCGGAAATGCTCGGCGGTTTCGCGGAAAGCAAATCTTGCTTCGGATGACAGCGTTTTGCTGGTATCCAGTAAATCATTTTCGGACGAAACGGGTCGTGAACGCTGCTGATTTTCGCCGCGCTTGAAGAGCAAATCGCAAAAATACGCGTGGATGGCTTTGCGGCTGCCGATGTCCTCAGCATACAGGCGCAGCACTGTGCGGCAGCTTTCAATGTTTGGGCGCATGATGGGTGGAACCGCGTGTTCGGTCTGGTAGATGTGGACGATGCTGTCCTGCGCCGCTTCCTTTCCCTCGCGATTGCAACGTCCGGCGGCTTGCAGAATGCTGTCCAGTCCGGCTAATTCGCGGTATACGGTCGGAAAATCCACGTCAACGCCCGCTTCAATCAGGCTGGTGGAGATGACGCGGCAGCACTGTTTCTTGTCTAAGCGTTCGCGAATTGTGGCAATGGTGCGTTCACGGTCGATGGCGTTCATCAGCGTGGAGAGATGGAAACGCCCCTCTTCCGGCAGGGCTTCGTACAGGCTGCGCGCCTGTTTGCGGGAATTGACGATGCACAGCACGGCATTTTCCTGACGAATCCGCGCGGCTAATTCCTCGTCCGAAACCATCCCGTCCTGCTGGAAGGTGACGCGGCGAAGGCTGCTGAACAGCGCATCCGGGTCGGGAACAAGCTCTTGAATGCGGGTGCCCGCGGTGAAGCCGCTGAAAATGGACAGCAATTCGGGCTGCGTCGCGGTACAGAGAACGGCGGTGACGCCGTAATGCTGCACCAGCTGGTCGATTACCGAGACGCAGGGGCGCATCAGCGAAATCGGCAGCGTCTGCGCCTCGTCGAAAATCACCACGCTGTTGGCGACGTTGTGGAGTTTGCGGCAGCGGCCGGGCTTGGCGGCGTAGAAGGATTCAAAGAACTGCACGGCGGTCGTGACGATGACGGGGGCATCCCAGTTTTCGCAGGCAAGGCGCTTGCGGAGGGCATCGGGCGTTTCGGCATCCGTATCGGGCAAATCCACCTGACTGTGATGCTCCACCACGTTCTCATCGCCCAGAATATCCCGAAAGACCTTCGCATTTTGGTCGATAATGCTGGTGTAGGGGATGACGTAGATGATGCGCTTCATCCCATGCTTCACTGCGTGGCTGAGCGCAAAGGCAAGCGACGAAACCGTTTTGCCGCCGCCCGTGGGGACGGTCAGGCTGTACAAGCCCTGCGGATCTTCGCTGCCACGCAGGCAGCGCCGCAGCACCTCGTTGCGCAGCGCGCAGAGGTCGGACTTGGGCTTTTCCAGCCATTTGGCAACGTGCGCTTGCAGCTTTTCCAGCAGCGCTGGCATGGAATCGCCGATGCCGCGTGGCTTTTCTGCCTTGCTGAGCGCGCGCTCCGTGTCCAGAAAATCAGCATCCACCAGACAGGAGAACAGCATCCGGATGTACATGGCAGTCAGGCGCGCATCATTCCGCGGAAGCCACGGCGGTGTGGGCTGAACGCCTGTTGGCAAAGAAATCTCACTGCGCCACGCGGAGGGATCGTCGCCGCCGGTCAGCTTTTTGTTCAGCCGTGCGCACAATGTGCCATCATCGAGGCTGAGACGGGTTCCCAAGTCGGGCAGACCGCCGTGATGCCCCGCAATGGCAAACGCCGCGGGCATATCGTCCAAATCTGCCGCCGCCTTCGCACCTGCCGTGCTGTGGTCCACCTTGGCGGTGTGTTCCGGGTCACGCTGGCGGCGCTGCCCGTTGGGGCTGTACTTGCCGATGTCGTGCAGCAAGGCTGTTCTTTCGGCGTGAGAACTCGATCCAAAAGAAGCGGCAAATTTCGCAGAACGCGTCGCTGTGCCTTCCAAATGCTCCTTGAGTGGCTGATAGCTGCCGTCTTCGCGGAGGTGGGTGACGTATTCCATACAGAAAGCCCTCCCGACATAATCAATTTGTGTGTATCTAATGTTAATAATAGTATAGCACTATAATAACCTGCTGTCAAGAAAAATAAAACTATCGAGCAGTTTTTGTCAAACACTTCCGGGAAAAACAATGCGCAAAGCAGGAATATATTTGTGCGCTGCTGCCCTTGCAATGCTGCCGCCAAAATGGTATGATGGAAATGAACAAAAAAATACAGAAAAGGAGTCTTCCACATGGCAAAGAAAACGAAAACCCAGCCGAAAGCGCGTAAAACAATCACCTCCAATAATCTCGCTGATTTATCAAAACTCGTTCAAGCACTTGAAATAGACGATGAGAATCCGGAAAATCAGCAAAAGCCATCGGCGTTTGACAAAAAAATCATCTACAATGAGTTCCAGAATTCAACGTACACGCTGGTGTCGCCGATGGCGTACCTCATTGGCATCGACAAAGAAAACTTTGGCGAAGAAAATGCGAGACCATTTCTGCTGAAAAGTTACGAAGAGCTGGATGCGCACAAAGAGGCGCGCATTATCCGCAATCTGTGCCGCATTCGCACGGCGATGGAACGCAATTATCCAGCCATTGTGAATGAATTTCGCATGAGCTTCCGCAATATTGGCAGCGTGCCGAATCTCATTCCATCAGAATCGGTGGCGCAGCTGGAACAGGACGGCATCAGAATTTACAAAGCAAAGCCGGATATTGACGAATACATTATCAGCATCAATTGTGAAATCAGCAACCGAATCAATCAAGTGGCGCGCTTTTTCCCGGAATGGGTGAAGTGGGACTATGTGAAACCCATTTTCCTGATGCCGAACGGTACGAAGAAAGAGGGCATTAAAAAAGCAGGGGAATACTATAAAAGCGATACCCGCCGCTACCCGTTCCATTGCTGGATTAACTGGGATGCCGTTGCCACAAGCCCGGAGAGCAAGGGAAACATCCTCTATAATGATGAAAAATTCGTAACGATTCTCTATGAGCGCCACGAAGACCGCTTTGAAAACCTGTCGCTGGTGCGTGATGCGGGCAACCACACGATGCGCAATCTGGGCAGGCTGCTGGGGCAGTGCAAAAAATGCCTGATTGCGGTGGACTGCGAAAATTCGGATGCCGTGAAGCTCGCGGCGGCGCTGAGCAGCCTCCCGACCGAACAGCTGGGCAAAATATCCAAGGTAATTCTGTTTGACAGCGAGTATACAACGGCACAATGGAAAACGCTGGTTGACCGCACACTCTCTACGGCGGTGGATGAAAAAGCGAACCTTGAGCTGGAACATATTAAGGTCGAGCGGCTGAACCAGAACAAATCGCAGTGCGATATGGCGCTGGCGGTGCGGACAAGCCGCGAAGTGTATACCTCCGGCGTGGATGCGGTCATCCTTGTTTCATCGGACAGCGACTACTGGGCGATGATTCGCCAGCTGGACAGCGTCCGCTTCCTTGTTATGCTGGAGAAGGGCAAAACAGGCATGGCCATCATGGACACCTTGGCGCGGCATGAAAACCCGTTCTGCTTCATTGACGACTTCTGCACGGCGGCGTCGTACAACATCAAAACCAGTACGCTGATCAATGCAATTCAGGAGCAAATCAATCAGCAGCTGGCGGGAGAAAGCACGAAACCATTCAACGTTCGCGAGATGATGGAGACGGCGCTGCAAAACTCGTGGATTATGATGACGGACAAGGAGAAGGAAGCGTTTTACAAGCGATACTTGCTGTGTATGAAACTGAATGTCAGCCCGGATGGCGCGGTCAGCATCACGCTGGGATAAAGGACAGCGCCTTAGCGCTCGCGGCTGATGATGATGCTGGAATTTGGCAGGATGTGCAAAAAAGCTGCAAAACTCATTTCTGCAAGTTGAACCCTTGACAGCAACTGCAAAAACATGGTACAATTTGATTACCGACTGCATCCAATTGCATATATAACTGCGATACGGCAGTGCATGATGCACGGAATCCTTGACTTTGAATGGTGGAGCGAAGGAGGGCTTTCCTATGACAAACGCAGGACGTTGGTTGATAATTTGGATTGTGCTGATCATGCTTCTGCTGATGGGAGGCATCATCTGTGCGAACGCGGAAGAAACGATTTCCGATGCAATGACGAATGAAGAAATCATGGAGTGTTACGGTCTGCCGGAAAAAATAGAACTTCATGAGACTGATTTGGTGGCGGACATTGCAAATATCGAAGTGCTTGATGAGCATTTTGTAATGGAATCAGCAGTGCCGCGTGATGGCGCAAGCGGGCTGGTCATCAAGGGTACGTTTGTGGATGATGGAATTGAAGTGAACGTAACAATTAACATTTCGGTAAATGAATATCGGCTTGAAATCGGGAGTTATCAGCCATTCGAAATAAAAGATTTCTACTTTGATACAAGCATGGATGTGCAGGCAGACTTTACAACGGATGAGGAGGAGGATGACAAACAGCCGACGGAAATAGAACTGATTCGTATCCCGTGGTTTACTGCCTATGCAATGCAAGTATGCACGTTGATCACAGGGGAATTCAAAATGGATGGCAGCGTGGACATTACATTCAAAAATCAAGGCGGTAAATGCAAATTTGCTTATGCCAATGGGCAGTGGAACAATGAATGCATAGCAGGCACAAAGTCGTTTGAAATCAATATGGAGGGTAAGGCGGAATTTATAATCAAGGGCGGAATTACGATAACCCCCATCGCGGGATTCTGTGACCTTGTGCGCGTGTCGGTTGTGGAAAAAATCGGCATGAGTGTAAGCAAAAGCTTTGACCCAATGGTTCCCCAAACAGCACTTTGCTCGGATGTGAAACCGTACTGGAAGGTGTATCCAGAAGCAAAGATCGGTTTAATTCCAAAAGCCGGGGCAAAAGTACCAGCCTTTATCGGCGATGGCAAATGCTCGATTACAACGACGGGAAATGGAATCCAATTACTGGAAGATAAAGAGTATCATTTTGAAGGGTTCAAAAGAGTGTCGGAGTGCACTTGGCGGACAACAACTGTGAATTTCTTTTCCGAAGATGGTGTATTATATGCAACGAAACGCTTTGCAATCAATGAAACACTAAGCGCTGAAAAAGCGCAGCGACCGCTTATAATGCAGGGGAGAGTCTTTATCGGCTGGCGAGTGACAAAAGAGGATGGTACGTTGGTTTCAGAAAGTTTACCTGTTGTGGTGGGCAAAGAAACACTCAATTGCACAGCGCAGTGGGACGCTGTTTCAGAAAAACCTGGATACACGCTCCCGGAAGACGATGATCAAGGATATGCTGAACGGGTTGGCAAACCTCGTATTTCGTCTGTGAATGAAAAAGAAGAAGCCTACCAGATTGTTGGCGCCGAGCAGCAAGGTGCAACGCTGTATTGCAGATTGATTAAACCTGGAAATCCCGATTATCAGAATTACACAAAAGCATATCAGGGCAGTGTTACAAGCACAGGCCCCACTGTGCAGTATGTTGTTTTTGATGACGGCTTTTACGGAACTAGCGGTGTATGTGGCGGAAAATCGCTAATTGGTATTCAGTTCGCCGACTCTATGCGGCATACTGGAAACAACAGCCGAAATTATCGGTTGCAATGGGTGCATTTGCCTGCAAATATGGTGGATTCGCCTTATTTTCCTGAGTGCTATTCGCTGCAGGAAATTTCGATTCCATCAGGGGTAACAAGCATAGCGTCAAGTGCCTTTGATAGATGCTACTCATTAAAGAAAATAGAAATTCCTGATACAGTACAAACGATTGGTCAGAATGCCTTTCGACATTGCTATTCGCTGGAGGAAATAACGATTCCCGAAGGTGTAACACAGATTGGAAAATTGGCATTTGGAGATTGCACGTCTTTGCGTACGTTACATCTCCCGTCAACACTCACCAAATTTGATACGGTTTTGTACAACAATCCGCAGCTTGAGCAGTTGGAACTGCATGTGTCAGGTGATTTGCAATTTGGCAATGCGAACATAGAAAATCTGCGCAAAGTTAATATTAGCGGTAAGAATATTGATATGACGTATGCTATATTCAGCAAAGGTATCGAAACAATTACAATTCAAGGGGAAACAATTCGTATTCCCGACAATGTATTTAAAGAACATCCTAACTTGACTTCTGTTACCCTTATAGCGAATGAAATTTATCTTGGAGAATATTCGTTTGCTGACTGTTATGCATTGCAGGAAGTTACAATTTCTCAATGCTCTAAACTGTATCTTGGAAACAGTGCGTTCTTAAATTGCAAAAACCTGGAGGTGTTTTCGTTTGGCGGGACGGTTTATCCTTATCGGCAGGAAGGGAAAAATCAATCTGAAACATACCTGCTGAATGCTTTTGACGGCACAGCCATTCATCAGCTGAACCTTCATCTGAATGTGGGACGCATAAAGATTACACTAATGCCTTTGCTGGAAAATCTAACGCTGACGGGTTCTGTGGATACGATTATGTCCATTTCCGGAAACATGATGCTGAAAAAGATCGCATTACCGTCAGGGGTAAAAACAATTACAGCAATATGTAACAATCCGATGCTGGAAGAATTGCAGCTGCCATCCAGCATACAAACAATTACCCAAATAAACAACAATGGAAGGCTGAAAGCGCTGGTAATTCCGGAGAATGCAAGCCTTGCGGACTATGCGCTGTCAGATAATCCTTCGCTGGAGACGGTTCATCTTCCGCAATCGCTGAAAATGGTGCCGATTGGATTGCTCCAGAATTGTACGTCACTAAAATATGTACAGCTGCCGACACAGCTGGAACAGATTGGCGGAAAAGCATTCTATGGATGCGCATCACTGCAAAACATCACACTTCCTGAATCGCTGCTGCGAGTCGATGACTATGTGTTCACGAACTGTACGGCGCTGACGGAAATGACAATTCCAAGGGCAGTTTGGTGCTTTGGCAATGATTCGCTGACGGGATGTACGAATTTGAAAACCGTATATGTTCTTTCGGACGAGGCGTTTGTTTTCTTCCCTGATGACAACTTCTATGGCGAACGAACCATTTACTGTCCACGGAATCAAGCGACGTGGAGCGTGACGGAGTCTACGCGTGTTGCGATTGATGCACCAGTCTATACGCTGCGCATTCACTACCCGGATGGGCGAGATGATATGGTAAAGACGCGTACAGCTGGCGATACGCTGGTTGAACCGCGGATTTATAGCATGGGAATTAAAAACAGTGACTGTATTCGCTGGTTTAGTGATGCAGAATGGACAAATCAGATTACATTTCCAAGTGTTATGCCAGAGAAAAATTTGGATATTTACTTGGGGTATACCTACAAGCTGTGGGATGATTTTGTCAATTGGGATAAGCTGGATGGTAATTACGATTGGGATGAATACGATCCAGCTACGGGAAATTGGCGGCAGGTACCGAAACTGATTTCTTACAACAACAACCAGCGGTACTTCCACATTCCGGATCAGTTTGAGATAATGTATGCTGATGCAATCCATGAGGGAATCAGATACTTGGAGATTGGCGCATCCATGCGGCAGATTGATCCTGCGGCTTTCCGCTCGGCAGTGGATTTGGAACGCTTTTATGTTGATCCGGCGAATACACATTATTATGCACAGGATGGCGTCCTGTATAGCGCAGATGGAACATTGATAGCTTATCCATACAAAAAGGACAATCAGCAGTTTACAGTGCCAGATGGCGTTACAAGCATTGGAGCGTATGCCTTCGCAATTCCGGCGGGAAAAGAATCGCCGCTGCTTCAAGTGCAATTGCCGTGCAGTGTAACAAGCGTGGCAGAAAATGCATTTGCAGGGCATGAACGGCCGTTTGCAGTGATGACGGAAAATACGTCCTTGAATGCTCAAATCGACGCAGAAGGCGTATTTTGCAATCCGGCGCCGCTTGTGCTGATGTCAGAGGACAACATGGTGAGCTTTTATCTGCTTTCCGCAGGGCTACCGCTTCCTGAACTGCCGAATCCAATGAAGGATGGCGCATACTTCATTGGCTGGAGTTTGAAAGAAAATGACGATGTGGCGGATTTGTCAGCGCTGACACTTCCTGCAGATGGAATGGTACTCTACGCGTGCTGGTCAAAGAAGGTGCAGTATCAGACAGCGCTGCCGGCGATGCTGAAAATCATTGAAAGCGAGGCGTTCCTAAATGCGCCGATGGTAAGTGTGCGATGCCCGGATGGATTGACGACGATTGGAAGCCGCGCGTTTGCTGGATGCGATCAGCTGCGAGACATCTATCTGCCTGACAGCGTTCAATACATAGCCGAAGATGCGTTTGCAAACGTGCCGCAACTGACGATTCATACGCCAGCGGGAAGCATTGCGGAAAAATGGGCGAAAAAGCAAGGCATTACGGTTGTGCCTGAGCGGGAAGAACCTTAATTGCCATTTCCGAACATGCGTACGTCCTTTCTCTTCGGGTATAAACAGCATCGGCACAGCGCCAAGTTTTCATTTGACGCTGTGCCGATGATTTTGTATGATGCTATTTCCGAATTGGTTCATCACGGAATCGACAAAGAAGGAAATATGCGTATTTATCCTCTTTTTCCTTATCCCTTGATATTCCTCACGCTGCCCCTTTCCACAAGGTGCACCGGCAAAATAACCTTCTTCTGCACAATCTCTTCCTTCCGCAGCTGCGCCAAAATCATCTCCGTCGCCAAAGTACCTTTCTTCTCCGAATCCTGATGAATCGTCGTCAGCCCCGGAATCGCCAGCTGCGAAATATAATGATCATCAAAGCCCACAATCGACTTATCGCGCGGCACACTTACCCCGCACTCATGCAGACCGGACATGATGCCCGCCGCCAGAATATCCGCCGAGGCGAAAATCCCCGTGATTTCGGGACGCGTGCTGAGCTGATGCCCCAGCTTCTTGCCCTCCTGCACGGAAATTTCCTGCGTAAAGACAAGCGCCGGGTCGTACGGCACGCCGTATTCCGCCAAGGCGCGGCGATAGCCCTGCAGGCGCAGTTCAATAACGCCCGCGGGGGAAATCGGCGGCGACGCGAACGCAATCACGCGGTGGCCGTTCTCCAGCAGGTGCTTCGTGGCGAGGTAGCCGCCTTTTTCATCCTCCAAGCCGACGCAGCAGATGTTCGGGTCGTCCACATAGCTGTCGATGAGGACGACGGGAATGCCCAGCTTTGCTACGGCATCGAAGAACGAATCCTGAAACAGCCCCGTCATAATCAGCCCGGAGAGCCGCCAGCTGTGAATCAGCCCCTCCAGCGCAGCGACGCTTTCGGCGGAGCGCAGCATCAGGTAGTAGCCGGCTTCACGGGTGCGCTGCTCGACGCTGGCGGCGACGCTGCTCATGAAGGGGTCGCTGACGGTGCTGCCGGTGGTGCGCGGCGTGATGTAAGTGACCATGGCGATGATGGCGGACTGGTCGTTCGCCAGCGAGCGCGCGGACATGCTGGGAACGTAGTGCTCGCGCTCGATAATCTCCCAGATTTTTGCAACCTTCTTTTCGGAAACGCGGCTTTTGCGGTTATGCACCACGTTGGAAACGGTTGTAATGCTTACGCCTGCTTCGGCGGCAATGTCTTTGAGTGTGACCATGCGATGCTCCATTTTATGCAGTGTTTTAGGCGTGGTAATCTGCGCGGCTCAAAGAGAACGGACGAAGTCCGCGAAGTCCGTGCGCATCATAAAAAGTATACCAGTCTTTGAAGTTGTTCGCAAGCGGTTTCTGGAAAAAAATCCGTAAAAGAAGGGGGAGACAGCCGAAACTGTCCCCCCTTTTTGAACGTTTTGGAATTATTCCAGTTCAGCCAGATAGTCCTTAATCGGCAGGTCGCCGGGCTTGCCGGTTTCCGGCGCGGTCAGACCAGCCTGAATGGTTTCGGAGCTGGTGGCGTCGATGGGCGCAACGGCTTCAGAGAAGGTGATTTCGTCCAGGTAGATGACGCACTTGGCGAACGCGCGGATGTGCAGGGCGTTGGTCATGCCCGGGAAGCCGGACGCTTCGAGGTCGATGACGAGATCCTGCCATTCGGTGGTGATGACCGGGTGCGTGCCGTCCGCCAGCACAAGGTCAGAGAAGCGCGCCGCGTAGAACTTGGCGTCTTCCGGATGCCAGTCCATGATGAGCTTGTTCTCTTCGCCGCCTTCCGCACCCTTGATGCGGATGGTCAGGTATTTGCAGTAGGAGACGCCGTCCAGACCCCACATGTCAACGGCTTCGCCCCAGTTCGCCATCCAGTCGGCGGCATGGGCGTAGTAGTCGTCTTCGCTGTCGTAGTCTTCCGGGTCATACGCCTTGGGGCGCATGTCGAGCTTCAGCGCGCCGTCCTCATTCTTTGCGCGCAGGTTCGCCCAGTTGTCCCACCAGAGGTGCACGCCGTTGGGCGCAAGCTCAGGCTTGGCATTCGGGTCACGGTCGTCAAAGTTGTCCCACAGGTAGGTTTCGCCTTCAGCAAACGCAACGGCTGCCATCGCGAACACCATCGTCAGGGAAAGCAGGAAAGCAAGGAACTTCTTCATGGGGATACCTCCTTTATGATGTTGACGGGTGGATAGGTTTAACGCTCAACCTATCGTTGACATGATTATAACATACCATTTGCCACATGTCAAGAGGGGAAAAGAGGCTTTTTCTGAAAATTTTTATCTTCAGGCACATTGCACATTTCCAAATTTCCTGCTATAATCATGGCATGGGTTTAGCGCTTAACTAAATGCGGACAATTTCCACACACTGGAAACGCCGCGGCGAACAAGGAGGACATGAACGATGAAGAGAACCACCCCCATCCTGATGCTTGTGCTGATGCTTCTGCTGACCGCGTGGATGATGCCTGCGACTGCCGAAGAGAATCCGACGCTGCTGACCCTCTACGAAGGCCCGAAGACGATGACGACCTCCGCGACGGCGAAAGTTACCGCGAACGGCAACGACCTGTTCGTCTATGACGTGATGGTCAACCACGAACACATCTGGAACGCCAACACCCAGCCGACGACCACGCCTATGACCTATTTCGACTTCGAGGGCAAAGTGCGCATCGAGGTTGAAATGCCCGGTCTGACAGACAAAGTGGAGAGCGCCGCCGTCATTCCGCAGTCGTGGAGGATTACGCCCGAAGTCAAGGACGGCAAAGTTTCCTTCATGATTACGGAGCCGGGGCAGTACACCGTTGTCTTCAACGATAACGTCAACAAGGCGCTGCACATCTTCGCCAATCCGCTGGAAACGGACGTCCCTGATCCCGACGACCCGAACGTCTACTATATTCCCTCCGGCGAGTGGGTCATGGACGCCATCGCGCTGGAAGACGGGCAGACGCTCTACATCTCCGGCGGCGCGGTGCTGCATTCCATTATCTCCGTCAATAACGCCAAGAACGTCCGCATCTGCGGGCGCGGCATCATCGACGGCAGCGACTACGACGCGTGGAATCAGCCCGGCTCGTATGCGCGCGTCCCGATTGATCTCAATCACGCAAAGAATGTCACCATCGACGGCATTATCGTCGCCAATTCCAACTGCTGGAACGTTAATTCTTACTCCTCCAAGCATGTGGAAATCAACAACGTCAAGGTCATTTCCGGCCGTCAAAATGGCGATGGCTTCACCTTCCAGTCCTGCACCGACCACACCGTGACGAACAGCTTCGCCCGCACATGGGATGACAGCCTCGTCATCAAGAACTACTCCGGCTCCACCAAGGGCATCACCTTCCGCAACATGCAGGTGTGGACGGACCTCGCCCAGTCCATGGAAATCGGCTACGAAACCGACAAGGGCTGGACGCTTGACCCCGAAATCAGCGATGTGCTGTTTGAGAACATCACTGTGCTGTACAACTTCCACAAGCCCGTTATCAGCATCCATAACAGCGACGATGCGTATGTGCACGCCATCGTCTACCGCAATATCGTCGTCGAAAACGCCTTCATGCAGGGTGATAACGGCAATAATAAGGAATTGATTGAGATGACGCTGCAAAATTCGGCGTGGTCGACGGTCAAGGATGAGTTTGGATCGATTGATGATGTGCTGATTGATGGCCTGACGGTGCTGCGGACGCTGGATGGGAAAGTGCCGGCGTCGAGATTGTCGGGGTATGGGGAGGATAATCGGATTACGAATGTGACCTTGCGGAATGTGACGATTCTGGGGGAGAAGATGACGAATTTGAAGCAGATGAAGCTGCGGTTTGATGATTATTGTGAGGGAATTGTGGTGGAGTAAGGAAAAAAGAGAATAAACACGCGGAAGAATTAAGGGAGTGTCACCAACTCAATCGCGCGAAAGGGTCAAGGGGCAATTGCCCCTTGCAGGGTCAAGGGACAGCGTCCCTTGTGGGGTTTGGGGCAACGCCCCAACTGTTCCTCGTCAAACCTACTCAAAGGAAGAAGTCAACAGGGTGCAGGCAGCGAAGCGTCCCTGCCAGTAACTTCGCGCGTCCTCAGACGCGCCCCCCAACTTGCTCTTTCGACCACTTGCACATTGTCGCGCCAAATGGGCGCGACCGACCACCCGCATCACCACACCCACCATCATTCACCATCATTATAGAAAGGAAATTTCGCTCATGAAAATGCGTTCTGTCGTATCCGCCATACTCGCCCTGTCGCTGGCGTGCCTGCCCCTTCTGACGCAGGCGGAAGAAGAAATTCCCACCATCGTGACCGTTGTCCCCGCGCCCGACCAGACCAAGGCGGAGCGTCCGGCGTGCTTCCCTGACCCTGCTGACCAGTACATCGCCCTCCCCGAAACGGAGAATTTCGCGCTCAATAAGGAAGTCATTTCCGGCGCGCATACCGACGTGTACGTCAGCCGAAACGTCAACGACGGCAAAACCGATACCTACTGGGAAAGCAAAGGATTCCCGGCGGAAATGCTCATCGTGCTGGGCGAGACGCATACCATCTCGACCGTCGCGGTCTGCCTGAATCCATCCGCCATCTGGGAGGCGCGCATTCAGGAAATCGCCGTTCTCGTCAGCCAGGACGGCGAGAATTTTACCGAAGTCGCACCCGCCACGCAGTACCAATTTGACCCTGCGACGGGCAATCGCATCCGCATTGATTTCGATAGTGTGGAAGCCAGTTTTGTCAAGGTTGTGTTCACAATGAATTCCGCCTCCCGCACCGACGGCGCGCAGGCAGCGGAAATCTGCGTTTACTGATAGGAGAAAATCACGATGCAATATCAAGGCATTATCTTCGATTTGGATGGCGTTCTCTGCTCGACCGACGAGTACCACTACCGCGCGTGGAAGGCGCTCGCGGATCGGCTCGGCATCCCCTTTGACCGCGAGCGCAACGGCCTTTTGCGCGGGGTCAGCCGCATGGACAGCTTGAACATCATCCTCGAAAAAAGCGACAAGGCGTACTCGCAGGATGAGAAAAACGCGATGGCGGAGGAGAAAAACACGCGCTATCGGCAGTTGCTGAACCAAATGTCGCCCGCTGATTTGTCCGGCGACGTGAAGCGCACGCTGGATACCCTGCGCGCACGCGGCTTGAAGCTGGCGATTGGCTCGTCGAGCAAGAACACGCCGTTCATTCTGGAGCGGATGGGGCTGGATGGGTTTTTCGACGCGGTGGCGGATGGAAACTGCATCACGCACTCGAAGCCGAACCCGGAGGTGTTTTTGAAGGCAGCGGAGATGCTGGGCTTGAAGCCGGAGCAGTGCGTGGTGGTGGAGGACGCCCATGCAGGGGTGGAAGCCGCGAAAGCGGGTGGGTTTGCCTGCGCCGCCATGGGGGACGCCAAGGAGGATGCGCGCGCGACGTATCATCTGGGGAAATTGTCGGATTTGCTGGAGTATGTAGGGTAAAAAAGCAATTAGGCAGGAGACGACTTCAGCCGACTTCGCTTTCCCCAAGGGGGAAGGTGCCGGCCGCAGTCGGCGGATGAGGTCGTTCCCACGAAGCAAATTGCGCAGAACCGAAATTTCCGCACCCGAAAACCTGCAATCCGTAGCAGGAAAAGCGCAGTGCAGTCGCGAATTTCCCTCCATGAATACCGCATGGAGGGAAATTTTGAACATGAGGAGGAATAAACGGATGAATACGGTGATTGAGCGAACGGGGTTTGACCCGGCACAGGACGCGGATAACGGCAACCGTTTCCTGACGGGCAATGGGTATATGGGCGTTCGCGGGACGATTGGCGAAGCGGGCGTACAGCAGATGACCGCCGTCAACCTCGCGGGCATCCACCACCAAAAAGGGCAAGGCTGGGAAGAGCCGCTGAATGCCCCGAATCCGCTGTATGTCGCCGTGAAAGGCATGTCGCTGCCGGAAAATGCCGATCGGCTTACATCGCACCGCCTCGCGCTCGATATTGCCGATGGTGTGTTCACACGCGAAAGCACGTTCAAGGCGGATGCGGGCGAAATCACCATCCGGCAGGAACGGTTCTGCGCGATGGAGCGGGTGCATTTGCTCGCACAGCGCGTGACCATCACGGCGACACATGACAGCGTCGTCACCATTGCGTTCGGCGTGGACGAAAACGTCTGGGACATCCATGGCCCGCATTATGAGACGCTGACGCTGACAGAATCGGACGGCGTCGTCGCCCTGACCGGCGAAACGGATGATCATCAGCGCGTCTGCACGGCGCTTCGGTGCAGCTGCACGGACGGCGAAATCACGCACGGCGGCGTTCGGACGGCGCAAATCGCGCTTCGGGCGGGTCAGCCGTGGCAGCTGGATGAGGTCGCCGCGGTGTACACCACCAGCGACGGCGACGCACCGGAAGCATCCGCCATTGAAGCGGCAGAAAATGCCCCGGCGTATGATGCTTTGCGCGAAGAACAGCGGACGGCGTGGGCGGCGCTCTGGCAGAAAGCGCGGGTGACGATTGAAGGCGACGCGCGCGCGGAGTTCGCGGTCAATTACTCGATGTACCACTTGATGAGCATCGCGCCGCGGCATCGGGCGGCGCTGTCGGTGGCGGCGCGCGGGCTGTCCGGGCAGACGTATAAGGGCGCGATTTTCTGGGATACGGAGATGTTCATGCTGGATTTCTATCTGGCGTGTATGCCGGAGGTGGCGCGGCACTGCCTGGAATACCGCGTGCAGACGCTGCCGGGCGCGCTGGACAAGGCGAAATCCTACGGCTATGCGGGCGCGTTCTATGCGTGGGAGAGCGTCGAAGGCGGCAAGGACGCTTGCACGGACTACAACGTTACCGACGTGTTCACGGGCCGACCGATGCGCACGTTCTTCCGCGATACGCAGGTGCACATCAGCGCCGCTGTCGTGTATGGGCTGCGGAAATATACGCAGTACACGGGGGATGATTCGCTGCTGCAAAGCGGCGGCGCGCGCGTCGTGCTGGAATGCGCAAGGTTCTATATGAGCCTGATTTCCAAGCGCATCCTCAGCGACACCTATGATTTGCTGGATGTGATGGGCCCGGACGAGTACCACGAGCATGTGAAGAACAACGCCTACACCAACGAAATGGCGCGGATGACGCTGAATTACGCGGTGGAGGTCTGCCGGAAGTACCTGCCGGAGACGGACGAAGCGGAACTGATGCACTTTGCGGATGCCGCGAAGCAATTGAAGCATCAAACACCTGACCCGAAAACCGGGCTGATTGAGCAGTTCGACGGCTACTTCAAGCTGGAAAACGTGCTCGTGCCGGAGGTGCGCAGCCGCCTGATTGACCCGCGCGAATACTGGGGCGGCGCATATGGCGTGGCGGCGCAGACGCAGGTCATCAAGCAGGCGGACGTGATTGCCCTGCTGTACATGCTGGGGCAGTACCCGGCGGACATCATCGCTGCGAATTATGATTACTATGAGCCGCGAACCGAGCATGGCAGCAGTCTGTCTGCGTGCATGTATGCCCTGTGCGCGTGCGCAATCGGGCGTCCGGCGGCAGCGTATCCGCTGTTCCTGAAATCCGCCGAGGCGGATGTTGTCGGCGGCGGCAAGCAGTGGGCGGGGCTGGTGTACATTGGCGGCACGCACCCGGCGGCGGCGGGCGGCGCGTATATGGTGCTGCTCTATGGCTTCTTGGGTCTGCGCTTCGAGGACGGCAAGCCGACGCTGCATCCGCGCCTGCCGGCGGGGTGGAAGAAAGTGCAGATGCAAGTGCATTGGCAGGGCAAAGACTGGCTGCTGACGGCGGAAGAAGGGCAGCAGACATGACAATCGCCCACTATCACCTGCCCGGTCTGTTCGAGTTTTACGAACTGTATTGCCGATTTTTGCCGCTCTACCGAAACCATCCGGAATATTTCTATAATTGGTGCGACATCGGCTCGATTTACGGCGCACCGGCGGATTGCCTGTGGGGCGGCGGGCGCGTCGGGTCGGGGGAGTCAAGCGCGCGGGATGTGCTGGCGCTGATGCGTGATTACGGCATTTCGCCGCGACTGACGTTCAGCAACTCCCTCCTGCGCGCGGAGCATCTGCGTGATGCGCGCTGCAATGCGCTCTGCCAGATGCTGAACGACGGCGGGAATGGCGGCGTGATTCTCCATTCGGATTTGCTTCTGCGCTATTTGCAGAAAACGTATCCGAACTTGTATTTCGTGTCCTCAACGACGAAAGTGCTAACATCGTTTCCCGACTTGCAGGCGGAACTGGAACGAGCGGAATTCCGCTATGTCGTGCCGGATTTCCGCCTGAATCACGCGCTGGAGAAGCTGAATGCCATGCCGCAGGGTCAAAAGGACAAGGTGGAGTTCCTCTGCAACGAGTGCTGCTATTTCGGCTGCCGCGACCGCCGCGCGTGCTACGAAGCCGTCAGCCGGAAGAACCTCGGCGAAGGCGGCGACGAGCACCGCTGCCACGCACCGGACGCAGCGGGCGGCTACCGATTCTCCAAGGCAATGGAGAATCCGGGCTTTATCGGGGTGGCGGATATTCAGCGGACGTATCTGCCGATGGGCTTTGAGAACTTCAAGATTGAGGGGCGCGAGTTGGGCAGCGCGCTGGTGCTGGAATTCCTGCTGTACTACCTGACGAAGCCGGAATGCCAGCTGAAAGTGCGGGAGGAAATCTATCTGGATAACATGCTGGACTTGTTCTGATTGCAATCAAAAACAGCCTGCGGAATTCGTCCACAGGCTGTTTTGATACTTTTTTGGTTCTTCACGGAAAGTTGGGGGCAAACAAGGACTTAGGCGAAGCACCAAAAAGCTGCACGCGGAAGGAGCATGAAAGCGCGACCAAC